>Ga0172379_10012089_pt1 | contig 10159 bp, 9 predicted proteins | sample GrowelOW334metaG_FD_119756 | JGI IMG/M metagenome (GOLD analysis project Ga0172379, IMG submission 119756) | Groundwater microbial communities from an aquifer near a municipal landfill in Southern Ontario, Canada - Groundwater well OW334 metaG | ecosystem: Environmental > Aquatic > Deep...
GAAAAAAAGGCCAGATTGTTCGGGCCAAATTTGACATTGCCACCGGCAAAACGGAATTTAATCAAGTTAAAATTGTCGTAGACGACACCAAAGTTATGGAACGCGAAACTTTGGAAGCCAAAGAGATCAGAGAAAAAGCCGGCATTCCGGAACCGGAACAAGATCCGAACGACGACCGAATATATTTCAATCCCGAGCATCACATAATGATTGACGACGCCAAGAAAATTAAAAAAGACGCCAAACTGGACGACGAAATCGTGTTCCCTCTTGAAGCCAAAGAAGACTACGGCAGAATCGCCGCTCAAACGGCCAAACAAGTCATTATGCAAAAAATTCGCGAAGCGGAAAAAATTTCCGTGTTCAACGAATATGGCGAAAAAGAAGGGGAAATTGTCAGCGGAACCGTCCAAAGAATTGAACGCGGAAATATTTTCGTGGATATGGGACGCGCCACGGCAATTCTTCCTTACGAAGAACAAATCCCGGGCGAAAGATACAGACAAGGCGAAAGAATTCGCGGATATCTTTTTAAAGTTGAAGATTCAGTCAAAGGAGTTTTCTTGAAGCTTTCAAGATCTCATCCGAAATTCTTGGAGGAACTTTTCAAAATTGAAGCGCCGGAAATCGCTTCGGGCGTGGTCTTGATAAAAGCCATCGCCAGAGAACCGGGCTCAAGAACAAAAATCGCCGTTTTTTCAAATGATCCTCACATTGATCCAGTCGGTTCAATGGTGGGACAAAGAGGCGTTCGCGTTTCAACGGTTATGAGCGAGCTCGGCGGAGAAAAAATTGACATCATTGAATGGTCAGCCGACCAGAAAAAATTTGTTGAGGACGCGCTCTCTCCGGCAAAAGTTATGACCGTCAACATTGACGATGTTCAAAAAATCGCCAAAGTGGAAGTGATGGAAGATCAGCAATCGCTGGCTATCGGCAAAGGCGGACAAAATGTCAGATTGGCTGCAAAACTTACCGGATGGAAAATTGATATTCGAGCCGTCGGCGGAGCGGAATTGGTGAAAACTGATGGCGACAAAGTTGAAATTATTGAAGAAAAAGTGAAAGAAGAGAAAAAGAAGTAATAGAAAAAGTGACTAGTGACTAGTGGTTAGCCTGCCCCGTACCGAGAAACCTGTCCCGTACCAAGACTTGCTTTGGTACTTGGGATTCGGATTTCTCTGGTACTGGGGTGATTAGTTAAAGAAGAATAAAACCTCTGCGCCGCCCTTCGGGCGGCGCAGAGGTTTTTATTTCTTATATCTAAAATTTTAAGTCATACTATCACAAAAATACAAGTTGACTTTTATATATCAATTTTGATATATTAGTATATAGAACTCATTCCAAAACCTATCGCAATCCCCGCCCGACCGAATACGGTCATTCGGGCAGGCAAAGCCTCGCCAAATTTGTGGGAAAAACAATGAAGGCGAAGGAGGTGTACTACAGTACTCCGACTGAGGATGAATTGTTTTTCACCAAATTTGGTGAGGCGACGATGCGAAACTTCTTTTGATTTCATTTTGTGTTAGGTTTTGGGATGAGTTCTAACCATTTTGAATATCAAATATGTTGAGAGAAACATTAAACGTATTGATCATAGATGAAGTAAAAAAATTCATTGATTCTCTCCCAGAACAGGAAAGAGCTAAACTTGCCGCCGCAATTGCCAGCTTGATAAATCGAAACTTTGAAACGGTTCATATCAAAACATTAAGAAATTATCTTAAGGAACTAATTATTAAAAAACGCAGATATATTTTTTGTATTGAAAATTCAACAATTTATTTTTTAAGAGCGTTCACAAAGAAAACCGCAAAAACGCCACCAACTGAAATAAAAGCAGCGACAGAAATTTACAAACGTTTAATGAAATAAACTTATTAAGTTACAAAATAAAAAAACTATGAAAATAAAAAATGGAATAAAACTTCATACTTTTGAGGAAACCTTTAAAAAGTCCTTTAAATCTGAAAATTTTCGCAAGACATATAACGAAGAAACCGTAAGATTAAAAATGGTTCAGCAAATAAAAGGAATGCGCCGAATGAAAAAAATTACTCAAAAAGAACTTGCTCAAAAAACCAAGATGCCGCAATCGGCAATAGCCCGCATTGAGAGCGGCAAGCATAGCTTTTCGCTTGGCACGCTAAATCGAATCGCGAGAGCTTTTGGAAAGGAAGTTGTGTTAGTGTAAAAAGTTTTGCGCCAGAAGTTTGAGGTCACAATTTGTGACCTCAAACAAACCGACATAAATTCAGCCCCGAACGCTTCCCGCCTTTACCGAGGTTTTGGTGGACAGGCGAATTCGGGGCTGATTTATTTATAAATCTATACATTTTTTAATTTGACAAAAAATCACTTATATGATAGGATACTGCCATCTTTGAAATGTAGTAAAAGATGCCCTGTATGGCGCGGGCAAAATCGCCAAGATATCGTTCGATGAATGATATCGCCTAGTTCTTTGACAACGATGTTGTCAGCAAAAGAAAAAGGAGCCAGATGAGAGCAAACGAATGTTTATCGGTTAAAGCAGTTGGAACAACTGCTACTTTCACACATAACAGTGCGGGATGGATGTACTTTCGCGGTGCAAGTTGTATCGCGAGTTTACCACCAAATGGTGGGGGACGAGTTAACATGGTTTCCGTGAGCATCCCCCATGGACAGCAAGCAGTCGTAGCGCTAAATGCCACAAAGGCAGTCGCTGACGATCGAGGAAGAACTCATTACGAGGAGGGCTCCTTTTTGATACCGATCATTTGGGAAGATAACAAAATGGTGGTTGATCTAGATTCTCCATTCATTGCTGCTCCCGATCGGCTGGGACAAATTGATGAGCAATCTCGTTTGGTTGTCACGGTTGGCAACCAGCGCTTTGCTTCGAGTCTCTGCGTAGATGAACCTGCAAACAGTTTGAAAATCAACGGCGACGGGGCAATTCTGGTTGAAAAAGGCTTTCGATTCGTCAAAGACCCGAACTTGCTCTGCAAGTTTTTGGTCGGCGACATTTCGCTTGATATGCTTGAGGAGGCCGCAAGTCCTGACGGACGTTCAGCCTCTGAAATTGAGCTGGATGGATTACGGGAACAGCACCACAAGGATGTGGAAACAATCGGCCTGCAAGCGTTAGAAATCCGCTCACTTGAGCTTGATTTACAGAAAGTCAGGGAGCATCTGCTTGCTGAAAAGAATGGAAACAAGACTCTGGAAAACGAAAAGACTGATCTGGAAGCTGAAATTAGAAAGTTCCGCGCAGGGTTTAATGAAGCCAGAGAAATGGCCACAAAACTAAGGGCTGGTTTGGCTGAAATTAAACTAGCTTTGATGTCTGGCCAATTCTTCGGATTCTTCGGCAAAACCGCCCAAATCAAGACGGTTTTGAAAAATCTGGATACGCCGAACCAGAATTAGTAAGCTAAATACTTACGCGCGCACTCGCCTTTTGGTGAGTGCGCTTTTTTATTTTCATAGTTGAAAATTCAGCCCCGAACGCTTCGCGTTCGGGGCTTTGAGTTTGTATTACGCTATTCTCCAAATTCCCGCACCACCTTCCAACACCACAACAAAAGCGCGAGAATCATGATAACTATAAGAACAGTCCCAGGCCAAGAATTTCCCCCAGTTTTGTACCAGTAAGCTAAAGCCGCCGGCATAAATAAAAAACAAGAAAATTCTATCAAGACGACTGCCCCTGTCCAATCCTCCTTTCTCCATAAATTGACCGCCTTGATCGAGCACCATATTCCACCGACAGTCATCGAGATAAACACTACGCAGTTCATTATAGTATCTACGTCCATATTTTTCCTTTCTTTAAGATCTTTGCTTGATTGACTGGAATAAGTGTATCATACCTAGGTTTAATTGTCAATCAATATCGTCAATAAAATTGATATAATAACTATATTTATCAATATATTTATATGTATTAACATATTTTTGTGGGAAAAAATTGACACATAATAATTAAGGGTATATACTTCCCTTTATGAAGGAAGATGATGAATTAAAACTGTCGCTCCAAACTTTAGGCTTCAGTGAAAAAGAGGCTGTTGTATATATTGCCCTTTTGGAACTTGGCAAAGGAACAGTATCGCAAATTTCAAGAAAAGCGGGCATAAATCGCACTACCGGCTACGAAATTTTAGATTCTCTGATAAACAAAGGAATTGTTAATTTGTCCGGCAAAGAACCGAAAGCCGAATATGCCGTTGAACCGCCGGAATCTTTAGTAGCGCATCTCAAAAAAGAAAGTGAAGACGCTATAGATAGAATAAAAAAGGCGGAAAATTTTGTTCCACAACTACTGCGAGTTTATGCCACTCAAAACCGGCCCAGAATAAAATTTTACGAGGGAAATGAAGGCTTACAACACGTTTATGAAGACACACTAACTTCAACAGAATCAATAAGAGCCTACGCCAATGTGGATGATGTGCATGCAACTCTGCCAAATTACTTTCCGGACTATTATAAGAGACGAGCCGCAAAAGGAATTGCTATACGAGCCATATTCCCTAAAACGAAATCAAGTATGGAGCTTGCGGAACATAATAGTGAAGAAAAAAGAGAAGTTGCATTTGTACCGGCAGATAAATATGGATTTTCGCCAGAAATAAACATTTACAACAATAAAGTAATGATTGCCTCGTGGCGGGAAAAATTGGGAATTATAATTGAAAGCGCTGAAATTGCCGACGCTATGAAAAAAATTTATGAGCTGGCATGGGCAGAAGCAAAAAGATTGAATGGGAGTTCAGAAAATAAATGAAATTCGCCCATCTTGTAAAATACTCATATATTGAGTAATATAAACGACATTAATTATAAGAATAATTGTAAATTCCTAATTACTAATTACTCTAATTAACCTAAACAAATTCCAATTAAAGAAATCCCCAAGTTGGGTGTTGGAGCTTATTTAGAAATTAGGTCAATTAGGTCAATTAGAAATTATTTTCCCATGTCTTCATACTTGATTTTTGCGATTCTCTCTTCGGTTTTAGCCATCGTTTACGGCCTATTTTTGGCCAAAAGCATCTTAAGCAAGAGCGCCGGCAACGAAAAAATGCAGGAAATTGCCGCTGCCATTCAAGCGGGCGCCAAAGCCTATTTGGCAAGACAATACAAGACAATTGCCTGGATTGCCGCCGTTTTGTTCGTTATCTTATGGATTGCTCTCGGTTTTACCTCGGCTATCGGATTTATAGTGGGCGCCGTTCTTTCTGGCGCCGCCGGCTTTATCGGCATGAATGTCTCTGCCAGAGCCAATGTTCGCACTGCCGAATCGGCAAAAGGAGGCTTGGCTAATGCCTTATCTTACGCGTTTAAAGGAGGCTCTGTAACCGGCCTTTTGGTTGTAGGCTTGGCTCTCTTTGGAGTTTCGGTCTTTTATGCCATCACGGGAGACGTAAAATCGTTAATTGGCTTGGGTTTTGGAGCTTCCCTTATCTCTGTTTTTGCCAGACTCGGAGGCGGAATTTTCACTAAAGCGGCTGATGTTGGCGCAGATTTGGTTGGAAAAGTTGAAAAAAGCATTCCAGAGGATGATCCTAGAAATCCGGCAGTTATATCCGATTTGGTTGGTGATATGGTAGGCGACGACGCTGGAATGGCAGCTGACCTTTTTGAGACTTATGCTGTCACAACTATCGCCACCATGCTTTTGGGATCAATTTTGTTCCCGGCATTTCCAAACGCCCTTATTTATCCTCTAGTTTTGGGAGGAGTAGCCATAATTTGCTCTATTATAGGCACTTGGTTTGTGAAATTAGGCTCTTCCAAAAACCCCGAAGGAAAGCAGACTTCCAACGGGGCAGGTATTATGGGCGCCCTATATAAAGGCTTGGTTGCGGCAGGCGTTCTATCGGCAATCGCTTTTTACCCGATTACAAAATGGTTAATGGCGGGAAACGGCTCATACTCAACAATTCACCTATTCTATTCGGCAATTATAGGCCTTTTGGTCACTGCCGCTTTGGTTTTGATCACCGAATATTACACTTCTACAAAATACAAACCGGTTCAATCAATCGCAAAAGCATCTGTTTCCGGACACGGCACAAATATCATTCAAGGATTGGCGGTATCAATGAAAGCAACCGCTTGGCCTCTTGTCACAATCGTTCTCGGTATTCTTTTGACTTATCATTACGCCGGACTTTACGGAATTGCCGTTGCCGCCATGTCTATGCTTTCAATGACCGGAATTATTGTGGCCATTGACGCATTCGGACCAATCACTGACAACGCCGGAGGAATTGCCGAGATGGCAAACTTGCCAAAAGAAATTAGAGACATCACCGATCCTTTGGACGCTGTCGGCAACACAACAAAGGCGGTTACAAAAGGCTACGCAATCGGCTCGGCCGGTCTGGCCGCGCTTGTTTTGTTTGCTTCTTACACACAAGAATTTTCAGCGCTTGGAAAAACTTTGACTTTTGCTTTGGGAGATCCGAAAGTAATTGTCGGACTTTTCTTGGGCGGTCTTCTGCCGTATTATTTCGCCGCCCTTTCAATGGAAGCTGTGGGCAAAACTGCCGGAGAAGTCGTTGAAGAAGTCAGAAGACAGTTCAGAGAAATAAAAGGCATTATGGAAGGAACAGCAAAACCGGAATATGGAAAATGTGTTGACATCGTCACCAAAGCAGCCATCAAGCAAATGATCGTGCCGGCTTTGATTCCTGTTCTTGCTCCGATTTTGGTTGGATTTATTTTGGGCCCGGTTGCGCTCGGCGGACTTTTGGTCGGCTCAATCGTGACCGGACTTTTCGTTGCCATTTCAATGACTTCCGGCGGAGGAGCTTGGGACAACGCAAAGAAATTTATTGAAGCCGGAAATTACGGAGGCAAAGGCGGAGACGCCCACAAAGCAGCCGTGACCGGAGACACGGTGGGAGATCCGTATAAAGATACGGCGGGACCTGCTATAAACCCTATGATTAAAATTCTAAACATTGTCGCGTTGCTTCTTGTTCCATTCTTGATGAAATAACAAGCAAAGATACTCGCGCAAAAAACTCCGGTGTCCGGTGGACACCGGAGTTTTTTGGTATATAATTTTAGTAACAATGAATTTTAGTTCTCAATTCTCCCTTTTTGAATTTTCTTAATTTGGATTTTGATTTTATTTGGAATTTGAAATTTGGAATTTTATGACACAAATAATAAAGACTTGGTGCGAAAATCACTTTAAAATATAATTGGTTATAATTAATCTGTAAAAAAATTATGTACTCCCAACAAAATAAAAATCCCGATCAAAGCGAAATCAATAAACTTGTGGAAGAAGCAATCAAAAAAAATCCGGTTGAAAGCAATCCTCCGCCTTCCGGTCCGGAACCAAAAAAAATTCCCGAGCCGATTCCAAATAAAATTTTTCCGACCAACAATCCGGCTCCAGCTTCAAATTTGGTTTCCAAATTTCCGACAAAGGAACAAATGAGAAAGCCTCCGATCAAAAGCGAAATCAAAATAATTAAAATTGACAACTCAACCCCTAAAAGTCCCGTAGGTCCGATTGTCGGTTCAATAATTGTCATCACGGTAATTTTAATCGGCGGATTATATTTCTGGGGAAAATATCTGGCGGAACAAGGAAACCAAACTGCGACAGAAAATATTTCCGATTTCGGAACAGTTTCTGAAACAGGCGCGACTCAATAAACCGAATGGTTGAAAAGATAAATATTTTTAGTTGCTCAAATTATGCTATCGCTTAATTTGAGCAACTCGTTTTTTTAAAAAATATTCAAACATTATTCAAACATATCGCAGCTATTATTAACCGCACAAAATACAGAAGACAGATGGGCACCATCTGTCTTTTTGCTTATCTATTTACAAAACAGAAACTTCAATATAAACTGAGGTTCTTAATTTATTAACAACAAGACAAATGACAAACAGCCAAAAAAAATTTAAGGTCATCAAAAAAACCGATTTGCCAAATTCGGAATTGGAAATTGAAGTTGAAATTTCCGAGGAACTTCTTTCAAAAAACAGAAAAGAAGTTTTGAAACGTATGAACGAAAACGCGTCCATTTCCGGTTTTCGCAAAGGCCACGTTCCAGAAAAAATTTTGATAGAAAAAGCCGGCGATATGAATATTCTTGAAGACACCGCCGAAGCTTCAATTAATGAAATTTTGCCAGAACTTTTCGCGCAAGAAAAAATTGAAGCCATCGGCCGGCCGAATGTTTCCATCACCAAAATCGCTTTGGGCAATCCTTTGGAATTCAAATTGAAAATTTCTTTGATGCCGAAAGTGGAATTGCCGGACTACAAAAAAATCGCGGTAAAAAGTAATTCGGAAAAAATTGCAGAACCGGAAGTTACCGAAAAAGAAATTGATACTTTGATTGAAGAGATAAGAAAAAATTTCGCCAAGTCCACTCACGATCACGCTCATGAAACAGGCGAAGCTCACGATCACAAAGAAACTCTGCCGGAATGGAACGACGAATTTGTAAAAAAATTGGGAGACTTTAAAGATATCGCCGACTTCCACGTGAAGGTCAAAAAGAATTTGATTGAAGACAAAAAAAGAAAAGAGGCGGAAAAAAAGAAATTGGCTTTGGCTGAAGAAATTATCAAAGCGTCAAAAATAAATTTGCCAAGAATTTTGATTGACAGCGAGCTTTCAAAAATGGAAGCTCAGCTTGAAGACGACATTCTCCGAATGGGCGGAAACATTCCTGAATATCTGAAACACATCAAAAAGACGATGGAAGATTTGAAAAAAGATTGGGAACCGGATGCTACCAAGCGCGCCAAGCTTCAGCTTATCTTAAACAAGATTGCGTCGGAAGAAAAAATTTTCGTGCCTGAAATGAAAGTGGAAGAAGAGGTGAAACACATCCTCGACCACTACAAAGAAGCCGATCCGACCCAAGCCAGGATTTACGTTGAGACTGTGCTGACCAATGAGAAAGTGTTCCAGTTTCTGGCAGACCAAAAGTAATTTCCAATTTCAAATATCAAATTTCAAATAAAAAGCAGGAAATTCCCAAATGAAACACCGCGGTCGCTGAAAGCGACTGCGGTGTTTTCTGTCTTTATAGATTCTTTTTAGGAATTTCCCATTGTTTGAAATTTTGTTAGAAATTAGGAATTAGAAATTTGGAATTAAAAATCGTTCAAGATGAAACACGGTCTTTTGTAAGATAGACAAAATCTCTAAAACAGAAACATCGCTGCCGCTATTATTGATGCTGTTTCGGCGCGCAATGTCTGCTTGCCCATTGAAAAAATTTTAATTTTACTTTTTCTGAAAAATTCAAGTTCCGGATCGGAGAATCCGCCTTCCGGTCCGATTAAAATTCCAACGCGCTTTACGTGATCAAAAAGTTCTTTGTGAAATTCTTCGCCGTCCGGATGAAACGCGATCCAAGTCATTTCATAATTTGAAAAAGCATCTTCCATTTTTTGAAGCTCGCCGATGCCCGGCATAATTCCCCTTCCGGATTGTTCGCTGGCTTCTTTGATAATTTTTTTGGCGCGCGCCAGATTGAAACTTTTTTTCTCGCTTCGTTCTGTTATTATCGGCTGGAAAAAAGAAACGCCGAGCTCAGTTCCCTTTTCAATGACCCATTCCAAATTATCTTTTTTGATGAGCGACGGAAAAAGATAAATTTCGTTTTCGGGAATATTTTGATTCTCTATTTTTTCTAAAATCTGGACAGTCGCTTCTCCGTTTTGAAAATCGGTAATCATTGAAACAAATTCAAAACCGGAATTGTCCAAAAGAACAACTCGCGCTCCGATTTGCAGACGAAGAACATTCCGCCACTGGCCGACCAGCGCCGAATCTTTTATGACGACAGTCTCCCCCACTTCGCTAAGGCTACGCGGGACGAGCCCCACTTCGCCCAGTTTTTGATCAATAAAAAAGTTGTGTAAACGCATATCAGTAAATTCCAAATTACAAAATCCAAATTACAAACAAATTCAAAATTAAGAAAATCCAAAACTAGATAACTTAAGAATAATACAAAGATAGAAAAAAGGAAACTCTGTACTGGCTTTGGTAATTATTCAAGCGATAGCGGGCATGACTGATTAATTTGGTATATTTTTCTCTTTGCATTTTATGGCGCCGCGCGTTTTTGAAATGCAAATTATCCACTCTTTTAGAACATTGATATTTCTA
>Ga0172379_10012090_pt1 | contig 10159 bp, 8 predicted proteins | sample GrowelOW334metaG_FD_119756 | JGI IMG/M metagenome (GOLD analysis project Ga0172379, IMG submission 119756) | Groundwater microbial communities from an aquifer near a municipal landfill in Southern Ontario, Canada - Groundwater well OW334 metaG | ecosystem: Environmental > Aquatic > Deep...
AACAAAAATAAAACTTCTGAAAAAGATGATGATTTTGTATCATTAACTGACGATACAAAAAATTTGTTGCTAAAATCATTTTCATGCGCGAATAAACATAATCATAAATTCATTGGAACTGAACATTTATTATGGGCAATTTTACAAATTAAAAAGTGCCAAGCTTTTGTTTTATTGCGCGAATTGAAATGCGATCTCAAATATATTATTGAGCAATCAGACATTATGCTGAAAAATACTGAAAAATTTGCTGACATGACCAAGCATTATGAAGGATCGAATAAAAAGGACAAAGAAGCGTTGAGTTTTTATTGCAATGATATTTGCGATAAAAATTTCTTGAAAAATTGCGATAAAATTGTCGGACGAGAAAAAGAGATAGATCGAATTATTAATATTTTAGGCAGAAAACATAAAAATAATCCTCTACTAATTGGCGAGTCTGGAGTTGGAAAAACAGCCATTATTTTTGGATTAGCAAAAAAAATATTTGAGAAAAAAGTGCCTGGTTTTTTGAAAGATAAAAAAATCTTTAAATTAGATTCAGCAAAATTGATTGCTGGAACTGTTTTTCGCGGTGAATTTGAAATGAGATTGAAAGCATTGATTGATGAATTATCACAAAATAAAAATGTGATCTTGTTTATTGATGAAATAAATTCCATTATCTCAATGGGCCAATCAAATGGCGCTTTTGATGCCGGAAGTATTTTGAAACCTGCAATGTCGTCCAATGATTTGCAAATTATCTGTACTTCTTCTTTTGCTGATTACAAAAAAACAATTGAGAATGATAATGCATTAGTACGCAGATTTCAGTTAGTTAAAATTGTTGAGCCAAGTGAAATAGAAACTATAAAAATATTAAAAGGATTAAAAAATAATTTTGAAAAATTTCATCGAACAAAAATTTCTGATGATGCACTTGAAAGCGCTGTTTCTTTATCAAAGAGATATTTGCATAATCGATTTTTGCCTGATAAAGCAATTGATGTTTTGGATGAAACTTTATCGCGTTTAAAAATCGAACATGGCAAAACAATTATAAATGGCGAACTTTCGACTCTATCTCAAAAACTTGATGAAATTAAATTAATTAAAGAGAAAAAAGTCAAAGAAGAAAAATTCAAAGATGCTTTAATTTTGAAAAAAGAAGAATTAGCTTTGCATGAAAAATTGAATGAAATTTTAGATGATACAAATACTTGGCCAGAAATATTTAGTTCCGATATTGCCAAGACATTATCATTAATGACAAATATTCCACTTGATACATTAGTAACAAAAGAAAAAGAAAAATTATTAAATTTGGAAAATATTTTAGGCAAGAAAGTAATTGGTCAAGAACAAGCAATTGAGCTAGTTGCAAAATTTATAAGACGCTCAAGAGCTGGAATTTCTAGTCCGAATCGACCAATTGGCTCTTTCCTATTCTTAGGTCCAACTGGAGTTGGAAAAACAGAATTAGCCAAAGTTTTGGCAATGGAAGTTTTTGGAAACATTGATGATTTGATCAGAATTGATATGTCAGAGTTTAGCGAAAAATTTAATATTTCCAAATTAATTGGCGCTCCAGCTGGATATATTGGCTATGAAGAAGGCGGAAAATTAACAGAAGCCATAAAACGCAAACCGTATGCTGTTGTTTTGTTTGATGAAATTGAAAAAGCTCATCCAGATGTTTTTAATTTATTTTTGCAAGTTTTAGATGATGGCGTATTAACAGATGCTGCAGGCACAAAAGTTGATTTCAAAAATACGATAATTATCATGACATCAAATACTGGAACAAAATCGATAACTAAAAATGCAGTTGGCTTTGGCGAGACTGAAAAATATAATCCAGAAAATTTTGACAAGACTTATGAAGATTATAAAAAAGAAATTTTGAGCGATGTAAAAAAAGAATATCGTCCAGAATTTTTGAATAGAATTGACAGAATTGTAATTTTCAAACCGCTAAGTCCTGAATCAATCAAGAAAATTATTGATTTGCAAATTAAAGAATTGCAAAAAAGATTATGGAATAAAAAAATCAAAATTGCAGTTTCTGATTTAGTTAAAAAAGAAATTGCTGATAAAGGTTTTGATTTTGAAAGAGGCGCTCGCCCTTTGCGAGGTACAATTGGCGAAGTGATTGAAGATCCATTGGCTGAAGGAATAATTTCGGAAGAATTTGGCGAGAATGCTATTATCAAGATTGAAAAAAATAAAAATGGAATCGTGTTGAACAAATCGAACAAGTTATAAAGTTCATAAAGTTTTTAAAGTTTATAAAGTTTTGCTAAAACAAATTAAAAATTTTTGCTTAGATATACTATTCCCTATTGAATGTATTTCCTGTGGTGATGAGGGTAAATTTTTGTGCGACCATTGTTTTTTGGATATTGAATTAAATGAAAAACAAGATTGTCCAAAATGCCATAAAACAACAAAGCTTGGAAATTTTTGCAAAGACTGTGAAAAGACTTCAAGACTAAATGGCATTATTGTTTCAGCAACTTATGAAAATGATCTGCTACAAAAAGCAATTCATACTTTGAAATATAAATATATTCAGGATTTGTCTAAACCATTGTCAAAAATTTTGATTTTTGGATTGAAGAAAACTATATTTAAAGAAAAAATTGATCATGAATTTATAATTTTGCCAATTCCTTTGCATAAAAATAGATTAAGAGAAAGAGGTTTTAATCAATCCGAACTTTTATGTATTGAAGTAGCAAAATATTTTAAATTGATTTATTTAAATGATGTTTTATCTAGAACTAAAAAAACAAAATCGCAAATGAGCTTAAATCCAATTTATCGGCGAAAAAATATCAAAGGCGCATTTTTTTGCGATAAGCCAGAATTCATTAAAAATAAAAAAATAATTTTGGTTGATGATGTTTGCACGACTTCAGCTACATTAGAAGAATGCGCTAAATCTTTTTATGATTTTGGCCCTTCCGAAATTTGGGGATTGGTTTTGGCGAGAGGAAAATAGATGGGCTTGATTTTAAGCTAGAAATAAGATAATATAAAAAAGAAATTTAGTTATTTGTAATTTAGTTATTTTTAATTCATATGGAGAGGTCTCCTAGTGGCTATGGAAGGAGTTTGCTAAACTCCGCTCCTTTATTGGGGCTCGTGGGTTCGAATCCCACCCTCTCCGTCTTTGCCCGCCGAAGCTTTATCAAGTGAAGTTTATACATCTACAGTATGGCAAAACAAGAAACATCAAGCTTTGTAAAGGAAATTACGCGAGTAGCTTATTTTTCTTACGAACCTTTTATACAAAAATATTCTTTTGTAAAAAAATATTTAGAAAAATATGATAAACCCAGAGAAGAATGGATTTTATATATAACATCGGCTGGACTAGGATATGCCCTATCTAGAAAGGAAGTCTATCCCAATGAGCATAACGAATTAATAGAATCAGTATCAAACATCGGTGGTTTAAAAACATTGGTTAGCAATTTTACTAAATTTAGACAGAATAATAAAAAATTTGATTCGATAAATATGGGTTTTTGGGTTTTATCAAACATTAAAAAAGGTAAACCTACGATTGAAGAATTAGAAAAATTCCCTGCTGATATTAATAAAATATTAGACTCTACAATATCGGAGTATGAATCAAAAAGATTGAAAAACAAATCAAAAATAAAAACAAAAAAATATGCTAATTGGCCAATTTGAATTACCGTTATATTTTGAAGTCATTGCTGTATTTTTATTAGCAATTACTGGAGCAATGGTTGCTTCTGAAAAAAAATATGATTTTTCTGGAGTTTTTGTCTTAGCATTTATTACTGGTGCAAGCGGCGCGATCATTAGAGATGGCGTTTTTTTATCGCAAATGCCGGTAATTATTGAAGATTGGCAGTATCTTGCTTCAATTTTAGTGGCAACAATAATTACGCCAATTTTTATTTATTATATTAAGAAAATAAATTTAGTTTTTATAATTATTGATGCATTGGGCTTGGGATTGTTTGCAATTATTTCTACGCAAATGGCATTGAAAAATGATTTGAATATTTTGGCAGCAGTTTTAATTGGAATGGTTGGAGCAGTTAGCGGAGGTTTTTTGCGCGATATTTTTACCAAAAGCGAGCCATTGCTTTTAAAGCCTGGCCAATATTACATTACTGCTTCTTTAGTTGGAATAATACTTTTTGCTATTTTGACTTCCTATATTAGTGTAAACGCGCAAATTTCTGCGATATTGAGCATTGCTTTGATATTTTTAATCAGGATGCTCTCTTATGCTTTTAACTGGCGAACCTTTCCGGCAATTAATCTTTCGCAAAAAATATTTAAAAAAAATAAATAAAAAATATGTACAAACAAAAATCACTATCAAAATTCCTTTTTTGTATAATTGTTTTTTGCGCAATCTTTTTTCTAACTCAGTATTCTTGTGCAGAAACGATAGCTGAACCTGATCCAGAAACTGATGGTTTGACCTACACTTTGCCAGATAATGCCTCGCCAATTAGATTAAGCTTGCCGGCAAACATTGAAGATATTTTTTACAGTGACAAAACTGGCTTAGTAGGTTTCGGCTTGCATGCTGGCGGACATATTGAAGGACTTGATCATGTTTGGATTGAATTAAAGCCTGGTACGCCTGTAAAAAGCTGGGCGGATGGCACTGTACAAGATATTTACGAGAATGGCGGAGAATATTTTATTGAAATTAATTATGGAAAAAATTTGATTGGCACGCATATGGAAATAATGACGCCTTATGTTTCTAAAGGACAAAAAGTGAAACGAGGGCAGTACGTTGGTTTAGGGATGAGTTATGATCCAGATCAATCAAGTGCAGAATTTGAACTGGCGGACTATGGCCGTACAGATGGTGTTAAAATTAGTTTTCTTAGTGCTACTTTTCCTTATGCTTTATTATCCAGCACAAAAAGGAATATAGGCTATTTGGTTTCTCCATATGATTACTTAAAACCTAAAGCAAAAACAAAATTAGTCAAAGCTTACAAAAAATATGTACTAAAACCTTATTTGCAAACAGGCGTTGATCCATCAGTATTGTTTGAGCCTTACGAATATAAATTAACCAATAAAATTAATTTGGCAAAAAGAAAAAAAGACAAAATCAATGGCGTTTGGTACAGCTTGAAAACATGGGAGTATGGATATCCAAATGACATTATGACTTTTGTGACAGCAAATACAAAATATTTTAAAGGCACGAAAGTTTTGGGCACTGATGATGAAGATGAAGGCAATGGTGATGCAAATTGGTATATTAATGGAACTTGCCAAGTAAATTACAAAAAGCGCCAAATTCATATTATCAGCCAAGACAGTAGTAAAGAATCCGGCACAAGAGAATATTTTGGCATTTTTAAAATTAAAGATTGGAAATATGGACGACAAAAATTGACGATTGAATATCAAGAAGGCTCATATCCGACTGCATTTAGCGCTAATGCATTAAAGTATGCTTCTCGCAAAAACCTTCAACGACGGGCAGATGCAGTTTTGTTAGGAGTGAGAAATACTTTATAAATTAGTTTAAAATAAATGAAAAAAATAATTATTTTGTCAATCATTCTGCCATTAAGTTTTATTTTCCTGCATGTTTCTAAAGCAGAAGCCAAGGCAAAAATTACTATTAATGTTGATAAAACAGAAATTACGCAAGGTGAAAAAGTCCGAATTTATGGCAGAATAAAACCTGTGCAAACAAAGGTTTTGATTAAAATTAAGAAAGCCGAACAAATTAATGGAAAGTATAAAAAATTCACATCAACAAAAACAAATAAAAAAGGAAAATATTCCAAAAAAGTTTCGTTAACGTCTGGCATTAAATATCTTAGAGTGACTTATTTATATAATGATAAAAAAATAAAGAGCAAGAAAAAAACCGTAACTATTTTTATGCCTTTTTCTTTGGTAACTCCTTATGTCAATGAAAGCCAAATTTTTTCTGTTCCAGAAGCTTATAGTCTGTCTCCAAATGCACCATGGGGTTTTGTGCATCCTGGAGTTGATTTTATGATTGATGCAACTTTAATTCCTTTTCAAGCCGTGACAGATGGCTATATTACTAACTACACAGCTGCCAAAGAATCTGGACAAATGGGCTGGCATGTTGGTTTTGGCATTGAACATTTAGACTACACTCCAGCATATAATTTTGAAACTTTTTCACAAGATGATGCTATTGGCCAAATGCAGATTGCTAATGTTTTTGTCCAAGACGGACAATTCGTAAAGCAAGGAGATTTGATTGGAAATTTGGTTTATGGCGGTGAAAGCGCACATGTTGATTTTGGCGTTGGATATGGCGGAAGCAGAGTTTGCCCAGAATCATATTTCACATCTGATGCTCAAGCTTCAATAATGCGCTTGATAACTAAAGATCATCCAACTTGGCCGATGTGCTATACTGAATAAATAATTAAATAATAAAAAAACGCCAGAAAATTTCTTGGCGTTTTTGTTTTTAAAAATTTCTAATATGGATTGTTGATATATGGCACATACTGCTGATAAATCTTGGCTAGAGTTCCATCATTTTTTATTTTGTCAAAAGCTTTTTGCCAGTCGCGAACTATTGCAGTTGATGTTCCTTTTGACATAGCGATGTAAAATTGCGTTTCCATAACTTTGTAAATTGGCTTGATGTCTGTCAGAGAATAGCCTGCAGATTGAGCCAAATTGCCGACAGTCATGTCAGTAAAAATTGAAAGATCCGCATCTTTGTTAATCAATTGTGTAATATTCTTCTTGGGATCAATAGAGCTTTGTAAATTATTAAAGCCTTGGTCCTTCAAATATTGTTCTGTAAACCATGAAGAACAAGTAGCAATATTTCCTGCTTTTTTGGCATCTGCTAAATTGTTAATTTGCAAAGTTGAATCTGCTGGTGCATAAAAATAAGTGGTGTTTTTTCCTAATGGACCAACCCAATTAAATAAATGTTCTCTTTCTTTTGTTCTTTCAGTGCTGAACAAAACTGTATTAGGATTATCTAGCGCTTTTGCATAAGCATCGCTCCATTTTAAAAGCTTGATATCATAATTAACATCAAGTTTTTTCATGATTTCTTCAACAACTTCTGTAGCGATACCTGTTATTTTACCATCTTTTTCATAAGTAATCGGCGGATATTCTTCAGTCAGCAAAGTTAATTTGGTATTTTTTACTGAACTGACTTGTTGCCAGAGATAAATAAATGATCCAAAACCGATAATTAGTAAAAGAATCAGCAATGTTAATAAAACTTTTGAAGATTCTGTTTTTTGTTTTGGCATAATAAAATTATTTTAGATTATTTGGTTTTGCATTTGTCAAAAGTAATTTTGCCATTTTCAGTTAAAGTCGCACCATTGCCCTTGCCCCAAAAAATTGTTTTTTCTCCTCTGTTAGCATAGCGTTCTCCATCAGCTGATTTTGTTTGTGGCAAAGTTAAATTGCGGTTGTCGCTTAAAGTTAATTTGATTTTGCTTTGATAAAATTTTGCACTAATAGTTTTACTGTCATTACAGGTATACGTTACGGAGTTAATTTGTTTGTTGACATCTAAATAGTGCCAGACAATTACTCCAATTACGATAGCTACGATAATCACTATTAAAACAGTGATCCCTGTTTTTGATTTTGCCATGTTTTAAAAAATATTTATTTTAACAAATTTTGTGTGTCGTATCTTCAGCTTTTACGCCTTTGCTAAATGTTTTGACAGCTCCTTGCAAGAATTTATAAGCGTCCATGACATCGTTAAACAAAATATCAATCATGTCTTTGCTCAAGTTTTCTCTAACAACAACTCTGAAAATTACTATGTCTTCAGCATTCTTTGGCAAGGTATAGGCGGAAATTATCCAGCCACGTTGACGAATTTTGTCCACTAAATCATAAAGGGTGAACTTTTCTTTCTTTTTTAATTTAACAGCAACTACTGGCAAAAGTTGAGAAGGATTCAATGATTCAAAATAACCGGATTTAATCATTTTGTCGGATAAATATTTTGCATTGTCAACGCAGTTTTTCATTATTCTAGTATATCCTTCTCTGCCTAAACGCAAGAAATTATAATATTGGGCGATAACAGTTGATCCGCCGCGCGAGAAATTCAAGGTGTAGGTCGGCATGTCTCCGCCTAGATAATTAACTTTAAAAACAATGTCTTGCGGAACATCTTTTTCATCGCGAAAAACTAACCAGCCAAGGCCTGGATAAACTAGGCCATATTTATGACCGCTAACATTAATTGATTTAACTTGCTCTAATCTGAAATCCCATTTTAATTCCGGATAAACAAATGGCGCGATAAATCCGCCGCTTGCTCCGTCAACATGGATTGGAATATCCCAGCCTTTTTCTTTTTTTATTTTTAATAATAAGTCATTAATTTCTTCAATTGGATCATGCTGTCCAGTAAATGTTGTGCCTAGTATTGCGCCAACGCAAATTGTATTTTCATCAATTCTTTTCTCAACCTCCTCTGCCGAAATAACAAAGCGATCTTTTTCCATTGGAATCATTCTTTCTTCAACATCAAAATAACGGGCAAATTTTTCCCAACAAACATGGACATCAGCGCCATAAACAATGTTTGGTTTGTTGTATGGTTTTTTCTCTTTTTTTCTGCGATTAATCCAAGACCATTTGTGAGCTAAAAGGCCTAGCATGATTGCTTCTGACGAACCAATTGTGGCAGTGCCAACTGAATTTGATCCTTCTGGGCTATTAAATAACCTTGCCATCATATTAACCATTCTTTCATGAATTTTTTCGGTTTGCGGATATTGATCATGGTCAATGAAATTTTTACTATTGCATTCAGCAATTAATTTATCTGCTTCTGGTTCCATCCAAGTTGTACAAAAGCTCGCTAAATTCAAGGAAGGATTGCCATCCATGTTTAATTCATCATGAATTAATTGATAAGCAGCATTTGCAGGCATTTCCTTTTCTGGAATTTCGTATTTTGGAATTGGTTCATGAAAATAACGTTGGCTGTAAGTTGATGAATGGCCTTTGCTAATTTCACTTTGTTTCTTTTTTTTATGTAACATAATTATTTATTATTCTTGTAAAAATGTTTTCAGTTCATCCGCGTGCAATCCGTTAAATCCGCGGTATGCGGATTCATACGGATAAAACGCGGATTTTACGGATATCTTCAATCAATGATTAGTCTATTTTAATTGTTTTTTTCCAAGATTTTTTTCTAAAAGCATAAACAATAAATGGAATGAATCCTAAGACAATATAACCGATAACTAAAAGTCCGACATAACGACCGACACTGCCAGTTGAAATTTGCGATGGCGGGAAAAAGCCAAAAAATATTGCTGATAAACAAGCGAGACTTCCAATGCCAGCAATTATCCACATACCGATTTTTCCTCCAGGAACTTCATAAGCACGTTTTGTATTTGGCTGGCTGTATTTTAATTTAATGGCTGCAGCAAACATTATGATGTAAACTGTTAAATATAAAATTGCAGCTAGAGCTGTCAGAATCCAGAATGAACTGCTAACTGAAGGCATAAGCATAAACACACAAGCGATTATTGAAACTAAGATTCCTTGAACAATCATAATATGAACTGGCATTTTATTTTTGTTCATTTTTTGAAAAAAAGGAGGCAAATCACCATTTTGAGCAGTAACTAATAAACCTCGACTTGGTCCAACAATCCATGAGCTAACTTGAACAACCATGCCAGGTGCTGCTAGAAGAGCAATGATTGGAACTAACCAGCCAAGATTAAATTTGTTTAAAACTGCTAAATAGGTCTGCATTATGCCGGCAGTTAAACTTAATTCTGATGTTGGAATAATCAAGGCAATTGCTAATGAACCAAAAAGAAAAATTGCTGTAACAATTAAAGCAGCAATAAAAATTGCTTTTGGATAATCTTTGGTTGGATTTTTGACTTCCATTGCATGAACACCAGAAACTTCCATACCAGCGAAAAATAAGAACATGCCAGTTAATAAAACAAAATTGTTAACTTTGCCAAGATCAGGAATCAAAGCCTCTAAATCAACTGTTAAGGCAAAATCTTGTCCGCTGAATATCCAAGCTAGACCCAAAACAAATAGCAATACACCTGGAAAAATTATGCCTAAAATTGTTCCAATACTTGTGAATCTTCCAGAAACTTTCATGCCGCGCAAATTTATT
>Ga0172379_10012091_pt1 | contig 10158 bp, 8 predicted proteins | sample GrowelOW334metaG_FD_119756 | JGI IMG/M metagenome (GOLD analysis project Ga0172379, IMG submission 119756) | Groundwater microbial communities from an aquifer near a municipal landfill in Southern Ontario, Canada - Groundwater well OW334 metaG | ecosystem: Environmental > Aquatic > Deep...
ATGTCTGCTGTAAAACACAGAGAACAACGCGTAGGCGTTCTAATTGATACTCAAAATCTTTACCACTCCGCAAAACATCTTTACGGAGGCAGAGTTAATTTTAAAGAAGTTTTAAAAAGCGCGGTAGCTGGAAGAAAGCTTATCCGCGCTGTTGCTTATGTAATTAAAACAGAAGGCAACGAAGAGAAATCTTTTTTTGACGCTTTAACAAAACTTGGAATAGAAATGCGCGTAAAAGATCTTCAGGTTTTTCCGGGTGGAGTTAAAAAGGGGGACTGGGATGTTGGATTGGCTGTTGATGCAGTAAGATTGGCTCCACAGCTTGATGCGATAGTTCTTATTACAGGCGACGGGGATTTTGTTCCGTTAGTTGAATATCTAAAATTCAATCACGGGCTTCAGGTGGAAGTTATGTCTTTTGAAAGAAGCGCTTCCAACAAGCTTTTAGAAGCCGCTGATGATTTTATAGATTTAGGAAAAGGCACCCAGCATTTATTAATTAAATAGGCAGAGGCGCTATCGGGTTGATTTGCGAATTTATCCTTATGTTTCCGAAATTTCGGAAGTATAAGGATATATTCGAACGCCCTTTCAGCGTTATCGGCCGATAACGAAAATGAAAATACAAAAGTTTGAGACGGAATTCGGAGGCCATAAATTGGTCTTCGAAACCGGGCGATTGGCCATGCAAGCCGACGCAGCAGTTGTTGTTTCTTATGGAGAAACTGTGGTTCTTGCCACGGTTGTTATGTCGAAAAACGAAAGAGCGGGAATAAATTATTTTCCGCTAACAGTTGATTTTGATGAAAAGTTTTATGCGGCGGGAAAAATAAAAGGTTCGCAATGGATAAAGAGGGAAGGCCGGCCGACAGATGAAGCAATTTTAACAAGCCGTTTAATAGACAGAACTTTGCGCCCGCTTTTTAATCACAGATTAAGAAACGAAGTTCAGGTTATTTTAACCGTTCTTTCTTTTGACGGCCAAAACGATCCTGATATTCCATCTATTCTGGCAGCTTCGTGCGCAATTATGATTTCTGGAATTCCATGGGGAGGACCGGTTGGCGCAGTTAGAATCGGCAAAGACAAGGAAGGAAAGCTTGCTGTTAACCCAACATATGAAATTCGCGAATCAAGCGGTTTGGATTTGGTTGTTGCGGGACCGGAAAAATTAATAAATATGATAGAGTGCGGTTCAAATGAAATTGTTGAAGACGAAATGGTCCGCGCGGTTGAACTTGCACAGAAAGAAGTTGAAAAAACAATCGAGTTTCAAAAGAAAGTAGTTTCCGAAATTGCAAAAAAACAAAAAGATGTTTCCATTCCAGCATCCGATGAAGCTTTGCGAAAAGAAATACTCGGATATTTAGGATCAAAGCTAGAGAAAGCTGTTTTTGAAGATTATCCTTTCAGTATAGACGCTCTTAAAAAAGAAATGTCTGATTGGGTTGGAGAAAATAAAAAAGACGCAAAGATGGTTGCTGAAGCCGTTGAACTATTTGAAGAAGAAGTGGATAAAATCGTTCACGAAAACGTAATTAAAAATAAAAAACGCGTTGATGGAAGAAAAATGGATGAGATAAGAGAACTTAAGGTTGAAGTCGGGCTTCTTCCAAGAACACATGGATCGGCAATATTCCAAAGGGGAGTTACGCAGGCGCTTTGCATTGCCACGCTTGGAGCGCCGGGACTTGAGCAATCCATAGAAACAATGGAATTTGTTGGAAAGAAAAGATATTTGCATCATTACAATTTCCCTCCGTTTTCTTCCGGAGAAACCGGAAGAATCGGATTTCCTGGCAGAAGGGAAATAGGGCACGGCGCGCTTTCAGAAAAGGCAGTTTTGCCGGTACTACCGTCTAAAGAAGACTTTCCTTACACAATAAGAGTGGTAACAGAAATTCTTTCCTCAAACGGATCCACATCAATGGCTTCTGTCTGCGGTTCTATTCTTGCGCTTATGGATGCTGGAGTAAAAATTAAAAAACCGGTTGCAGGAATAGCAATGGGATTGTTTATTGAAGATGATTCAAATCCGGAAAAAAATTACGCCATAGTAACAGATATTCAGGGAGCGGAAGATCATCATGGCGATATGGATTTTAAAGTTGCCGGAACTACAGATGGAATAAATGCGCTTCAAATGGATGTTAAAGTTTCTGGAATTACGCCAAAAATATTAGGCGAGGCATTGGAACAGGCAAAGAAAGCAAGATTGGAAATTTTAGGCGCTATGCAAGCCGTAATCCCTTCGCCAAGAGAAAAATTATCGCAGTACGCTCCGAAGATATTAACTTTAAGAATAAATCCTGATAAGATTAGAGATGTAATAGGCTCTGGAGGAAAAACCATTCATCAAATAACCGGAGAAACCGGCGCTGCAATAGATATAGAAGATGATGGAATGATTTTTATTACATCCGAAGATGAAGCTTCGGCAAATAGAGCACTTGAATGGATTAAAAATATAACCCACGAAGTTACTCCGGGAGAAGTTTTTGAAGGAAGAATTGTAAGAATACTTAATTTCGGCGCATTTGCTGAAATCCTTCCAGGCCAGCAAGGATTGATTCATATTTCCGAGCTTGCGCCTTTCCGCGTTAATAAAGTTGAGGATATAGTTAAAATAGGAGATTTAGTTAAAGTTAAGGTAATAAACATAGACAGTGAAGGCAGAATAAATCTTTCTTTGAAAGACGCCCAACCAGAACACCAGCAAAGATAAAAATTTTTTAGGATTTAATTTTTTGTATTTGTTTAGAAATTAGAAATTAGTCATTAGAAATTTAAGTCCGTGCCCCCAGCTCCATCAACAACTCAAACGTTTGAGCCGAAAGTTTCGCCAACCTATAAAATAAGAACAATGGCTGGCGATCTTGAAGCTGTTAAAAAAGGATCTGCCCCTTCGGCGATGCCTGTTACTATTGATTTGCCAAAAGAGCCGATTGTAAAAGAAACCGTAGAACAGCCTAAAATAGAGATAAAGCCAAAGCAAGAATTGCAAATATCGGCTCCTGCGCCGGCAAAAGACTATAAATTCCAAGAAAAAAAGCTTGTTCCACAAGAAACCCGGAGGGAAAATATTGCCATAAAACCTTCGTTTCCTAAAATCGCCTTTAAAAAAACTGAACAAAAAGCTAAAGAGGAGCCGATTGAGGAAAAATCGGGATTTTTCGGTTGGCTAAAGAAAAAAGACGAAGTTAAAATCACACCGGACGAAAAACCCAAAATAAAAATAACCCAATCTCCGGTGCCAATAAAAAACGAGATTATACCTTCTGAAAAACCGCTAATACCTCCAAGACCGCTAACGCCTCCAAAGATTCAGCCTTTTTCCTCGCCAATTAATAATCCAATAATTCCAAAACAAAAAATGGAACCTCAACAACAAACAACATCTGCTCCTCCTCCAGGCCTGCCAACAATGCAGACTCCGCCTAATTTACCTGTTAGGCCGTTAACACCACCTCCTCCACCGCGACCGCCAATGCCGCAGATGCCGCAAATTCCACAAATGCAAAAGTTACCGTCTATTCCTGCACGACCCGGAATGCCTCCGATTCAACCCGCTGGACTTCCAAAAACAGAATCATCTCAGCCAAAAAAAGGAAAACTAATTGCGATAGTCGCGGTTTCTGTTGTTATTCTTACTTTTATTGTTGGAGAAATATGGTGGTTCTTCCTTAGGGGAGAAACTACAACAACGCCAACGCAAACATCGGAAGTTCTGCCGGCACCGCAAAATGTTGAACCTTTGCTTCCAGAAGGCACAACACCAACTCCTGTTATTGCAGAACCAACACTTCCTGCTCCAATTCTTTCTTATTCAAGATCAGAAGTTATTGATTTGGAAACACTAGCCGACGTAAGCGGATTGGCTGCATCTGATGAATTTGTTCGGCTTGTTGTAAGAGCTCCTGTTGCGCAAACAACGGATGAAGCTGTTGACGCAACAACAAATTCAACAGAATATGCGGATATTGCTGCAATCGCAAAGCAATTAAAGATCAGAATACCAACAACCGTAAGCAAGGAATTTTTGACTGATTTTGATGTATTCCTTTTTGGAGGAAACTCGTTTGATGAAGAAGAATGCACAAAAGCAAGAAATACAACAGAAACCTGTTTTGGACCAAGGCTTGGTATAGTGGCAAGAGTTTCGGATCCAAAAACAGCAGCATCGGCGCTTAAAATCTGGGAAAAAACAATGTCTACAGATTTAAAACCGATGATTCTTGCAAGAGCAGGAAGTTCCGCGTCTGCCAACTTTTTAACCGGAACATATGAGAGCCAATCTATCAGATATAAGAATATGCCTATAAACACTATTACTGTTGAATATACGCTTGCCGATGATATTCTTATAATCACAACTTCAAAAAACGCGATCTTAAAAGCAATAGACTCTCTGCCGGTTTCCACAGAAAACACCACGGAATCGGAAATTCAAGAATAGGCATAAATAAAGTTTTGAAATAAGATAACCAGTAAGCCCTAAGCTTGCTGGTTATCTTTATGAATGGAACTGATAATAAAAAAACTGATGCGGAGAAAAAACTTTTGAAGCTAAAAAAGTTTCTGCCTATTTTTATTTTGTGTCCGTATACGCGCGCTGTTTTTTTGGGGGGATCCACCGCGCTTGGAACATCGCGCCCGGAAAGCGACATTGATCTTTTTGTTGTTTCAAAAAATAATCGCGTATGGCTGAACAAATTTTTAATGACAATTTTTCTCGCGCTCGCGGGAGAGAGAAGATCCAAAAAAAATCTTGCCGATAAATTCTGTTTGAATATTTTTCTTTCAAATAAAAATCCTGTGCTTCCGCATAGGGATAAAATCGGAGCTGTATTTTATAAAAATCTTTTGCCGGCTTGGAGCGAAAATGAAAACGAAATAAAAAATTTCTGGAACGCAAATTCCTGGATAAAAAATTATTCTGAAATTCTGACTGTCTCGCAAAAAAATATTTTTGAACAAAAAAATTCCTTCGCAAACTTTTCCAGAAAATTTTTTGAGAAAATTTTTGATTTTTCTGGAATCGGATTTGCAATGGAAAAAATTTCTTTTAAATTTCAAAATGCGTATTTAAAAAATAAGCTTAAAAAAACTGGGGCACAAAACCCGCAGGAATATGATTTCTTTGTAACCCCCGAACTCATTGCATATCACTTTCCGGTTTCAAACTATTACAGGGAATCCCAAAGGAGTGTGGAAAAGCTCCCAAGAGCCTAAAGCTTTACAGAGAATCTTCCAAATAAAACCCAGATAAAATCTATACGATTAACTTACTGCCTGTTTAAAGCAAAAAACAGGCTTTTTATTTTTGACTTTTTGTAGATTGAATGTGACAATTAAATTAGCTTTAGCTCATTCTGTGCAACAAAATGTATCGCGTTGAAAAAACTCAACGCAAATGTTTCTCCGCTTTCAAATAAGTGGAGAACTCAAAAATAGTTCTTTATAAATCCTCTACACGAGGAAGAATAGGCTAGAGCACTTAGGCGCTCCCACTATAAAGAGTGCCCAAGCAGTAATTGCTTGGAAAAAAATCCAAGCGGTTGGGTCGCTTCCGGCCCAAGTATTAACGAGTTGGTCGTTAAGAACCGACCTGACACATTAATTCCATAACATGGAATTAATTCTCTTCGGAGATCCGTTTCATCTCTGTTTCGTGTGAGGTTCCGTGCCTAGCGGAATTCTGCTCTTTTTTAAAGTTTTCGGTTTCTGATAGTTCTTTCTACAAAAAATAAATGGGAAACACAGGGTGCCTTCCTAAGTGTCCGTTCAAAAAAGTTCGGGCGCACGGCCCGTTCGGTCCAGAGCGGGCCTTTTTTATTTATTTGCCTCCGATAAAATCGGAGCTGCAAATAAATATCCTGAGAGCGAAGTCGCGTTAAACGCGACGAGTTGAAGGATTACATTAAGAACTCAAGCGGGATTGTTTTTCATGGAACAAAAATGATATTATCTAGGCATGTCAGGTAGTGAAAATTAGATTGGGTTATGTTCCACTATATATATGTGCTAGAAAGTATTAAATTTGATAATTTATACGTGGGTTATACCAATAATCTTGTTAAAAGAATAAGGGAACATAACCAGGGTTTAAATTTTTCGACCAAGTCATATAGACCCTGGACAATAATTCACTATGAGGCATACTTGAACGAATTGGATGCCAAAAGACGTGAGAGGTATCTTAAATCAAGTCAGGGTGCTAGATTATTAAAACGAATGATAAAAGAGTATTTTTATAGTAAAAAGATTAGGTCGAAAAATTTTATCTAATTTCTACTATCTGGATGAATCAAAATCTAATTGACGAGCAAAAACTTGCGCTCGAAAAAGAAAAAAAAGAGCTCACAGAAAGCCTCCAATCTTTCGCAACCAAAGATAAAAATCTTGAAGGAGATTGGGATACTAAATATAAAGATATGGGAAATGACTGGGATTCCAATTCTCAGGAAGTTACGGAATACGCCACAAAAATTCCCGTGGAACATGGTCTTGAACTTAGACTTGTTGATATGAATAGCGCGCTTGAAAAAATCTCGAAAGGCTCATATGGCATATGTGAAAAATGCGGAGAGCCCATTGATGAAGAAAGGCTAAAAGCCAATCCGGCCGCAAGAAACTGCGTACAACACTCTTAACCAAACTCTAAATCCCAAACCCTAAACCCTAAAAAATATCCAAATCCAAAAGTTTAGGGTTTAGAACTTGGATATTAGAAATTTAATTAAGTGCCTAGCAAAATATATTCCGCCGCTCTCGTTGGTCTTGAGGCACAGCCTGTTGAGGTTGAGGTGGATCTTTCCCGTGGTCTACATATTTTCAACATAGTAGGACTTCCTGACAAAGCCATAGAAGAAGCAAAAGACAGGGTTTCATCAGCAATTAAAAACTCAAAATTAATCCCGCCTAATCAAAGCAATAGGCGGGTTATTGTTAATTTGGCGCCAGCAGATATAAAGAAGGAAGGGCCCAAATACGATCTTCCGATAGCTCTTGGATATCTGCTTGCTTCAAGGCAAATCGTATTTAATCCGGAAGGAAAGATTTTTATAGGCGAGCTGGCGCTTGATGGAAAAGTAAGGCATGTTCCGGGAATATTGCCCACAGTTATGATGGCGCGAGAATTCGGCCTAAAAGAAGTTTTTGTTCCGGAAGAAAATTCAAAAGAAGCGGCGCTTGTTGAAGGAGTTGATATTTTCCCTGTTGCAAGCCTGAATCAATTAATAGCCCATCTTTCGGGAGTAAAAAAAATAATTCCGGCGCCGGTAAGCAAGCTTCCTGAATCAGATCGAAGTTTTGAATGCGATTTTGCATATATCAAAGGGCAGGAGTTTGCAAAAAGGGCTTTGGAAATTGCGGCTGCGGGCAATCACAATATTTTAATGACGGGACCTCCCGGATCGGGAAAAACATTGCTGGCGCGAGCTCTTGTCTCAATACTTCCAAAAATGGAGCGCGAAGAAATTCTTGAGACGACAAAAATTTTTTCAGTCGCCGGTCTTCTCCAACCACATGAACCACTTGTATATACACGCCCTTTCCGCTCACCTCATCACACATCTTCTGCTGTGGCGCTTGTTGGAGGGGGAAGTGTTCCAAAACCGGGTGAGATAACGCTTTCACACAGAGGAGTCTTGTTTCTGGACGAGTTTCCAGAATTCAATCGCGACGTACTTGAAAGTTTGCGCCAGCCCCTTGAAGACGGAATCGTTACGGTATCGCGCGCAAAAGGAAGCTTAACTTTTCCCGCAAAATTTATTCTTACCGCAACAATGAATCCATGCCCATGCGGATACGCGAATGATCCGACAAAGCCGTGTGTATGCACGCCTTATCAAATTCAAAAATATAAAAGAAAAATATCCGGTCCACTAGTGGACAGGATTGATTTGCATGTTGAAGTTCCAAGAATTAAATACGAAAAACTCGCATCCGAAGTTGTGAGCGAGGCTTCTGAAAAAATAAGAGAGCGTGTTGAAAAGGCGCGGGCAATACAATGGGAAAGATTCAAAGATTTTAATTTTAATACAAACGCCGAAATGAAAGTAAAAGAAATAAAAACTTTCTGCCAAACGGATGACGAATGCAATCAGATTTTAAAATTTGCCGTTCAAAAATACACTTTATCGGCGCGGGCTTATCACAGAATTTTAAAACTAGCGCGAACCATAGCCGACCTTGCTGGGGAAAACAAAATAAGCCCCATTCATATAAACGAGGCTTTGCAATATAGACCGCCGCAAAATTAAGTTGTCTATTTTATTATCACGTATTAATATAAATACCGCATGGCTAATGGAAAAGAATTAAAGCAAATATCAATATCTCGCTTAAAAGCTGCTAAAATATTGATAGAAAATAAAGATTATGATGGAGCAGTCTATATAATGGGCTATGCTTTAGAATGTGCTTTGAAATCGGCAATATGTAAATTACTTAATCTATCTAGTTACCCAGATAAGGGAGGATCTAGAGATATAGAGAATATTTTTAAGACTCATAGATTTGATGTACTATTAATATTATCAGGCATGTCAAATGATTTTAATCTTAATACTGCACCTCGTAGATATGAAAATTGGTCTGAATTAACTAAAAAATGGAGTACGGAAATAAGATATGAACCTATTGGTTCAAGAACCGAAACGGAAGCAAGTAGAATGTATCTTGCACTTCTTGAAAAAGAACATGGAATAATTACTTGGATAAATAAAGAGAAAAAATGGTAGAAAAATTCAAAAAAATATTGGAGAAAATAAAAAACGACAAAGGAACTGTTGCTGTTTTTTCTATTGTCAAAATGGATGAAATAACAGACAAATGGTCTGTTATTTTATCTGCTTCTTGGGTAACAACAGAAAACTTAACTGAGATATTCAATTATTTAAGAAAAATATTAATAACAAGCTTAACAAAAGAAGAAGCTTCATCTATAGCTCGCCTAAGCATCTTTACTACAGATGAACACTTGGTTCAATTGATTTTAGGATCGGTGAGTGTACAAAATGGTGCTGAAATCAATTTAAAAGACACAACCATGAATGGATATAAAATCCATGAAGCATATATATTTGAATCTAATAAGGCTGGATAATAAAAATGGGATAAAAACTGTATATGCACCGAATGGCTCAACGGGTATTCCCGTTGAGCCATTTGACGTCAAGTTTCAAATTCTATTTCGCCAGAGGATTCTTTGCTCCACGAACCTCAAAGTGAACATGGCATCCAGTTGAGTTGCCTGTTGAACCCATAAGTCCTATTGTCTGGCCCTTATTTACATATTGACCTTGGCTGATCAAAATCTGTGAAGCATGTGCATAAAGCGTAATCGTCCCATTGTTGTGGGCGATTTTTATATATCTTCCATAACCTCCGTTCCATCCTTGCGTGTCAGCCAAAATAACCGTTCCCGCAGCAGCTGCGTAAAGCGGAGTGTTGCACCAATCCTTTCCGCCAATATCAATAGCGTTATACCTATGCAAACCATAAGTCACGCGCCCTCCAGAGGGAAGTCCAAAATATCCAGCAAGATTAGGCAAGCTTTGCGGAGCTGGAGTATTTACTGGAGCAACCTTCGAATTTAGAGGAACATGAAATTCCCCGCCAGGAATAACCAAAAAGTCTCCTGGTTTTATTAAAGCATTGTCTGGCAAATCATTAAAAGCGAGAATTCTGTCTGCGTCTGCATTATATTTTAAAGCTATGCTTTTTATCGTATCTCCTGATTTAACAATATGCTTTACGCCATCAATCGGCAAAATGGCCAACTTATCGCCTGTTTTAAGCTTTGTTCCTTTTGGCAATCCATTAGCATTTAAAAGCGTATCAACCGAAACCCCGAAGTCTCCTGCGATAGATTCTATTGTGTCGCCGTCTTCTATTTCATAAGTAAGATAATTTCCGCCATCAAATGAAACGCTTCCGCTTGCGGGAATAATAGAAAGCACGGAACTTTGCGCTACAAGCGCGTTTCCTGCGGCTGTTTCAAGTTTGTTTAAATCGCTGTCTTCTTCTGGGCCTCCCCAAGATGATACGAGCTGTCCTTTAACTCCTAGAGCTCCTGCAATCCTGTTTTCTAAAGATCCTACAAAAAGCATCGCCGAAGCAACTGGAGATTGGTCTTGAAGAATATCTTTTAAC
>Ga0172379_10012092_pt1 | contig 10158 bp, 8 predicted proteins | sample GrowelOW334metaG_FD_119756 | JGI IMG/M metagenome (GOLD analysis project Ga0172379, IMG submission 119756) | Groundwater microbial communities from an aquifer near a municipal landfill in Southern Ontario, Canada - Groundwater well OW334 metaG | ecosystem: Environmental > Aquatic > Deep...
AAAATTATTTCTTGATTTATATTGCCTTAAATCCTGCCTCAAAGGCTTGGATCAAGTCCCCTACTGATTCTAAGCCGATTGATACTCGATTGAGTTCATCTGTTATACCAGATGCCAACTGATCTTTCAAGCTCATTTCTGAGTGGGTAGTAGTCTTGGGGTGTGTAATCAAAGTTTCCACACACCCTAATGATACTGCCAATGATATAATTCCACTCTTCGTAGTGGCATTTAGGAATTTAAAGGCCGTCTCTTGTCCGCGCTTGGACAAATAAAATGAAATAACTGATCCCGGTCCACTGCATTGTTCGGTATATATTGGATAGTCCACATCTCCTGATTTTAACAAAGAAGGATGGCGAACTTCTTTCACTTTTGGGTGTTGCTGGAGATAAGCGGCAATTTTTGTGGCATTCTCCGCCAGTGCTCTCATGCGTAGATCGTATGTGGCCATTTGATTATTCAATTGATATGCTGAAAATGGATCGATTATATTACCAAACACAATTCTCAATCCTTTAATTGCTTTAATCAAATAGCCTTTATTCCATCGTGCAATCACTAGGCCACCAGTCAATGATGAATGGCCACCTAGAAATTTAGTGGCAGAGTAAATCACCAAATCAATATGCGGACTAATCTTAAATGGATTTTGAAAAATACCCATGAAAGTATTGTCCACAACCATCACGGCTGAACTCCATCGTTTAACCATCTCGGCTATTACTCTCATATTTGAAAACCTCATATTGGGGTTAGCTGGGCTCTCCATGAAAAAGATGCCCAAATCTTGTCCAGCCATTTTGATGGCCTTTTCCGTAGCCCGCAAATCAGTGGTATCCACCGGAATAACTTTGAAGCCCTGCTTGGCATAATACTGCTCAAACAAACAATATGTTCCTCCATAAACCGTATTTGAGTAGAGCAATATTTTCCCTGGTTGCAACAATGCCGCAACTGTTGTATGTATGGCAGCCATACCTGTAAGAAAAGCCGCCGCCTTGTAACCACCCGGCTCAATTTCGACCGCCGTATCCTCAAGTATTTGGGCGTTAGGATGGTTAAGCCTCTGATAGATTAAGTGATGTTCATGATCGCCATCGAGCACTGCTCGAAAGGCTGCCTTCCCATACTGGGCGTTTGGGAATATGTTAGTCGAGGAAAGGAAAAGTGGTACACGAAGTTCATATTCACTTCTTTTGGGAACATAACCAACGTGTAATTTTTTGGTTTCGCGAGAAATTCTGTTATTTTTTTTCATTGTTAACTCCTTCTAATATTCAATTGAAAATGTTCTATTTTTTAGAATTATTTATTTTTTTAGTACAATTTTATGACCCAACCTTAATATTAAACCACAATTTTGTCAATATTTATATAAATTAATTTTTAATAATAAATTACCTAAAATATATCCCAATTATATCTAAACAAACTTGCATTTTACTTTTAATTCTGTTGTGCTAATATTTATTCAAAATAATATAACAATTGTACATTACAAAAAGGGAAAAACCATGACTTATAAAGAAATAGTGGAATCACTAATAAAATTTTTGATTCGACCTGGTGGAATGGGCATCGGTGCTGGTGGACCACATTTAGCTAGAATATTAGCTAGAATATGCGGCCTTGGCACTGTAAGCGCCCCGGGAGCTGAATGGATTCTTGCTGCAAAATTGCAACAAGGAGACAAAGATTACCGTGATGCTGTGCTTGCCTTTCCATTCAAAAACACCGCCAAAAGAATTCTTGATACTTATTATGTGGAAGGCGGTATTGAACCAGGTACACCATACAAGTCACTGCCGATGTTAAACTTCAAACCATCTCAACTTGATTTGGAATTAATCATCTGTGGAGTCTTTTGTGCGGTATGGATTGCTAAACAAAACTGCGGCGACGGTCAAATTGCCATTAACTTTTTAAAGCACATAGAACTGCCTATGGTATATGGGCTAGTTGGCGCAATGTTGGCTGGAGTGCATCAAGTGACTATAGGTGCTGGTTTGGCAGACCAAGTGCCTGACGTGTTAGAAGCCTTGGCCGCTGGAAAACCCATTAAATACAGAATAGTAGCTCCTGGTGCATCAAAAGGTATACAGAGCCGTATTATTGAAGTAAACTTCGACGCTGCAGACTTTTTTTCTTCAAAATTGCCAGAAATGATTCGACCCGCATTTATTCCAATAGTAACATTAAATGTTGCACTAGATATCTTGATGAATAAAACTGGCGGTAGGATCGATGCTGCGGCTTTTGAGGAGGCAAAAAGATCCGGCGGACACAACCCGGGCCCAAGGGGTAAAAAGTATAGTGACGATGGACAGCCAATATATACGGAAAAAGATAGGGCTGATTATGTACTCGCAAAAAAACAGGGAATTCCGTTTTGGATCGGAGGAGGTTACTCATCACCAGAAGGTTTGGCCTTAGCACAAAGTTCGGGTGCAGTCGGCATACAAGTTGCCTCCATCTTTGCCTTGTCTGATGACTCTGAATTAGATCCAATATACACAGCTTTAATGCGGAAATTGGGTTACCGGGGAGAACTTGAAATTAGAAAAGATGCTTCGGTAAGTCCGACTTTTTATCCGTTCATGGTGCCCCAACTACCAGGCACTATGTCAGATAAGAATGTGTATAATTCTCGACCTCGCATTTGCGATTTAGGTGCGCTTCGGCAGCCATTTGTCAACGCTCAAGGAAAAATTATTTGGCGTTGCCCTGCTGAAAGAATAGCAATATATACACACAAGGGTGGCCTATTAGAAGACGCAGTCGAAAAAAGATGTTTGTGCAACAATCTTTTGGCCGCCATTCGTTTGGCTAATCCCGGCGAACTTCCTATATTTACTTTGGGAAGCGAACTTGGGTTTCTAACTGAAATAATGGATAATGAAGATGATCATTACTCAGCCACAGAGGCTGTTAATTATCTGTTATCTTAGTTATCATTAGTTAAGCAACATTCATTAAGCGCGTATTTCACAATTTAGTACGCGCTTATTTTTTATTAAGGCAAATAATCCATCGGATTTACTGGTATGCCATTGGACCTTACTTCAAAATGCAAATGAGGTCCGGTAGTGAGTCGGCCGGCTCCACGGGTGCCTGGCATACCACCAACCGCCCCTATCACCTGCCCCTTAGCCACATAAGTTTCTTCTTGTACATCTATTCTGCTAACATGGCCATAAACTGTTGAAAGACCACCCTTATGAACTATCATAATATAGCTATAACCCATACCAGCATCTTTAGCGCGGGCTATATAACCAGCCTCAGCTGCTTTTATAGACGTACCTTGAGGCTGAGGAATATCTATACCTGGGTGCTCAAAATATCTCCTATAAATATAATCCGGATCATAAAAAACTGTAGATAAACCCTTGTAAGGGTTCACTGGCCACATAAATTTAGCATCATTCAATTGGTCTAACTTATTACTGCCAGATTTGAGTCTTTTTCTAACCTCAGCTTCTAAGTTTTGAATGTCTCGGTTAGCCTTTTCCTGTTCTTGAATAGATTGCAATAAAAGATTTTGATACTTACTTTCAGATTGTTTAGTTTGTTGAAGTAAAGATTGTTTACTTTCTTGCTCATAAGCTAAATTATTTTTGGCTTTTTCTATATCTTCTTTAGTTTTAATTAACTGCGCTCGATAGCTGGCCAAGTCACTTTGTCTATTGCCAAGCTCGGTTTTAAGCGTTTGTACTTCATTAATCCCCTCTTGCAAATTACGTTGTATAGTTTGTAAATAATTAAGTTGCTCAAAAAATTGGCTTAAATTTTTATTAAGTAATAAAATTTGCAAAGTGCTTTGCTGATCATACTGATGAATTTGCCGCAAAGCTTCAGCCACCTCTTGCTTTTTGGAAGTTATCTGTCTGTCTTTAGCTACAATTTCTAAATTAACAGCATTTATCTGCAAACTAACCGTACTAAGTTTAAGTTGATTGGATTCCAAATCAAGTTTAGCTCTATTAATTTTATCATCCAAAACCGACAGCTCTTTTTTAAGCGAGCTGGCTTTTTGTTGTTTTTCAGCAATAGAATTCTGATACTGCTCAATCTGTTTTTTTAAGTCAGCTAATTTTTGTTGCCTTTGTTCTATTTGCGCTTTAATATCAGCCACTGCGTCCGCACCATAGACTTTTAACGGCAAGCCAATGATGAATAGTAATAAAATTATATGTAAACAACGACGCATGGTTTGTAATAATATATATCAAATTTAAACACTAAGCATAGCTACAGCTTTTTTTAAACGAACTAATGTTTCCTCTTGCCCCAAAACCCAAGCCACTTCAAAAACATCAGGGGAATATTTTTCACCAGTTAAAGCCACACGCATAGGCCACAAAAGTTCCATACGAGTATACTCTTTAGCATTAACCAAAGCATCAAACAACGCTTTTATATCTATTATATTCCACTCCCCCACTTCAGATAACAAAACACTAGCTCGTGTTAAAGTGGCTAAAGTTTTTTCTTTACTCCCATCTTTAGGAATTAACAAACTACTATCAAATTGCAAGTGTGATAAAAAAAACCAAGTGGCTAAAGTTTTTACATCACTAAGTAAAATTAATCTAGTTTGTAATATGGTAGTTAAACGCTTGGTATCTTTTAATCCAACCTTCAATTCGTCAACTAATAACTTATAAAATGGCTGCAATTTTATATCCAATTCATCTAAAGTCATTTTTTTTATATATTCAGCATTAAACCAATCTAATTTTTTACGATTAAAAATAGCTCCGCCCTTTTGTACGCGATTTAATTGAAATTCATTTATTAGTTGTGCTAAATCAAATAATTCTCGATCATCAGTTGGATGCCAACCAAGTAGTGCTAAAAAATTAGCTAACGCCTCTGACAAATAACCTTGCTTCTCATAAGTTTGTACCCATACTATTTCACCATCGCGGCGTTTGGATAGCTTAGCTTTTTTATCATTTAATACATTAGGCAAATGGGCAAAAATCGGCGACTCCCAACCAAAAGCTTTATAAAGTAATAAATGTTTAGGTGTAGAGGGCAACCATTCCTCCCCTCTTATAACATGACTAATATTCATAGCGTGATCGTCCACCACGCAGGCCAAATGATAAGTCGGAAAACCATCAGATTTTAATAATATTTGATCATCTAAGGTATTATTCTCCATACTAACCAGACCGCGAACTAAATCTGTAAAAGTGGTAGTACCTTCAGGTATTTGCAAACGAATAGTATAAGGCTCGTTGTTAGTCAATTTTTTCTTAATTTCATCAGCTGTTAATTTTAAACAAGCTCTGTCGTAACGAGTTGGTAAATTGTTAGCTTGTTGAGCCTGTCGCAATTCTTCCAATCTTTGTGAGGTGCAAAAACAATAATAAGCCGAGTTGTGAGCCAGTAGCTCTTTAGTATATTGATGATACAAATCTAATCTTTCTGACTGAACATAGGGTCCATATTCGCCTCCTACATCAGGCCCCTCGTCCCAAGTCAATCCCAACCATTTCAAGCCACTAAGCAACCTATCCAAACTACCCGGCACAAAACGCTCCTGGTCAGTATCTTCAATACGGATAATAAACTTACCTTTTTGTTGACGGGCAAACAAAAAATTATAAAGCGCAGTACGAGCACCACCAATATGAAGTTCTCCGGTTGGCGAAGGGGCAAAACGAACTCTAACCATATAATTAAACAATAAAATATTTGTTATTAATATTTAAACAACTTTCATCTTTTCTAATTCTACCACAGCTAAACGCCCAACGGTACGTCTTAGTGGGTGTAGGGCTTCCAATAACCCACTGGCACTTACCCATTCAGTAGATTCTGCCTCTCGTGGATCCGGAGACAATTTCGGTCTAATTTCCTTTACGCGCACGATGGCTAAACTCTGTTCTTGCCCAACATAAGATCTTTTCTCTGGATCAGTGCCTTCTATTTGCAATCTTTTAGGCCACTTATATTTATAAATATTCTCTTTTACTAAAATAAGCTTGCAAGACTCGAGTCCAAGCTCTTCCTTGAGTTCTCTTTTTACAGTGTCTGGGATAGTTTCATTTTTTTGCACACCTGCTTGAGGAAATTGCCAGGCGTTATAAACATGCTCTCGATGTTTTATCAATAAGACCTCGTTTTTGGGGTTCAAAATACAAATAGCCACATTAGGCCGAAACTTATTGTTGGTAGCCTCAGGGGCTAATTTAAAGGCTTTAAGAGGCCTATATACAGGCCCCTTACCACCCAAAATACTCTGCCATAACACTATTTGATTAACTGTCAGGCTTTTAGCTTCATTATCAAATTTTGGTAATAAAGAAAATGGCAGCTTCACTCTAACTAAAGTCAAATGCGGATTCTTACCATCGCCGCTAATACCACTAGCCTTAAAAGCCAATTTTAAACGCTGTTGTAAAACATTAAACCATTTATCTGCCCCAATTGACCTGGCTAAAATTCTATATGGCGCGTGATCTGGTATCCCTATATAACCACCAACAGACAAGCCAAAATGTGGAATTTGTTTAGCAGTTGTCTTGATGATGTCAATAATTTTAGGCAGTGAGGCATCGTCCACTTCTCCTAAAAATAAAACAGTTAAATGCCAAAGCTTAGGATCTACCCAAGTCCCTTGGTATAACCTATTGCCCTTAACTTCGGGCAACTCGTCAAATACAGCCTGTTTTACATTGGCTGGTAAATTTATCCCAATAAAAAGCCTCATGAGTGAATTTTACCACGATTACGTTACTTACCCAATAAAAAGGCAAGTTATCAAACTTGACATAATCTATCATCTATATTAAGTTGGCATTACAATTTTAACTAATATAGTCCACTAAAAATCAACCATTATCTAATAGGTGATATCATGTCACTAAAAGATTTAAGATTACCCAACATACTAGGCCCGATTGTCGCGGCTGTAACTTTTACTCTATTCAGTTTGCCCGCTGAAATGCATGAATCAATTCTTCCCAGCATGGTCGCTATTGCCGTCTCGCTTGTCTTTAGAGTTATATTTAAACACTCTAAAGACATTCTGGCCTGGATTTACTTTCTATTGCCAATTATAACAGCAATGGCCACCATATTTGGTTGGAGTTTATATGCAATCGGCGCCCTAGTAATTATCGGCTTCGTCGCGTCCCCATTTATTGCCCAAAAAGTTAATTCAAGTCCATGGAATGTTAGGCTTTTACTCTTATTGGATTTTGGAGTAGCTTGCCTTTGTTTCTGGCTTTCACTAAAAGTATTGGACATCCTCTAAAAAATTACCTGAAGATATTCTTCTTCTCAATATTGTAATTTTATTCTATTATTCTCCGCATCTTATTCTAACTGGTGCGGATTTTATTATTCAAAAAATAACTGGGTAATAGTACGAAATATTCTTAATTTAGTTTATTTCTTTCATAACTCGCTTTTTTTAACATTTTTTGTTATAATACAAAAGTATGAGAAAAAACATTTACCACCTCTTTTTTGTATTAACACTATCTTTTCTATTAATTAATTTAGTAAGCCCTAGTAAAACCTGGGCCCAAGTTGATTTTGATCCAAATTATATAATTTCTGATAATGACATGTTTGATTATACAGCTATGGACTTGGAACAAATACAAAATTTTCTAACAGCAAAAAATAGTGGGCTAGCTAATTATATTGAACCAACTACATCACTCAAAGCCTCACAAATTATTTATAACGCAACTCAAGACTATCAAATAAGTCCTAAATTTTTATTGGCCTTATTACAAAAAGAACAAAGTTTAATAGAAAATTCTAGTCCATCTCAATATGCCTATGACTGGGCTACAGGCTATGCTGTGTGTGATGGTTGCAGCACAAACGATCCACTTTTGCAACGCTTTAAAGGATTTTACAATCAAGTCTATGGCGCTGCAAAAAGAATAAAATTATCTTATCTGCCTGCTTTACAAAATAGTGGCAAAACTCCGTCTGGTTACGGTCCCAATATTTCTAAAGAAATTGATGACATAATAGTTCGACCAGCCAATAACGCCACAGCTATACTCTATACCTACACGCCTCACTTGCATGGCAATAAACTTTTATGGACTATTTGGAATCGCTATTATACCCGCAATTATCCCGATGGCACTTTACTTAATGTTGATGGTTCAAAAGAGGTTTGGTTAATTGAAAATGGAGAGAGGCGTAAATTTGCTAACCGTAGTGTGTATTTATCACGTTACCCTGATTTTGATTCCTTAATTACTATAAATAAAACTGAGTTACTAAAATATCCCGAAGGCAATCCTATAAAATTTGCCAACTACTCTTTTTTGCGCACACCACGAGGTACGGTTTATCTAGTAGTTGGTGATATCTTAAGAGGGTTTAGTTCACGAGAAGCCTTACGACGAGTAGGTGTAAACCCCGAAGAAATAATTGCCGTTAAGCAGGAAGATATTGCAGATTTACCAGAAGGTCAACCTATTACAACTAAAACTGTTTACCCCTTGGGCGCTTTATTAAAAGATAGTAAAACCAACGCCACTTTTTGGGTACAAAATGGAAATAAACATCCTATCATCACTAAAGAAATCACTGCCTCAAACTTTCCTGGACGTAAGGTTACCAAAGTTACCACCAAACAATTAGCTCAATACCCCTTAGATGCCCCCATTACCTTTCGTAATGGTGATCTAGTGCAAGGCGCTTCTGACAATCATGTTTATCTTATTTCCAATCAAGCACGTCGTCCTTTTGCTTCTCTAGATGTTTTAACCAAACTAGGGTTTGATACAAAAAACATAATAAAAACTTCAGATGAGGCACTACTATTGCACGAATTAGGGCCTACTATTAATGCCAACTTTTAATATGCCTATAGTGGCGGCTGGAATACTATCCAACAATCCTTTACTTTTACCTGGGTTATCTGACGAGGCTCATGGTTTAGTAACCAAAACTAATCAAGCTGCCACTAAATTAGGTAAAAAAATAGCTGAGCATAAACCTGACATAATATTATTTATAACTACTATTAAACAAAGCAACCCCACGGTTGGTTTTTCTTTTTTACAACAACCAAATTTTCCCTATGAATTTAACGAATTAGGTGATTTAATTACCAACGGTACAGCCCGAGGAGCTATTGGATTTGTTCATAGATTAAAAGAACATTTAGAAACAAGTTTTCCCATACCACTAATTACTCAAAAAAGATTACCATTTAATTTTGCCATTCCTTTGGTCAGTTTGGGTCAAACTTTAAACGAAATACCACTGGCGGCGTTAATTATTCCAAATTCACCCACTCCTGATCAACTACAAAAATTAGCGCGAGCCCTAAATGAAGAATTGTCTGTTTCTGCAGAAAAAATTGCCTTAATAGTCGCTGGCGATTTGGCTGAAACAAATAAAAAATATGCCTCCGAAGCTAAAATTTTCAATCAACACTTCAACACCGCCTGCCAAAGCACCCAGCCAGCTCAAGAATTAATAAATTTACAAGAAGGTTTACGACAAAATACTAATGAATCTTTATGGGCGTCAACCACTTTACTCTATTTAACTTTGGGAGAAAAAAAATCTACCACAGAAATATTATCTTACGAAACACAAGCCAATACTGGTTTATTAGTTGCCTACATTGGCTTAAATTAAAATATGTTGCCACTTAGTATAGCTGAGGTAACTCTTTTACAAAGACTGCCTCGCCAACATCATATATTTGATTACTCTATACCAGCCAACCTACTTAGGCAGATAAATATTGGGGACTTGGTGGCTGTTTCTTTTAGACAAAAGAATACTTTTGGCATAGTGACTCAATTAAAATCTGAGTCATTGTTTTCTAAAAAAATAAAAAATCTAAACGAACTATCATCAAAAAATTTCGTCACTAGCACACAATTAAAATTGAGCTACAAAATAGCCTGCCATTATGGCATAAGCTGGGGTGCAACGCTTAGTATGTTTATACCCCAATTACCAAACAAGAACTTTATTCCCAAATTGAATAATTTTAAAATTCCAAAAACAAAAAACAATAAACCGTTAATAATCCCCGTAGCTAATAAATCCGAACGCGTACAAACTACCTTATCTTTAATTAAAAAAGTTCTAGCTCGAAAACAGCAATTACTACTCTTAGTACCAGAAATAAATTTAATAGACGAATGG
>Ga0172379_10012093_pt1 | contig 10158 bp, 9 predicted proteins | sample GrowelOW334metaG_FD_119756 | JGI IMG/M metagenome (GOLD analysis project Ga0172379, IMG submission 119756) | Groundwater microbial communities from an aquifer near a municipal landfill in Southern Ontario, Canada - Groundwater well OW334 metaG | ecosystem: Environmental > Aquatic > Deep...
TGGATACACTGGTGAGAAACTATCAGTATGCAAAGAATTCTCATAACATGGTCCTTGTCAATCCACTTCTTTTTTATAATCTGATTATAAGCGATGATCTCGGGAAATCATTCGGGGAAGGACCTATCAATACCGATAACAGACCTCTTTTGGAATTTTCAGCTCCGAAGCTGATGTATCTTAGGGATGATCCTGCAATCAAAGAACATCTGATAAAGGAAACATGGCTGAAACCTGAAACGAGAAAGATTGTCCTTGACATTAATTCCAATATTGATAGCCAGATAGACCTTGCTGTTTTGAATCTGTCTTTTGACATACTGGTTCGGGACATGGTCGATCTTTCCCAAGCAACTCCAGAACAGAAAATGCGCTACACAGATATACTTATCTCATATTGTGCTGAAAATGTGGTGAACGATTTTTCCTTTATCGGCGATCCTGAACTACAGAAAAGGTGCATCACAGCTCAGATTGAGTTTCTGAAAAAGAAGATAAATACCGTTCGGGAAAAAGATGATCTTTATTGCTTTATTGGAAATATGTATGGTTTATTGAAAATGCACTCGGAAGCAATCAGTTATTTCAACCTGGCGATAGAAACCAATCCAAGTAACTTCACAGCCTACTTTAAGTTGGGGAATGTTCTGGAAGAACAAAATCTTCTCGATGAATCAATCAGAATGTACAGCGAGGCTGTTCGAATCAATCCCATTTATGTCCAGGCATATCATAACTGGGGAAATATATTAGTACGCCGGAATAATCTTGAGGAAGCGGCGGAAAAATATCGCCGTGCCCTCGCTCTTAATCCGGAAGCCGCCCCTTCTCATCTGGCCATTGGGGAGGTTCTCAAGAAACTGGGCAATACAGAAGAGGCAAACAGACATCTGGAAGAGGGAGCGAGACTGATGGGAAAAACTCCCGGTGAATTGCTGAAATAACAAGCTTTCCATTATTAACTGTATAATCGGATTGTTTTAGATTAAGTAAGGATTGATTTTTTAGTGAATTGATAACCATTGGTTTATGACTTTTCAGCGCTTCGGTTACCCGGCGATTCTCTCATATAATTGGATATACTGTTGGGTTATACTTTCCTGACTGTACCGCTCCTTCGCCCGATTTCTTCCCGCACCTCCCATTTCCCTGCCAAGGTCGGGATCTTTGAGAATTCGCACACAGTTTTCGACGATTTCGTCGATAGCGCCGACCGGCGAGAGCCGCCCCGCTTTCCCGTCGCCGAGGAATTCCTCCATTCCGCTTCCCGATGTGCCGATTACCGGAACGCCACAGCTCATGGCCTCGAGGGCGGTCAATCCGAAACTTTCATGTTCCGAAAGAAGAAGGTATATATCTGCCAGCGGAATGAAACAGCTTACATCGACCTGACGGCCGAGAAGATGAACTTTGGAAGCCAGCCCCATCTCCTCTATCATTTTTATTGCAGTCTCCAGTTCAGGTCCGCTCCCTACAAAAATCAGGCGGGCTTTCACCTGTTTCAGAACACCCTCGAACACTTTGACAATATCTTTGACCCGTTTGACCGGCCGGAAGTTGGAGATATGCATGAGAATTTTTTCGTCGGGATCGGCAAAATGGGAACGATGGATCAGCGTGCCCGGAGAAAATTTGTCCGTGTCGACGAAGTTCGGTATCACCTCTATCTCTTTTCCCATCGAAAAACGTTCGATAGTCTGTTTTTTCAGATAGGAGGATACCGCGGTCACCGCGTCCGATTCTTCGATGGCGAATTTGGTGATCTCGAAATAGGAAGGGTCGGTGCCCACAAGCGTGATGTCGGTCCCATGAAGCGTGGTTATGAAAGGAAGCCGTCTCTTCTTCTGCAGCATATTCCGGGCGAGGTACGCGCTGGTCGCATGGGGAACCGCATAATGAACATGGAGAAGGTCAAGGTCTTCCCGAAGAGCTACCTGCGCCATTTTGGAAGCAAGAGCAAGGGTATAGGGAGGGTAATCGAAAAGGGGATAGTGAAGGACATTGACTTCGTGAAAATAAATGTTTTCGATAAAATCGGAAAGCCGATAGGGAAGAGAGGTGGTAATGAAATGCACCTTGTTCCCTCTTTGGGCAAGATTTTTCCCCAGTTCGGTCGCAACCGTTCCGCTTCCGCCATAGGTAGGATAACAGGTGATGCCGATATTCATAACACCTCGATGCGGTTTTTAAGGAGCGCTTTTTCTTCCCTGGCCGGGAATGAGCGCGCGGAGGGCAACTTCCTGAACGAGGTCGCCGACCTCCATCGGTGTTTCCATCAGAAACGCTTCCGCATATTCGCAATGGATACGTGAGCCGTAATACCGCATCCGGGCGATAATATCACGGGAAAAACTGTTTGATGATATATACGTTTCTGGACCTTCGAAATCGGGATTGAATGTCTGGCTGCGAAAGCAGGCAATGGCGCGCATCTTGCGTTCGAATTGAGCGGAAATATCGATGATCATGGTCGGCGGGGATTGAAAATATTCCATGCCGTAAATGATCTTGTTGGGACGGTGCGGGGGCTGCCCGGTATCGTATTTGACCAGACCCGCGGTGAAACATGATTCTTTTACCAGAAGCCCGGTATGGGTGTGATCGGGATTCCGGTTGTTCAGTCCGTTGGTAATGATGAGGTGCGGCCGGTATTTTCTGATAACCTCGACAACCGGGCGGCGATGTTCCACCGTGTTTTCGATGCCGGCATCGGGAAAACCGAGATTGACCCGTATATCCACCCCCAGAATCTTCGCCGCACACGTCGCTTCTTCCGCACGCTGGGCTGCGCTGCCGCGGCTCCCCATCTCGCCCTCGGAAAAATCGACGACGCCGGTCGAATACCCCTGATCTTTCAGTTTGAGAAGAGTCCCGCCCGCCATGATGTCTGCATCGTCACGGTGCGCCACCATGCAGAGAACATCAATATCCATGCCGCAATCTCCTTGAAAAATGCTAAACCTGTACGATATATAAAATATGCTATTTCCGAGCGGAAAGCAACCGGTCAGGGAGAGAAATAAAATCTGAAAATCAAAAAGGCTTGTGAAAGGGTTTTCATACCGGGTATTTTCTTTTCCGCCGAAACTCACCCCCTCACCCCCTCTCTATCATAGAGAGGGGGAATCGACAGGCTCATAATGAGATATCTCCTCTCGCGTTCGCGGGGCACCCAACTTTTGCGAAGAAAAAGGTGGGGTGCCGGGAAGAGGATACCAGGAGGCGAGTTGAGAGGAAGTGTGATTTCATTCAATAAAGGATTTTTCACAAGGCTTTCAAAATACAACTTACCTCTTTGAAGAGTTTTCGGAAGATAGTATTATTATAGAAAAATCTGTGTCATGAAAATCCGTTAAAATCTCTTTCTCCTCACGGGGGAAAGGGCGCGGATGAGGATCGGGGAAGTCATGATCAGGGGAAAATTCAGTCTTGCCGGGAAACGCGGGATTGTTACCGGCGCTTCACGGGGGCTCGGACGGGCAATGGCGGAAGGTCTCGCGGAGATGGGCGCCGATCTGGTAATTGCCGCGCGGACAGGGGAGTTGCTGCGTGAGGCGGCGGAAAGTCTCGGCGCATACGGCGGGAAGGTTATTCCCTTTGTGGTAAATGTCGGTGTCGATTCCGATATCGAGGCGCTGGTCGCGAAAATAATCGCCGAACTCGGGGGGATCGATTTCGTTTTCTGCAATGCGGGAATCATCCGCAGAGGTGCTTCGGAAAGCCACACCCTCGAAGATTTCGACGAGGTATTCCGTATCAACGTCCGCTCCGTTTTTTACCTTGCGCAGCTTGCCTCCCGTGAGATGATACAGCAGGGTACCGGGGGTTCCATCGTTCTGACAGATTCCGTGGTGTCAAAGACAGGGGGAAGGAATATTCCGGCCTATTCCCCCTCCAAGGGAGCGGTCCGGATGATGGCAAAATCCATGGCCAACGATCTGGGACACTATGGTATCCGGGTAAATGCCATCGGCCCGGGATATTTCAAAACAGATTTGACACAAGAACTCCGGAACAATCCGGAACGGTATAATGCCCTGATCAACCGTATGGCGCTTGGAAGGTGGGGCGACCCGGAAGATCTGGCGGGGATAGCAGTTTTTCTGGCGAGCGACGCCTCATCGTATCTCACCGGGCAGACCATCTATGTGGACGGCGGTTATCTTTCGATGTGAGCGGTGTTAGATTTGGCAGCACATAGAGGTTTCCCTTCCCCCGTTTACGGGAGAGGGGACATGGAGTGAGGGCGTTTCTCTTTGTTGAGAAAACTCTATAAGCATTATTTCCAATAAGATTTTCTTAAAAATTATCTTCGGAGGAATTACATGAAAAAGTTTCTGGTGATTTTTCTGTCGCTTCTTTTTTCGTTTACCGCTTTCGGGCAGGAAAAAGGCGCTCCCGACCCCTATAATCTCGATGTTAAACCCTTCGATCCCGCTGTTGATCCGGAAGGTTCCCTGTTCATGAAAAACTGGCAAGATTCCGCCCCGCATACTGTTTTTGGCGCACTGAACGAGTGGGATATCCTTATCCCCTCTGACGGCGATTCCGAGCATCCGAAAACCCGCGGCGCTGTTCTGACCGGAATAAAACGCCTTACCTACGGCATTCTCGACCCGTACAAAGCAACAGCTTCTGCCGTGCTGAAAGACGAACAGAAGATATTTTATTTCGTTTCCGGAAAGGGAACGCTTGTCGGCGGCGCAAAAACCGCCGCGGTTCGGGAAGGCATCGGCATCGTTGTCGCTCCCGGAATCGAGTTTACTTTGAAGAACACCGGCGGAGAGCCTTTGGCCATGTATATCATAACGGAGCCGATTCCTGCCGGGTTCAAACCGAACAGGGAAATCGTGGTAAAAGACGAAAAGGGAACCAAATGGTCCAGCAACAATGTCCACTGGAGCCACAACTACAAGAATTTCATCAATAAAGAGGACGGCCTCGCCGTTCTGATCGGGATGGGGCCGGTATGGTATCTGCCCGAAACCATCGGCCAGCCGCACACTCACGGCGACCCAATCGAGGAAATTTGGTTCTCTCTCAGCGGTGACACAACCGTTCTTCTCGGAAAGCAGTACTTTCATCTGTCTCCCGGCACCGCGTATAAAATCCCGCCCACCGGGTACACCGGCCATTCGAATATCAATGCCTCCGACAAGCCGATCAAAATGTTCTGGATGATGACCGGCGGAAAAATCGCCAAAACCGGTTTCAAATACGGCCAGCTCGACGGCAGTCCGTACGACCCGAAAAAAGAATCCCGTATCGACATGTTTATCTCCGGCTACAAGGAACACATGCAGTATTCGACCCACGGCACTCTGATGGAGCGCGACATGTTCACCCACAATGACGGCGACGCAGCCCGTCCGGCCGACAGGGGAAGCGTTCTCAAATACCTCGATCGGTTCACCCAGGCAACCCTTGTGGAAGGAGACCATACCGCTCCCACCACATTGACCGATACCCAGGAACTCTTTTATATCCTCAAGGGAACGGGCACTGTCAGCGGAGGCGGGAAAACGTACGATCTGTATCCGGGAGCAACGTTCATGGCGCCGAAAGGCCTCGAGTTTGTCATGGAAAATACCGGGCGTGCGCCGATGACTATGTTTCTTGTCGCCGAGAAAGTCGATGCGTCTTTCAAACCGGCAAAGGAACTTGTCTGGCGGGATGAGAATATGATGCAGTTCCATACGAAGACCGCACACTGGGTCAACAATAACAAGTGGCTTGTCAAAAAAGATGAGGGCATGGCGAAAATAGATCTGTTCCTGACCGTAACCATTCCGCCCGAAAGTTTCGCCCAGCCGCACAGCCATGACGCCGGCACCGAGGAAATATGGGCGCCCATCGACGGCACGGTATCTTTCATGCTGGGCAAACAGCTCCGGAAAATGGATGTAGGGGAAGCATACCTTGTCCCGCCGGACGGCAAAACACCGCATGCCAATTTCAATTACGGCTCGAAACCGGTGAAAATGCTGTATATCGGGCTGTTCAACCAGAAGAAATAAAACTCTTTGATTATTCATAAAGAATGGAAAAACAATCAGACATGATTTACAAGATTAACAAGATTATATATTTTCTTTTTTTTAATCGAAAGAATTCCCTGGACTTCAGTCCGGGGTTATATTGTCGGGATGAGCGAACATATCCTGAAAAAACATAACAAGAATCTCCTGTTATATCACATAGTCTGTCCTGCGAAATACAGGAGAGTAGTATTTACCTCGGCCGTAGAGGAAACGCTTAAAACCACGTGCATTGGGATAAGCGAACGGTACGAAATACATTTTGTGGAGATTGGAGCTGATGAAGATCATGTTCATTTTCTTGTACAAAGTGTACCGACCATAGCGCCGTCCAGTATTGTCAAAATAATAAAAGGGACGACGGCACGAGAAATATATAAAAACAATCCAGAGGTGAAAAAGAAGCTTTGGGGTGGTAACATCTGGACTGCGGGATATTATATCAATACCGTTGGTGCTTATGCGAATGAAGAAGTGATCCGCGCATATGTTGAGAAACAAGGCAAAGAGTATAAAAAGATATATGACGCTCAACTTTCATTTCTTGATGACCTGATTTGACCACGGTTTGATACCCCGGACTTCAGTCCGGGGTAGTTCATTTCTATCATGTAAATCCTGTAAATCCTGTCTGAAATCTCTTCTTTTTCTTTGCGGACGTTGCGAGAGACAGAGTTTCATCGTTCGCGTGAAACGGCAGCAGTATTCCAAAGGTTTCTGAAACGTAATCCTTGAATTGCGGTCGCCGTGTTTATAGTGAAAGGGGTAATATGGCAATCACGAAAGCAATAATACCGGTTGCCGGTCTGGGCACCAGGCTTCTTCCGGCAACGAAAAGCCAGCCGAAGGAAATGCTTCCCATCGGCCGTAAACCGATCGTCCAGTATGTGGTCGAAGAACTTGCCCAGGCGGGTCTTCATAATATCCTCTTTGTCACCGGCCGGAAAAAACGTTCGATCGAGGATCATTTCGATTTTGCACCGGAACTGGGCGAAACCGGCGTGGAGTCGGATATTCCGGCGAACCTTTCGTTTTTCTATATACGTCAGTCCCACCAGAACGGGCTGGGGGATGCCATTTCCTATGCCGAAAAATTCGTCGGCTCCGATAGTTTTGCGGTAGCGCTCGGAGATTCCGTTATCCGGGGCGGCGATAATTCCAGCCTCCTGAGCCGTATGATGGAATTTCACGAAAGCGAAAAGGCGAGCGCAACGGTCGCTTTCATGGAAGTCGGGGAGGAGGATGTGCGCAAATACGGCATCGCCAGCCCCAAAGGCCGTCCGGGAGCAGTGTTCGAGGTGGAAACGCTCATCGAAAAGCCTCAGCCGCAGGAATCTCCCTCACGGCTGGCGATTGCGGCGAGGTATATTTTCGATCCGGTAATTTTCGAGGCCCTGAAACGAACTCCTTCCGGCAGGAAAGGGGAACTCGAGATCACCGACGCCATGAACACCCTTATCAAAATGGGACACAAGGTGATCGGCGTCCGCCTCCGCAGCGACGAAAAGCGGTACGATATAGGCGGTTTCGAGACATATTTCAAAGCGTTCCTTGATTTTGCGCTTGACGATCCGGAATATGGATACATGGTCAGGCAGTATATGCGTACCCGCCTTCATGAGGTATGACCGTGCCAGGTATGAAATTCACCTTCTCGGCTCCCGGCAGGTGCGGGATTGTCGGAAATCCCACCGACATGTACGGCGGCTCGGTGATCTCGTGTTCGACACGGGAACGGGCGTATGTGACGGTCGAGGATAACGGCTTCCTTGAAATTGTGGTCGGGGGGAATGTCCGCAGTATCCGAAAACCGAAAGATTTCCGTCAGGATGGAGGGATGTTCGATGCCGTTCTGGCCGCGCTCGAATATTTCGAACTGGGGGATGCCCTCCTCCGCATCACGGTGGTAACGGAAATACCTCTTCGCGCCGGGCTTGCGGGTTCAACCGCAATGTTGACCGCATTGGTGGCAGCCCTCCTGGAATGGATGAATGCGAAAGGCTGCCTTCTCGAAGGAAAATCCGCCTGGAGCGTGAGAGCGTATAAAAATTCGTATATGCTTGCCGAAACAGTCCGTCATATAGAACTGTATTTCCTTAAAATCGTGTGCGGTTATCAGGACGCCTATATGTGTGCGTTCGGGTCTCTCCGTTTCCTGGATTTTCGCGGCAAGGAAAACTATCTTTCTCTGGAGCGTGAGCCGCTCGGCTCGGTGGAGGACCTGGCTTGCTTTTCGCCGTCCCTGCCGATCGTGCTGGCTCATACAGGAGTTCAGCGTATATCGGGATCGGTACATAAACCGGTGCGCGACCGCTGGCTGGAGGGGGATCCGCTGATTGTAAAAGGCGTTCTCCGCATAGCCCACATCGCACGGATGGCAAAGAAAGCGATTCTCGGCGGCGACTGGGAACTGCTCGGAGAAGCCATGACCGAAAATCATGAGATCGTCCGGTCGTTCGGTTCATCTTCGGAGATAAACGAGAAGATAATCCGTATTGCGCTCGATTCGGGGGCGATTGCGGCCAAACTCGCCGGCGCAGGCAACGGCGGAACGATCATCGCCCTTCACCCCGAGCCGGAAAAGCTCGCTGAAGTGTTACGTGGGAGGGGAGTTGGATTAGTACTCTTTCCCGAGCCTTTCGAAGGGGTGAGACGGGAAAAAGAGGATTCAAATAAAAAATTCGAGAGAAAGGTTTGAGAATCATAGTATTTTCCTGAAAAAGAACCAGCTGCCTTTAACTGTTAGATAGACAAGGAGCACCAGCCATGTCAAATCAAATCACCATCCGAATTTTTAACTACCGCCATGAAGCCGAACCGTTGCGGTCGTTCCTTGAGTCTTCCGGTATCAAAGCCTTTGTAAACTCAGATGATTGCGGCTCCTGGGACCCGGCGCTGAGCCTGGTGCAGGGAGTGCGTCTTAGTGTACAGGAACATGACGTGCTGCGCGCGGAGGAACTTATTGCGGCGGTCGAACGTCAGAATACATGATATTCGTGTAGCATATGGTTTTCAATCATCTTTCCGGGGATATCATCATGCAGGCAATCATACCCATGGCCGGATCGGGAACACGGCTCAGGCCCCTGACCTATTCCAAACCGAAAGCGCTTCTCCGTGTCGGTTCGAAACCGATCATTTCCCACATTGTCGATATGCTCATCTCTCTCGGCTGTAGCGATCTCATTCTTATTGTCAGCCGCGAAGGAGAAAACATACCCCGATTCGTTCACGACCGTTACCGAAACATCAGAATCAGAACGATAATCCAGGAAGACCGTCTGGGGCTCGGGCATGCGGTCAATATGGCGGCGGATGCGGTCCGGGACGAGGAATTGATTGTCATGTACGGCGACACCATCATCGACGGCGACCTGTCGAATGTGCGGTCCATCGGAGGGGATGGAGTCATCGCGGTAAAAAAGGTGCAGGATCCCCGGCGGTTCGGCGTGGTGGAGGTGAAAGACGGCGTTATTACGAAATTCGAGGAAAAACCGGCAGTTCCCCGGTCGAACCTGGCGATTGTCGGGTTCAATTATTTCAAAAAACCGCGCATTCTGTTCGAATCTCTGAACCAGATCATAACAAAAAATATCCGGACAAAAGATGAATTCCAGATAACCGATGCTTTCGATCTCATGCTCGAAAAAGGTCTCGTTTTCAAACCGCTTGAGGTCGAAGGCTGGTATGACTGCGGCACACCGGAAACACTCCTGGAAACCAACCGGTTCATGCTCGACAAAGACGGTTTTACGCGTGAGCTTTCCGATTCCATAATCATCCCTCCTGTATTTATCCCCGATAACGCGGAAATAATTCATTCCATCATAGGCCCGTATGTGTCGATCGGGGATAACGCCGTGATACAGTATTCGCTCATATCGGACAGTATCATCGGAAGCGACGCCCGGGTAGTCCGCGCATCGCTGGTCGGCTCTCTTATCGGAGACCATGCCGAAATTATCGAACGCCCGCGAAGACTGTCGCTCGGAGACAATTCAAGTCTTGACTTTGAATTGTCGGAAACGTAAATTTGTACCTTGTTTGGGCTTTTATGGCAGAATTTTCTATTTAGTTATCGAGTAATAAACATCAAACAGAAAGGGAAACATAATGGCAA
>Ga0172379_10012094_pt1 | contig 10158 bp, 8 predicted proteins | sample GrowelOW334metaG_FD_119756 | JGI IMG/M metagenome (GOLD analysis project Ga0172379, IMG submission 119756) | Groundwater microbial communities from an aquifer near a municipal landfill in Southern Ontario, Canada - Groundwater well OW334 metaG | ecosystem: Environmental > Aquatic > Deep...
AGTTCTGGGTATGAAGCAAAAGCTGTGTTTGATGGTTTGCAAGCTTTGGATGAACTCTCTAAACAATCGTACGATTTGGTACTGCTTGATCTCATGATGCCTAAGCTTGACGGTTTTGGTGTGCTTGAACAAATGAAAGAAAAGAAAATAAAAGTTCCTGTAATCGTCTCTACTAATTTGAGCCAGGAAGGTGATATTGAGCGTGCAAAAGCTTTGGGGGCAAAAGATTATTTTGTAAAATCAGATACACCGATTATGAAAGTAGTTGAGCACGTAAAAAATATATTAGGCTAATTTTTTTCTATGTTTAGCGACAATCTTTTGAAGGAAATTCTTCTTACAGGTAATTATATTACCAAAAATAATCTAAAAGATGCAGACGAGTACGCCGCTTCTCGAAATACATCATTTTTGGATTATTTGTTTGCAGAAGATCTTTTGAACAAGAGAACATTGGGGGAAGCTATTGCCGAACATTTTGATGTCGTATATTTAGACATGGATAATCAAAAAATTGATGTCGCAGTTACAAAACTTATTCCTGAATTGGTTTCTCGTACCAAAGAAATTGTTGCTGTGGGGCCGGAGGGAAATAAAATAAAAGTTGGGATGAAGAACCCCGGTGATATAGAGACTCGTTACATGATTGAAAAGAAAATTGGTGTTTCTACTATACCGTGTTATATATCTGACGATGATTTTGAAAAAGTCATGGCTGTGTATGAATCAGGTATGCAAGAAGACATGAATGCATTGTTTGAAAAATTATCACACAATGATTTAACACGAGACGAGCGTGATAACGTGGCTATCCAGATCGTTGATACTATTTTGCATTATGGCTATCAAAATAAATCATCAGATATTCATATTGAACCTGAGGCAAACAGAATTGTAATACGGTTTCGTATTGATGGCATGATGCACGACGCCTTGGTTTTGGACAAAGCTTCGGCTCCCTCGGATCTTTATAGTTTTATTTTAACCAGAATAAAAGTATTGGCAAAAATGCCAACTGATGTACATTTTGCAACCCAAGATGGTAAAGTCCGTTATACTATAGGAGGAGAAAATGTAGATATTCGTATCTCCATCGTCCCTGTGGCTCAAGGAGAAAATGTGGTTATGCGTATATTATCTGCCCATTCGCGCCAATTTGCGTTACCCGATTTGGGATTATCAAGCGAAAATCTTAAAAAAATAAATAAAGCAATAAAAAATCCACATGGCATGATTTTGGTTACTGGGCCAACTGGTTCAGGCAAGACCACAACACTCTATGCGGTCTTGAAAATTTTGAATAAACGTGAAGTGCATATTGCCACAATTGAAGACCCAGTAGAATATGATATTGAAGGGGTAACTCAAATACAAGTAAATCCAAAAACAGATATTACATTTGCAAAAGGACTGCGCTCTATTGTTCGCCAGGATCCAGATATTGTCATGGTTGGTGAAATTCGTGATCAGGAGACAGCTGATATATCTATTAACGCTGCGCTTACCGGGCATCTCGTGCTGTCCACACTTCATACTAATGACGCGGCAACTACTCTACCACGTCTTTTGGATATGGGCATGGAGCCATTTCTTGTTGCTTCAACCATAAATTTGATTGTTGCACAGCGTTTGGTGCGAAAAATTTGTCCCAACTGTAGAGCATCGTTTGAGCTTACTGCTGAAGAACAAACACTTGTAAAAAGCTATGAAAAGCTCAGTCTAGCTTTGAAGACAAAAGGTTATCAAGACTTGAAAAAGATTCGTGTATATCATGGTGGTGGCTGCAAAGTCTGCAATAACACTGGTTATTCTGGGCGTCTTGGTATTTTTGAAATTTTAGAGATGAACGAACAAATAAAAAAGCTTGTGTTGAGCCACGCTTCAAGCGACGAAATTACCAAGCAAGCTGTAGAAGATGGAATGACCACTCTTCTAGAAGATGGACTTGATAAAATGTTGAATGGCGTAACCACTCTCGATGAAGTGTTGCGTGTAACACAAGGATAGAAGAATTTGTGATTTTGGATTTTAGATTGCAGAATAGTGATTGAGGTAAGTATTATATTTCTACCTCTCTTTAATTTCTCATGCCTGTCAATATATGCAAAAAATAAATGAATCAAAACCATCTCTGTTTCAGATGGATATTGGAATTGGCGGAATTGGGCTTTCACAAAAAGCAGTTTTGGCAAAGAATCTTGCAGTGATGCAAAGATCTGGTCTCAACATTGTCGAGTCGCTTGGAATTATTGCCGAGTCATCCCAAGGAAAGATGAAACGAATTATTAAAGAAATTGTTTCTTCGGTATCAGCAGGTAACACACTTGCTCAGTCGCTCGAGAGATTTCCCAAAGTTTTTTCTGGAATTTTTGTGAGTTCAGTCTATGCAGGCGAAACATCGGGGACACTTGATGAAAATTTGGAAAATTTGTCTGTTCAACTTGAAAAAGAAAATGATCTCAAAAATAAAATAAAAGGAGCAATGTTATACCCGATTGTTGTGTTGATTGCGGCATTTATACTTGGTCTTGGCATGTCTTTTCTTGTGCTTCCCAAAATCGTTCCTTTGTTTGAAGGCCTCAAAGTTGAACTTCCTATTACCACACGATGGCTTATTGCTTTTTCTCATTTTGTGGGGGCGCATGGCGTAGGGCTTCTTATTGGTATTGTTGTTGCAGTTATATTTCTTTCGTGGTTTTTGAGACAAAAACTTGTATATCCGGTAACTCACTGGATATTTTTACATACGCCTATTCTCAAGGGTATTAGTAAACATTCAAATCTTGCGCGATTTTCTCGTACTTTGGGAACACTTTTAAAAAGTGGACTCTCGATTGATGAAGCTCTGCAGGTAACAGAAAAATCATTAGGAAATTATTATTACAAAAAAGCTATACGTACTGTTGTCGAAAGAGTTCACAAAGGTAGTACCATGTCTGAAAATTTGAAACAATATGGAAACTTATTTCCCAAGATGGTAACGCGTATGATTTTTGTGGGTGAGGAATCAGGCAAACTTGAGGAAACACTTTTGTATCTCGCAGGTTATTATGAAGTGGAAGTAGACAATTCTACAAAATCTTTGTCAACCGCGATTGAGCCTATCCTTCTTCTTATCATTGGTGGCGTGGTAGCTTTTTTAGCATTATCTATTATTACGCCAATTTACAATATCACAGGAAATATACGTAGATAATTTAAATTATGAAGGGCTTTACACTCATTGAACTTCTTATTGTTATTGGTATTATCACTATTTTGGCTGCAGTTTCGGTGCCCATATATGGTTCTTTGCAGGTAAAAGCACAACTCGATGAAACGACATCCCAGGTAATTCAAGCTCTACGATCTGCACGGGAGGAATCTATCGCAGGATACAATAACGTCGCGCACGGTGTATTTTTTGATATCAATCTCGGCGGTAATGATTATTATATTATATATCAAGGAGATTCATATGATACGAGAAATACATCGTATGACAAAGAAACAATGCTTGAGTCAGCATTGTCTTTTGTAAATTCAAGTTTTGTATTGAATGGTGCCAATGTGGATGTGAATTTTTCAAAAGGTCTTGGGAAACCAAATAATACGGGTTCGATAAATTTGGTACACGATGTCGTTGGTAGTCGCGTTATCAATGTTAACACTGTGGGGAAGGTGGAGGAAAACTAATAATTTTAAATAGTCCAATCTGAAATTTGCAATCCGCAATACAAGGGGGTTCAGTCTTCTTGAAGTCATGCTTGCGATGGCTATTTTTGCTTTGATTAGTGTGACTATGATCACACTTGCTACTGGTGGGTTTGTCTCTCTTGAACAGGGTGGTGAACAGACAGAAGCAGAAGCTCTCGCCCAAGAAGGAATAGAAGCTGTTCGTGCTATTCGTGATGGCGCATGGAATGTACTTACGTATGCGACGAGTTCTGTATCTGTTACAGGAACAGACTGGATTTTTGATGGGGAAAATACAACTGAAACTATTGGACAATATACACGCACTATTAGTTTTGCATCAGTGTGTCGCGATTCGAGTCATACTATTACAACATGTCCAGGGAGTTATACGGATATACACACGAAACAAGCTACCGTAATTGTCTCATGGGAGACACGCCCTGGTATTTCCAATCAAGTACAGAAGACAACCTATCTAACAAATTGGGATTCGCGTGATTGGATACAGACGGATTGGATTGGAAGTAGTGGTCAAAGTATGTGGTCTGATATTACTCGATATGACAGTGACGACGGAAATCTTGACTCAACTACAGCTGGAGAAATAAAATTAAAAAATTCAGGCAGTAGCTGTGGAAGTAAATCTTGGAGTTTTGATACAGCCTCTGACTATACTTTTGATTCAAACAAAATTGACGTAGCAAATAGTTTGGCGCAATTGAAAAGTAGTAGTGGTGGGGGAATTGATGGTAATACCAAAGGCTTGTGGCATTTGGATGAATCCAGTGGAACAGTAGTGGATTATTCTGGTAATTTAAATGATCTTACTAATGTCAAAGGTTCCCCAGTGTACAACCAGTCTGGTAAATTTGCTACAGCGGTACAATTTAACGGTAACAGCTCAAGGTTTATTAATAATGGTCAACAAACTGGTTTGGGTATTGCTGGTGCCATTACCATTGATGCTTGGATTTATCGTACGGCGGCCGCTACTACTGTTGAAGGTGTAATTACCAAATGGCGTGAGACAGGTGATAAACGTTCTTATGCTTTGGCAATTGATGCCACTAATCGTTTAAAATTTTATTTATCAAGTGATGGTTCCAGTGAATTTACAGTAACCGCCACAAATCAAGTGCCATTAAATTCTTGGGTGCATGTGGCGGCAGTTTATAACGGAGTCAACATGTATATTTTCCAAAATGGCGTATTAGAAAATACGTTGGCCTACAGCAGTGGTATCGCAGATCAAGCTGCTTTTGTAGGTATTAGTGGGGCTGATGTTTTGAATGGTGGTGATGCTTTTTTTAATGGCAAAATTGATGAAGCTCGTGTCTCCAATGTTGCACGTTGGACTGCATCGTTTACTCCACCATCAAATGCATATGGTGGTTCAGCAAGTTACGCATCTGATAATCCTTCTATCAACCCAACTACTGCTCATACTGTTTCTGGAATTGCTACGTGGTCTTCATTTACTGAGACAGCTACAAAAAATGGTGGAGAGATTTATTATCAATTATCCGATGATGGTGGTACAACTTGGAAATATTGGAATGGTGCCTGGACAACAGCAGGAGCAAGTGACTACAACATTGCTAGTATAATCAATACTAATATTGGTAGTTTTACTACCACAACGGCACAAATAATGTTTAAAGCATTTTTATCTGGTAATGGAACACAACAGGTAATACTGGATAATGTACAAGTTAGCTGTGAGAAACAATTTGATTGGCCTTTTACCACTGCTAATGATTACACTTATGATTCTGCAAAAATTACTGTGACTAGTGGTAAGGCGAGTCTAGTAGATCAAGGTGGCGGTGGATCTTGTTCTGGTACAGCTACTGCATGTACTACATTTGGCACTTCACCACTTTGTACAGCACAAAATGGATGTAGTTGGGGTGGAGCGACTTCTGGGGCTACGACCAACCCATCTTTTGATGTAAATAGTACTGGTTGGACTTATGCCGATTGGGAAGATGGAGCCAGAGCCTCAGGTACTAGAATTACTACGGGAGGAAATCCAAATGGTTATATTAATATTTCTCTTAGTCGTACAAATCCCGCTTCGACTGCTTCGGGCTATTGGCAACAGCCGTTTACTACCACCGTTGCCAATCCTACTTCAGCGACCGTTAGTTTTGATTGGAAAATTGTTGGTTATAACGGTACATTTTTAACTAGCTACATTATTTATGTTTTTGTAGACAATACTTCGGGCGCACCAACAATTGGTAATCAAGTATGGTCGCAAACTATTACTGGCACTACCGGCTGGGTTACTGTTTCTAATTTGAATGTGGCTTCGAAATTAACCACCGCTGGAACTTACTATATAAAATTAGTCGCTCGGCGTATTAAGCCAACAGGCAATCCACCTACTACATTAAATACTGTTGGCTGGGACAATGTTTCTTTGAATTGGTCCAAAACTGACTCTTGTTCTGGCACACCAACTGCTTGTAATACCTATGGCACTTCGCCAACTTGTTCTGCTCAGGGTGGTTGTATTTGGACAGGAGCGGCACTTTATCCAACAGACAAACCAACAGTATACCCGTCCGTGTCTTTAAGTGTGGCATCTACTTCTTTGAATAATTGGTCTACTTTTATTGAGACAGCTACCAAAAATGGTGGAGAGATTTATTACCAATTATCAGACGATGATGGTTCCACTTGGCAGTATTGGAATGGAGGGGCTTGGGCAACAGCTGGTGGGGCAAATTATAATATCGCGACCGATATTAATACTAATATTTCTATTTTTCCTACTTCCACTGGTAAATTGATGGTCAAAGCATTTTTATCAAGCAATGGTACTCAGTTGGTAGAATTAGATAATGTACGTGTGGGTTGGGGTGAAAGTGGTGGGGGTGGTGGATATGCCACAGCCGGCTATTTTGTTTCGTCTGCATTTACTATGGGTGATGCATCACCTGTGCAGATTTTGAGTTGGACAGAAGATTTGGGCAGTTGTGCGACTTGCGATATCAAATTACAATTGAGAACTGCTCCAAATAACGGGGGAGTTCCGGGCACCTGGGGTAGTTGGTATGGAGTAGCAGGAGTAGACACCTACTATACAAGTCCATCTGAAATATTGCTTTCTACTATTTTAAATGGCAATGAGTGGATGCAGTATCGCGCAGAGTTAGTAGGGGATGGCGTTATGACACCCATCTTGCGCGAGGTAAAGGTTAATTACAAATAATATATGAATTTCAGATTTCAGGTTTCAGATTTCAGATTGCGATTGTATATAGTATTTTGTCGTACGATATCAATCTGCAATCTAAAATCTGCAATCAAAAATCAAAAAGGTTTTACCCTCATTGAAGCGCTTATTTATCTTGCGATTATTGGCGGTGTATTAGCCGCATTTCTCAATTTTTCTTTGTCTATATCTCAGTCACGCAACAAGACCTATGTGGTGCAGGAAGTGCAGGCAAATAATAGAGTTGCGCTTGATCGCATTACACAGGCTATAGAATCAGCAAGTGGTATCAATATTGGTTCGTCTACATTTGACACTGACCCTGGTGTTTTGTCACTTAGTATGTCGAGCTCCACGCTAAATCCAACTATTATCAGTCTTAGCCAAAATGATGGAACATTGCAAATAACTGAGGGTGCCGGGAGCCCTGTAGCTATCACAAGTAGTGAAGTAAAAGTTACTAATTTGCAGTTTATTCGTCTCAATCAAGCAAATAATCGCCAAAATATACGCGTGTTTTTGACAGTGGAATTTAATGCAACTGGTGATGTCAATTTTATGTATTCCCAGTCACTTCAGACAGCGGTAAGTTTGAGAAAATAATATGAAACATTTCAGATTTCAGATTTCAGATTTCAGATTTGTGGATGGTAGTAATTTTTTGTTATATCTAAAATCTACAATCTACAATCAAAAATCAAGTCGGGGTATTGCCGCTCTTGTTACCATTATTGTGGTTGGCGCTGCGGCTTTGCTTATGGCAATGAGTGCGTCTATCTTGGGAATTGGTGAGCTCGATATGGGGTATACAGCGCAGAAAGGGAAAGAAACAGATGTGTTTGCTGATGCGTGTGTAGAAGAAGCACTACATCGACTTCGTTTGGATTCAAATTATATGGGTGGTTCTTTGAGTTTAGACGCAAATTCATGTATAATAAGTGTAACGGCAAATGGTAATGACCGTACGGTTGTAGCAACTGCACAATCGGGAAATTATTTTGAAAAAAGACATGCACAATTGTCTGTCACCAATAATGTTATAACACTTTCGTCATGGGAAGTGCTGAGTAATTAATATGATAGGGAAACGTGTTGTTGGATTAGATATTTCAGACCATACTATAGAAGTGGTTGCTCTTGGCGGATCTCCCACAAATCCTGCAATAATAAGTATGAACCGTGCGAGTCTACCTCCAGGTATTGTTGAGTATGGATTGATAAAAGATGAAAAAAAATTGACAGAAGTTTTGAATAAGTTATTTGACGATGCAAAGCCAGAAAAAATTTTAAAAAGTAATATTATTTTTGGTTTGCCAGAATCCCTCACGTATATACATGTATTTCATGTGGGCAAAGAACAGTCGCGCGATATTGCTACGGTCGTGGAACATGAACTTACATCATTTGTCCCTATAGAGCAGTCATCACTTGCATATACATATTCAATATTGAGAGAGACAAAAGAAGGCAGTGATATTGTGGCAGTAGCAGTTGACAAACAAGTTATTGCTTCATGGCAATCATTTTTCAAAAAAAATAAATTTGAAGTTGAAACCATGGATATCGAGAGTCTGGCTCTGGCGCGCAATGTACCAGCTGTCTCTACCGGTTCGTATGCCATGGTAGACATAGGTGACAAAACTACGCGCGTTTCAGTGTTTGATTCTTTTGGTATGCGATTCAATTATACGATTCAGTTGGCAGGAGATCATATCTCTCAGGCCATAGCAGATGGATTACATATTGAAAGAGAAGAAGCAGAAGAAGAGAAGATAGAAACAGGAATGTTGGGAAAAAATAAAAAAATTACTGATATTATAAAAGTTGTATCTGATGATATTTTGTCTCATATCAATGAAGGACTTGCTTTTTATCATAAGCAGAGTGGGCAAGAGGTTGTGCTTGTCGTGTTTGTGGGAGGGTCGTCACAGCTCAAAGGATTTGTGGAGTATGCAGGCAAAACATTGAAAAAAGAAACAAGGCTCGGTACCTCGCGTTTGAATAAGAAAAATATTTCATTTGAATATCTCGAGGCTATTGGTCTCGCTTTGCGTGGATTGAGTAAAAAATGGGACAAACGTGACCCTTTGATTGAATTGGATAATTTAAGACAAATAAAAGGCGTTGTTGAACCAAAGATAAAACAAAAAAAGACAACAGAAGGACATGTAGACGTAGATACATTGGTACAATCACCCAAGAAACAAAAGCACATAAAACAAATCATTATCGTATGTGTTTGTGTTGTGTTGGCTTTTGGTGGTGCATTTCTCTATAGAAATCTGCAGAGAAATAAGACGTCTTCTCCCCCTGACTTGCCAAAATTGAAAGAATTGGATTCTATTTTGGAAATAAAAGACAAAGCAGATGGTATAACCGTAAGTGTTTCATCAACTGTTGATAATATAAGTACGAGTACAGAATAGATCATTAGTGTGTTAATTTTATTTAATCAAGTTGAGTGGATTATTAATTTATTTATTATTTAATTTAAAACCTATGGGTACAAAAGGTTTTGTCCAAAACTCAAAGAGTTCTGGATTCACGCTCATTGAGCTTTTGATCGTGATTGCGATCATTGCCATCATCGCGGGCGTAGTTTTCGTTGCCTTGGATCCTTTGACAAGATTTCAAGATTCACGTGATTCTCGTCGTTGGGGTGATATCACTGGTGTTTTGAGCGCTATAAAAGTGAATCAGGTGGATAATAAAGGAACATATACATCAACATTGGCATCTGCCACGGCGAGTACCACGTATATGATTGGTACTGCCACTACAGGTTGTGACAATGGTTGTACAGCCAAAAATACCCAAGCAGCTAGTTTGGATCTTACTGCTTTGGTAACAGGTGGTTATCTTGCTTCAGTACCTATGGATCCAAGTGCAGGCACTGCGGCCAAAACTCTTTATTATGCAGTAAAGAATTCCAACGGTACAGTGGCTGTTGGTGCATGTACTCCAGAAAATACACCAGACGGTATTTCAGTAGCACGATAATCTTTCTGTTCTATGATAAAAAATAATAAAGGTTTTACGCTTATTGAACTTTTGATAGTCGTAGCTATTATGGCTATTTTGGCTATTATTGTATTTGTTGCGCTTGACCCTCTGAAACGTCTGCAAGATTCACGGGATAGTGTCCGTTGGCAGCAGGTGAGCCAGATGTTGAATGCGGTTAAGCTGGATCAAGTAGATCATGGTGGGGCTTACATATCAGTTATTTCCTCAATAAGTACAAGTACTGTTTATATGAT
>Ga0172379_10012095_pt1 | contig 10158 bp, 6 predicted proteins | sample GrowelOW334metaG_FD_119756 | JGI IMG/M metagenome (GOLD analysis project Ga0172379, IMG submission 119756) | Groundwater microbial communities from an aquifer near a municipal landfill in Southern Ontario, Canada - Groundwater well OW334 metaG | ecosystem: Environmental > Aquatic > Deep...
ACGGCGAACACTACACCAGGACAAAGAATGCGGAAACGGATTCCAGATGTAGTGTTGCCCGTGCCGGGCAAGGGGGATTTGGAACCTTCGCCGGCACGGCGAACACTACACCAGGACAAAGAAATACAAGACGGACTTCGTCCGGGACAAGGGGTGACTCACCGGTTGCGTAAGGCGCAAGAGTGTGTGGCTTTGTGAGAGAAAAATGAATCTAGGGTTTTAACCATGCTGGTGCTGGCAATCCTGCTCCGCAGGATGCCAGGACATGGACGATAGAAACGGGAAGCTTCCCCCGTGGGCTTGCCCCACGGGAAGCAGAGATTGAAAGGCTAACGCCACGGCTTATCCCTGCAATCTCTCTTTCCTGCCAGATAAACTGGTAGGGGAAACTTAACTTGAGCATTCGATATTCTCTGGGCTGCGACCTTTGGCCGCCTAATTCAAAACTTTTACCTGATCAGGCTTTTCACGATCAGCATTTCGAGTTCCTCGTAGTTCCGTTCCTTGATCAGCGCGGACACCTTTCTGTCGTCCAGCGACCTGCTGATTTCCAGAAGCCGCAGGAAGATTTCACGGCTGTTGGTCAAATGCCTTGTGGCGACCCCGGCCTTCTGTGTGCGCATCGCCTTTACGTCGAGTCCGACCCATTCCCCGTTGTTGCCGTAGCCGTGCTTGTCAAGAACGCGCACCTGGTTGAATGCACGCCGCAGATCGACTGCGCCAAATGTCTTGTCCTGGTCGAACTTCATGCCGTTCTGGTCGTTCAGGTGAACGCTCCAAAGTTTCTTATGCGCCATGGCATAACCCATTTCGTCTGACGGGTCGAGTCCGGCCAGCAATGCATGTGCCGATTCGATCAGTGCTCCGACTCTCGAGTGATCCGTGGTCATCAGTCCAAGTGCGATTGCATGTCCGATAGTCGGGATATAGGTGTGATCCATCGGCTCATTGGGCTTGGATTCGATCATGATTCTGATTTTCGGATCGTAGTCAAGCATCAGCTGCAATGCGTCGGCAATGCGTTTGGTGGCGTCGACTGAATCCTTTGATTCGCGGATGTATGTGCCTTCTCGTGCAAGCCACAGTACGATATTTCTGGTTCCCAGCGCCTTTGCTATGTCTATAGTGCGGAGACTGCGTTCAAGCGCGTATTTGCGGCAGGCCGGATCGTTGTTGGTATAACCGCCGTCAATGGTGCGGGGATCTTCCCAGAGGCGCGGGGCTACAAATTCGGCAACCAGCCCGTGCTCGTCGAGTTTTGCCTTGACTTTTTTAGCTTCGGCAATAATCTGTTTCGGATTGAGGGCATTCATGTTTGGAACAGCGTCGTCGTCATGAAACTGGACACCGTCAAAACCCATCTTCTTGTACATCCCGAGTTTTTTGTTGAATTCGATGCTTTCGCGTACGGCAGGTCCAAACGGATCTGCGCCTTCGTGAATGTTCCACGGACCAAATGAAAACCTGAATTTTCCCGCCATGATCAGACTCCTCTGTTAACTGCGGAGAACAATAATCTCCGGTGTTTATTTTTAAAAACTATTTTCGACAATTACTGAAAGTATTATTTGCAAAGGCGTAAAACCTTGACAATGTTACAAAAAACCAGCACGATATGACAATCTTTGAAACAAGCAGCCATGGAAAATATAACAGCATTGCGTCGCAAATATCTCGCTGGAGGCACGTGTCCCATAACCGTGAAGTCCATCAGCGGCGACGAGTTCCCGCAGCACGAGGGGGACCTTACCGATATCAGGCATTCGCACGATTTCTCGGAACTCGTGATCATCACGGAAGGATACGGCATCCACTGGATAGACGGGGACGACTATCCGGTGGCGGCGGGAGACATCTTTGTCATCCAGGGGAAAACCGCACATTATTTCAAGGAACGCCATAAGCTTGGCATGTTCAATGTGATGTTTGATGCCAGACACCTGAACAGCAGCTCGAAAAAACTACAGGAAATCGCCGGGTACAATGCACTTTTCCTGCTGGAACCCGCATACCGCCGCCGCCACAAATTCCAAAGCCGTCTCCACATCACCCGCCACGCGCTGACACTTGTCGAGGCAATCGTAAAGAGAATGAGCGATGAACTGAATAGGCAGAAGCCGGGTTATGACACGATGTTGCTGAGCCTTTTCCTCGAACTCCTGGTATTTCTGTCGCGTGAATATTCCACGGTTGAAATGCCGCAGGCGAAATCGCTGTACAGGATAGGAAACATCATAGGGGAGCTGGAAAAACATTATAAACGCGATTGGCGGCTTGACGATATAGCGCGTATTGCATGCATGTCGAAAAGCAGCCTCCTGTCCGTTTTCAAGGAGGCGACCGGATGCTCCCCGATAGACTATTTGATCCGGATACGCCTGCACAAGGCGGCGGAAATGCTGGCGTCCACCTCGTTCACCATCAGTGAAATCTCACCGGAATGCGGTTTTGCCGATTCAAACTACCTGACCCGCCAGTTCCGCAAAATCTACAAGATCAGTCCCCGCGAATTCCGCAAAAATTCCCCCGGACATGGGCAGCCTCATAATCAGCTCCCGCAGAATGGAGGCAAATCAATACCTGACAGGATTCCAAGGATGTTTTAAATAATAAAATTTTGGAAACTCACTGCTTTTGAAACAGCCACACCGGTACTGGTTCACCGCTGCTGAACACCTCTTCAATATATGTGCCGGTAAATGGGGTTGTCGGCGCATCGCTGTCACATTCGTTATGCTCCAATCCACGATATGACAGAACATGATGCCACTTGTTGTCGGACAGGCGCACTGTGAGCCCGTTCGGATGATCGATACGCCAGAAAGAGCCGTGGGGCGGTTTACCCCATTCATTAGTACAGTCACGGATCATGATCGGCTCCAACAGGCTTCGCCTGTTCTGCGACAAAGGCCAGATCATGAGCGTTTCCCGCATCACAATTGATCCCAGCCTCTGGCCAAGAGAATTGGTCGTACGGGCCGGGTTGGCCGCCAAATATATTGTCCCATCCGCAGCCCGATTTAGCGACATGGGGGTCAAGGCGCGAACATGCGGCGCCTCCAATATTTTGCACCAGGATTTGCCGCCGTCGAGAGAGCGCCATATACAGACCTTTTCCGCTTTTAGCGGGCCGGGTGCATACGGCTGCGTTCCCTGGGCGCGGGCGGTGAAAAGAAGAGATCCATCCAAGTCCCGCACCAGGGAAGGCTCGGTATATGGACTGATTGCCTCCGAGGGAACATATCCTGTTTGGGGATTCTCGATCACCGGTTCGGATGAAACAGCATTCAAAGTTGCCGGTGCGGATCCGAATTCGACCGGACGCCACTCTTTGGCGATATAACACCATTTCGGATCTTCAGCCCCTTCGGGCATATCATCATGAATAGTCACCGGTGTAAACTCGACAGGATGCCACTTCTTGTCGGTATAACGCCAACGGAGTACGCCGCATCCCATCTTGTTGTTGCGGCTTCCGCACCATGGCTGAAGCAAATCGTCTCCGTCCGGAATAGCCGAACTCAATCCAGGATGACGCAGATAGCATCCATGCAACAGGTGATGGCTATCGTCGAAAGTTGAATTCAACATGTTGAAATCAGAACCATCGTAACTGTACTGCTGAATCTCCAGTCCGTGATATTGGTATTGTTCTGCGTCTTTATACTCACACTCGTTGGCAACAGTTTGATCGCCCGGAAAACCTATGACCTGAGCAACGCCGAACCCAGTTCCCGCATGCGGATGTGGCGTACCGTCGGCTCGCAAAGCGCCGATGGGAACGAATCCGCCGACCAAGGGATACTGCGCAAACAACGTTGGTTTTCCGGAGTGTGGATGGGGCTTTATCTCACTGTGGTTCAACACTTGAATGCGTTTTGGGTCAATTGCCCCCAGGTGATCCAGTATCAACAGGTCGTTGCCGATCTCCAGATCAATGGTCTTCACTCCGGACCAGCGGATATTAAGGCTGACTCCTATTTCGGTCGGGCTGATTTGAAACGGGAAACCAAGCTGATATACGCCGGTTTTGTCCGGAGGCAGCTCCGTGTGAACCTCCCAAAGCGCGCGACGATTCCGGGATACGTTTGTTATTGACATGGCTTTCTCCTGTTACAATCAGTTTAGATAAATCTTTCAATTCTCGATTTTCAGTAGCGTAAAATTGTACTTGTTGGACTCGATTTTATAAAAATCACCGTTTTTTTCAACACAGGCGTTCTTTCTTTTGTCGAACACCTTTATGTTATTCAACCTGATATATTTATTAGGCTTTAATTTGATGTTGAGAGGCGTGTTTTCGCTGCCAAAATTAGCGACTGCAATAAGCATTTCCCCCTTCTTTGCGTAAATTGCGGCCCGCAGATTATCCTCAACGTAGTTATTGTTGGGTTGCAGTTCAATCAAATCCGCTAACTGGTTGCTCCCTGGGGCAATATATTCGGCGTCTTTCATGCCGAAATCCTGTTCGATCTGCAATACTTCATCGGCAATTTTATTATTGAGCCTGGCCGCATGTACAAGTGCCCCATAGGTGAGCGCGTAGGCATAAACAGATTCTGTCGGTGTTGTTGTCTTTTTGGTTTCATCCTCATTGTTGTAATATGCTGGCAGAAACATTGGAACCAAACCGAACTGTGTTCCAAACAGAGCTCGGTAATATTTCTCTTTCAAAAACGTACAATAATTAGGATTGGCTGTGGTCTGGCTGACAAATTGTTCGCCATCGTACACAACATCGGCAAACGAGATTGTCGGCAGATTTCTTCTTTGTGAGGAATGGCCTGTCACTATGGCATTTGGATGCTTGTTTTTTAGAATTACGTAGGCGCGCTTATAAAACTCCCGGTAATTATAAATATCGGTGGTAGGCTGTTTGATTCCTCGTTCATCAACGAAACCATGTCCGTGGACTTCATTTTCGCAACGGACAGGATCTATGGCATCCCAATATATTCCGTTAATATCATATTCAGAGAGGAAGCGATCAAGATTATACAGCCAGAAATCCGTATAGGATTTTGCACCCATGCAGGCGACAACACTTGTGCCCGGATATTTCGGACCAAACTCCTGTATTTCTATTTTTGGTTTCTTCATCCATTCCTCGGAATACGTCTTGTACTCCGGTGCTATTGTTGAAAGAATATATTGACACATATACGGCGAAATTCGGACATCAGGACTGGCTTTTCGCCATTCCGCAATTTGGCTTCGAAAGTTATCGGGTGAGATTGGATACAAAAAGCCATACCATCTGGACCAACTCCAAAGGTGCGTGATTGTGCTTAAGGTGTTTAATCTGCCATTAGGATAAGATTGAATCCAGCTTCTCCATCCATCAGGCATTGGTTTCAACGGGGCTGCTTGAAAACCAAACTCGTAAACCCACTTTTCACCGATACTTGTCGGCGTTTGAATGAAATTGACTTGCAGAGTATTCGCTTCTCCGGTTGGGGATATGTTAACGACGTCTTCAGTATAACTTGGCCTGAATTTCTCGTTGCTTTCCATAAACCAAGCCAAGGCTCTTTCATCGCTGCAAAAAAGCGCCTGGCTGCAGAATTTATGATTTCCATAAGAATCTGTGGTGTCATTTATTCGCGCATATGTTTCTCCATCATTGATATGGGTGAAATATGAGTGTTTCTTCTTGACTGGAATTTTCATGAAAAAACGGTTCACGGTCATCGGCGCATTTGGTGTCAACTCCACTCTGTACTTCAAAAAACCGTCATATTCAAGGAGCCCTGAAATCTTAACATCACACTTGATGCCTTTTAAATAAGAACTGAATTCCGCTTTTTGTTCTCCCTTTTCCGCATAATTAAATTTCATGCCGACGCCGGATAAATCCACTTGTCCGTCCTCGGTTTCCATAAACAGTTGTACCGGGCCGGTCAATAAATCTTCACCCTGGCTGAATATTTTATCCGGCAGAGCATTTTCCCCAAAATAGTAATCTCGCCCCCACACGCTGATCATGTTATTTTTATATTGTAGCGGTGTCCAAGGTGGGGGCACTTTTTCCGAAATACCTGCGGTGGTATCAAGCCAGGATGGCTTTGCAGGGAACGAGAAGCGCGTTTCCTTCTGTTCGACGGTTTTGCCTGTTGTTTTATCGTTTATTGATACGGTTAATACATATTCCTTTTCCGGGATTGGAGCATCTATTTTCATTACACCGTCCAGTTGCCTTTTTTCTACAACCGATTGCTTCCATTGGATAACTGTTTTTTCACTGTAGTCTTTAATCTGATAATCTACTGCTATGTCGGAAATGGAATGACGGAGGCCGGTAATATTCAAATAATATTTTATCGAGTTTTTTGAAGGCACGAGCATGGCCGACAGTTCAACCGGCGGATATGTCTTAAGATAATATTCGGATTGCTGAACAATTTTCCCGTTATTTATCAGTTGCAACCCGAACTTATTCTGATATTGACTCAAATTGTATTCCGCCATGTCTTTCGTTAGTATAACGCTATTTTTCTCCCCTCCGGGAATGGTCAGTTTTTTCGCCTCTATTATTGTTTTTTCATTGTTTGTGTTATACAGGTAAATTTGAGAATCATATATGGATTCCTGCTTATTTCTGTTCTTCACGGTTGTTTGCAGGCAGACCTCCTTGGTTAATATCTTGGCAATATCCAGATTAATGCTGTAAGGGTTACAGGCGGGGTCAAAAGTAAAAATCGGCATGTTTTTTATTTCTGCAAACGAGCTTGTGTCGGCAAGACTGGTAAATACCTGCGGATTTTGCCAGTCACGGCAAATGTTCATCCGCCATTCTTCCCCCCTTTTGGGCATCAACAAACCAAGATCTTTAAATGACGCCTTTATTTCAATAGTCCACCATGGAAATTCCATCCCGGAGTAAGTTTCCCAATTTCCGTTCCAGTCAACTTTGCCATCCCGCATGTCATAAATTGATCCTATGCTGTTGGCCATAAATGTCACCATCGGCGAGTCCGGAGGTTTTATATAAATTTCGACCGCATCGTCCGAATAAACGGCTGAATCGCGTTTTTTGGCGTTTGACTTCATTTCTACGTTCAGATCGCCTTCCTTAATCTGTGATTGAATGGCGATATATAGATTTGCAGCATCATATGTGACAAACGCCCTTGTCTTTCTTCCTTCAAACCCTCGTTTTTCATTTATTACGAACGTATTTATTTCTGTTGCGCCTTCCCATTCTCCTGGTGATAATCTGCCGTCGATAGTCGGCGACTTTTCGGTCATTGGGATAGTGATAACGGGAACATTCTGTTTGTTCTTTTTATCAACTCCATCTATAAGATTAAGGATGTCGCGTTTCCCAAGCGCACGACCGTAAATATATAATTCGTCGATAACTGTTTGATCTTTTTTATCACAATTGTCAGCGCTGACAACAGTGTTAACATGCATTGCATCGCCAAAATGTCCGTCTTCGACCGGGAGGATACCTTGATCAAATGTATCTGTTTTAACTTGCTCTCCATCAATGTATAAAGCACACATGTTATCAGACTTGCTCCATGAAAAAGCCAGATGATGCCACTCTCCGGTTTTCCAGTCAGCTATATTTGATTGCAATAGAAGCTTCTTGTCTTGATTCCTTGCCAGACAGTATAATCCCGCACTGAAATATTTATAAATCTGAATATGCCTTTTACCTTGCTGCGGGAAATTACCGGCCATGAACATAAACTCAAATCGATTATCTTTACCGCTCCAGTTGACCGGTTTAACCCACATTGCGACAGCGCCTTCGTTCCCTTTGATATTGCCTGCGGTAGAATATGAAACTTTACCCAATCCCTCCTGAATCATTCCTTTTCCGCTCTTTCCATCTACTAAGTGAGAATTTCCAATAACTGTGGCCTCTTTTTGCCCCTGTGCGATATCCGCATCCAGAGACTTGTCATAAGAACAATAAAACAGTAAATTGTCATCTCCGGTCGCCAAGGATTGATAATAAAGGGTGAAGAGGGATATGATAATCAACGCTGTCAGTCTCTGCCGACATCCCCTTCCCGCCCGCACTCCCTCAGCTGCGCTTCCTGCTTGTTCACACATGCTCACCTCCATAAAAATCTGTTATAGGCCAATTTTAATAGTTCCTGTCCTGTTGGCATAATAGGTTCCGTCCGTAAGCTCTGTTCTTTTTAATGATTCTGCATTGCCGTCCACAAACACTGTGCTGGCATGATGATTGTGGCGAAAATCCCAGCCGGAACCTGTGGAGTTATTGAAGTACTCGTTGCTGTTTATATCGGTAAAAAGGGGTGTTTTTGCGCCATATCTTATCATGGATCTTTTGCTGATGCAGGTATCTGAGGTAATTTGGGTAATATAGTAGTTTATCCCCACTTCATAACCAATTTTTTCGACTTGTGGACAATCAAGTATGCCCCTGGGTGGTGGTTGTTCCAGTGGAAAATATTCCACCGCAAAATAGCGATTGCCCGGAGCTGACGAACCAGCGCTCGTCAAACGAGCGTTATGCCAGTAACTGTTAACGTCCTGATATCTTGGAGGAAGCCAATCTTGAAAGTCATTGGCATATGAGTGAGCGCAGGAAATCAATTGCTTCATGTTGCTTAAGCAACCGATAGATTTCGCCATATCCTTCGCATTTTTTAATGCAGGGAGCAACATTGCCGCCAGGATTGCGATGATCGCAATTACAACGAGGAGTTCTATTAAAGTGAACCATCTAATCCGCAACGAGTTGCGGCTTCTGCGGCTCGCCCCGTCAGCCAAGTTGTGCGTACAGTTTCCCCCCTGTCTCTCTTCTCGGGCCATTCCTTTAGAGTTGTTCATTTTCCCGCAACCTCCTTCTTTTTCATTTCAGTCCATTTTTCATGCGGAAAACGGGCTGGTTGATTTTATAATCCCCATGTTTACAGGCAATAGCCTTTCATGATGAAATCAAGGATTCATAGCTGTGTTCTTCCGCTTCTTTGGCCGCCAGAGGACGGCAAATCAAAGGCACGATCAGCGGGGAACTGTTCCTCCCCTTTTCAATACGGACTTTTAGGACCTGATTCAACTCCTTTGCGAATTCGTCAAATATGCGGTAGTATCCGAGATGCATGGAGTTGAATTCAACGTCTCCGTAGCAACAGTCGGCAAAAGAAATTATTTTTTTTATCGATTTGTGCAGATTTTCCTTGCGCAACTGATTAAATACGTTCCACGCAAACGGCTGACATGAAATCAACACTTCCGGGAAAATCCTATTCTTTTTCATGTAGCGCACTGCATCCGCCGCCGTCTCTTCCTCGGTTTTATCATGCCATTTCTTGGGAAAGTAAAAGTTGTTGGCGGGCATTGACGGGAAAAACTCCTTTTGCCCCGCCAGGAAACCATTGCGTCTTTCATCAGAGATCCGATAGCCTTGGGTATGCAATATGAATATGCTCTTGGGATTGCAGTCACCCAGATCCTTCATCATATTGTATGCGGTTGTCCTGTTGTCGAAATATACCAGATCGGCGCCGGTACCGCCGACATAGCGGTCTATTAACACCAACGACACGCCCCGTCCAATCATCTCTTTATATAAATCGCCGTTGTCTTTGTCTTCATAAGTCAAGCTGGGACTGCTGACCAAAATCCCGCAGTTGTTGTCGCACGCCTTCCTGATGATGATTCTTTCCCTCTCAAGGCTGAATGCATCAGTGACATGAACGGAAAAAAGAAGATTATTGTCCAGCGCAAAATCCTGTACCGCACGGAGAATTGGAATAGCATGAACAGTGCTTTGAAAAATGTTAAGATGAACCGAGTTGCCATAAGCTGCGGGCTTTGGCTCCATCACATAAGTTCCCTTGCCCTGTACAGGTTTAAGAAGACCTTCATCGCTCAGAATCTTCCGGCTTTGTCGAATCACGTCTTTGGATACGCTGAATCTCGCCGCCAAAGCCAGTTCATCAGGAAATTCAGAATAGGCGAGGTATTGCCCGGCCTTAAGTTCTTTTCGAAGAACATCGGCAACTTGAATATAATATGGAACGTTTTTGACTATCATAATGCGTATATTATCGCTTTATGTTATTAATACCGTGTAGCCATATTATAACCATATTGCGTGGCATTGTCAACAGTCATGAAGAAAAAATATTGATAAAAACTGCCAGTCTTTAAGGGGTTCCCTAAGTAGTC
>Ga0172379_10012096_pt1 | contig 10156 bp, 9 predicted proteins | sample GrowelOW334metaG_FD_119756 | JGI IMG/M metagenome (GOLD analysis project Ga0172379, IMG submission 119756) | Groundwater microbial communities from an aquifer near a municipal landfill in Southern Ontario, Canada - Groundwater well OW334 metaG | ecosystem: Environmental > Aquatic > Deep...
CGAGGGTCGCCCCGGCGAGGACGCGATCCTCACCTGTCGTCTCATCGACCGCCCGCTGCGCCCGACGTTCAAGAAGGGTCTGCGCAACGAGGTCCAGGTCGTCATCACCGTGATGGCGCTCAACCCCGACGCCCCCTACGACGTGCTGGCGATCAACGCCGCGTCGCTCTCCACGCAGCTCTCGGGCCTGCCGTTCTCCGGCCCGGTCGGCGGCGTCCGCGTCGCCCTCATCGAGGGCCAGTGGGTCGCGTTCCCGAGCCACAGCCAGCTCGAGAACGCCGTCTTCGACATGGTGGTCGCGGGTCGCGTCACCGACACCGGTGACGTCGCGATCATGATGGTCGAGGCCGAGGCCACCGAGCAGACCTGGACCCTGGTCCAGGGCGGTGTCCAGGCGCCGACCGAGGAGGTCGTCGCCGGCGGTCTCGACGCGGCCAAGCCCTTCATCAAGCAGCTGTGCGAGGCCCAGGCCGAGCTGGCCAAGGAAGCGTCCAAGCCGCTCCAGGACTTCCCGGTCTTCCTCGACTACGAGGACGACGTCTACGACGCCGTCGAGGCTGCCGCCTCCGAGGGCGCCACCGCCGCGCTGGTCATCGCCGACAAGCTCGAGCGCGAGGCCGCCCTCGACACCGTCAAGGCGTCGCTGCTCGAGCAGGTCGGGGCGCAGTTCGAGGGTCGCGAGAAGGAGATCGGGGCCGCGTTCAAGTCGGTCACGAAGTCCCTCATGCGCGCCCGCGTGCTGCGCGACAAGATCCGCATGGACGGCCGCGGCCTGGCCGACATCCGGCCCCTGCACGCCGAGGTCGGCGTGATCCCGCGCGTCCACGGCTCGGCGCTGTTCGAGCGCGGCGAGACCCAGATCCTGGGTGTCACCACGCTCAACATGCTCACCCTGGAGCAGAAGCTCGACACGCTCTCCCCGGAGAAGTCGCGTCGCTACATGCACAAGTACGTCTTCCCGCCGTTCTCCACCGGTGAGACCGGTCGCGTGGGCTCGCCCAAGCGCCGCGAGGTCGGCCACGGTGCGCTCGCGCGCCGTGCGCTGCTGCCCGTCCTGCCGACCCGCGAGGAGTTCCCCTACGCGATCCGTCAGCTCTCCGAGGCCATGGGCTCCAACGGCTCCACCTCGATGGGCTCGGTCTGCGCCTCGACCCTGTCGCTGCTGCAGGCCGGTGTCCCGCTCCGGGCCCCCGTCGCCGGCATCGCGATGGGCCTCATCTCCGGTGAGGTCGACGGCAAGACCGAGTACGTCGCGCTGACCGACATCCTCGGCGCCGAGGACGCGATGGGCGACATGGACTTCAAGGTCGCCGGCACCCCGGAGTTCGTCACCGCGCTCCAGCTCGACACCAAGCTCGACGGCATCCCCGCCGAGGTCCTCGCTGCGGCCCTCAACCAGGCCAAGGACGCCCGTACGGCGATCCTCGCGGTCATGGCCGAGGAGATCAGCGTCCCCGAGGAGATGTCGCTGTACGCGCCGCGCATCATCACGGTCCGGATCCCGGTCGACAAGATCGGTGAGGTGATCGGGCCCAAGGGCAAGATCATCAACCAGATCCAGGACGACACCGGTGCGTCGCTCTCGATCGAGGACGACGGCACGATCTACATCGGTGCGACCAACGGCGAGGCTGCCGAGGCCGCCCGCCAGGCCGTCAACGCGATCGCCAACCCGACTCTGCCGGAGGTCGGCGAGCGCTACCTCGGCACGGTCGTCAAGACGACCAACTTCGGTGCGTTCGTCTCGCTGATGCCCGGCAAGGACGGTCTGCTGCACATCAGCAAGCTGCGTGGTCTGGCCGGCGGCAAGCGCGTCGAGGCCGTCGAGGACGTCCTGTCCGTGGGCCAGAAGGTCCAGGTCGAGATCGCCGAGGTCGACGACCGCGGCAAGCTCTCGCTGATCCCCGTCGTCGAGGACGCGGCTGCGGAGGCCGAGTCCGGCTCCGACGCTGACGCCGAGGCCACGGACACCGAGTGACAAACGCTTCACCGTCGACCCGCCCGGAGCCTGCTTCGGGCGGGTCGACGCCTTCTCGGGGTGCTGGCCGATCGGCCGGCGCCCAGCAGGTCGGCTCCACCCGCACGCTGCTGACCGTGCGCGACGGCGACGGGCAGGTGACCTCGCGCGTGCGTCGTACGGTGCTGCCCGGCGGCCTGCGGGTCGTCACCGAGCAGCTTGCCGGCGCCCGCTCCGCGAGTGTCGGAGTCTGGGTCGGGGTCGGCTCGCGCGACGAGGCGCCCCAGCTCCACGGCTGTTCCCACTTCCTCGAGCACCTGCTCTTCAAGGGCACCTCGGAGCGTTCGGCGCTCGACATCTCGATCGCGCTCGACGCCGTCGGTGGGGAGTTCAACGCCTTCACCGCCAAGGAGTACACGTGCTTCCACGCGCGGGTGCTCGACGAGGACCTGCCGCTGGCCATCGACGTCCTGGGCGACATGATCACCAGCTCGCGGCTCGACGACGAGGACGTCGAGGCCGAGCGCGACGTGATCCTCGACGAGATCGCAATGCACGACGACGACCCCGACGACGTGGTGCACAACCTCTTCGCCGAGCAGACCTGGGGCGCGATGTCGCCCCTGGGCCGGCCGATCGCCGGCACGGTCGCGTCCATCGAGGCGATGACGCGGGCCCAGATCGTGCGCTTCTACCGCCGTCACTACCGCGCGCCCAACATGGTCGTGTCGGTAGCCGGCAACCTCGACCACGCCGCCGTGGTGCGTCGCGTACGCCGTTCGTTCGGACGCCGCGAATTCCTCAGCGGCGTCGAGACCCCCGCCCCGCCGCGCTCGTCGCGCCGTCCGGCGACGGTCTGGCCCGGCACGGTCACCGCCAGCCGGCCCTTCGAGCAGGTCAACCTGGTCCTCGGCATGGAGGCCCTGGCGCGCGACGACGAGCGGCGCTTCGCCCTCGGCGTACTCAACACCGCGCTCGGCGGCGGCACGTCCAGCCGCCTCTTCCAGGAGGTGCGCGAGCGTCGCGGGCTGGCCTACTCGGTCTTCTCGTTCACCAGCCACTACGCCGACTCCGGCGTGGTCGGGGTGTCCGTGGGATGCCTGCCCTCCAAGCTCGACGAGGTGCTCGCCACCGTCCGCCTCGAGCTGACGAAGCTGGCCGCCGAGGGGATCACCGAGGAGGAGCTCGCCCGCGGCAAGGGACAGCTCCGTGGCGGTCTGGTGCTCGGGCTGGAGGACTCCGGCTCGCGGATGTCCCGCATCGGCAAGGCCGAGCTGGTGCACGACGAGCTGCTGGGCATCGACGAGGTGCTGGCCCGGATCGAGGCCGTCACCCTGCAGGACGTGCGTGAGGTGGCCGCCGCCGTGTTCAGCGCGCCCGAGATCCTTGCGGTTGTCGGGCCGACGTAGCGGCGCGTCGGATCTCAGCATCTGCTGAGATCGCCGCGCTCCCGGACCTTTCCAACTCCCCGGAAGCGCGGGCAACTATCCGGAACCTCCCCAATCGGGCCCTACACCAGCAGCAGTACGACGCCCGCGCAGGCCGCCGCCCAGAGCACGCTGGTGAACGTCCCGATGATGAACCGCTCGGCCGTCCCCGGGTTGTCCTGGTTGCGCAGCTCGGGGTAGCGGCCCAAGCCCTTGAGGGCGAGGGCGAGCGCCACGCCGCTCGGCCACCCGGCCAGCAGGCTGGCTGCGATCGCGGCGCGCTCCAGGGCGCCGATCCAGGCCCCGCCCCGCAGCACCGTGCCGGCGTCGCGCATGGACGGCTGTCCCGGGTCGTCGTGCCGGTCGATGAATGCGAAGACCCACCCCGTGACCGGTCCGCCGCCCAGCACCGCGAGCAGCCCGGCCAGGGCGACCCCGATCCCGAGCGCGGTGTCGTCGGTGATGTCGGCCGGCGCGGCGACGGCCATCGCGGCGACCACGAGCGCCAGGGCGATCGGTGGCCAGATCTGGCGCCCGGCGCGGGTCCAGCCCCACCCGGAGGCGACCACCCCGGCACCGAGCAGGGCGAGCACCAGGGTCCCGGCATCGGCGGGAGTCATGAGCCGGCCTCAGGCGGAGTCATCAGCTGGCCGGCCAGGTAGGTCACGAGCTCACGGGCGCGGCGGCCCTCGACGATGCCGGCCGGCTGGGCGCGCTGGCTGACCGCCGACTGGCTGATCCCCAGGCGCCGCCCGGCCTCCTCGTAGGAGAGGCCTTCGCCCTCGACGAGGTCGGCGACCTCCCAGCCCCGCGGCGTACGACGGGCCAGCACCGCCGCCCAGAGCCACAGGGTGGTCTCGAGGGCCCGTGCCGGGCCGGCGCCGGTCCCGTCCACGACCCGGAGGTGCCACGGGCTGCTCTTGGCGGACGTGACCGCCTCGCGGGCATGGAGGAAGGCCGCGCCGCGGGCGGCCCGGGTGGAGTCCGGCAGCGGCTCTTCCACCGGGCCGAACCCGACGCCGATGTTCCAGTGGCCGGAGCGGAGCAGGAGCTCGAGGGCCCGGGTCAGGGCGGCCGGGTCGTCGAGGATCCCCTGGAGCTCGTCGCCCGCCGTCCGCTCGAAGGGGCGCAGGTGGGGGAGTGCGCTGAGGCTCTCGAGGGCGACCGGGACGAGGTCGGGGCCGGTGCGGCTGTCGTTCTGGTCGGCCGTGAGCACTGCCGGGACCATCATCCTCACCTCCACATCAGGTGCTTGCCTGATGCGCACCCTACATTAGGGTCTAGCCTAATATCTAGTCACATAAGGCAGAGGACTTATCGACGCCCGATGATCCCCACGACCGCGGGCTGCTTCTGGTCGACCACCGAGACCCGGAAGCCCCCGCCGCTGAGCGCCGCCGAGGCGCGCTCGACGATCCGGGGCACCTCCTCGGGACGGGTGGCCTCGTAGAACAGGTAGACCGAGCCGCCGGGCAGCACGCGCTCGTGCAGGAGGGCGACCTCGTCGACGCAGTCGCGCACCCAGAAGAGGTTGACGTTGAACGCGAACACCTTGGTGAGCCGCTTCACCGGGACCCGCAGCGTGGCCAGGTCGATCTGGCGCACCGTGAGCCGCCCGGACTCGATGTACTCCGCGTTGCGGCGCTTGGTCCGGTCGACTCCGGACTCGGAGCGGTCGATCGCGAACAGCTTGCCGCTGACCAAGCGCCCGCAGATCAGCTCGGCGGCGGCACCGGGGCCGCAGCCGATCTCGAGGACGTGGTCGCTGGGCTGGACGTCCATGAAGTCCACGGCCCAGCGGATCCTCGTGGGGATGGTGTTCGCGGCCATGGCTCCACACTGCCAGAAGCAGGGCCTCCCGCGCACCGATGCCATGCCGACGCGACAGTCGTGATCATCACGCGCGGCGGTTCCACTAAGTTGGAGAGGTGGCCGAGAAGATCAGGGTGGGCGTGCTGGGAGCGCGCGGCAAGGTGGGCGCCGAGGTGTGCTCCGCCGTCGAGCGAGCCGACGACACCGAGCTGGTCGCAGCGGTCGACCAGGGCGACCCGATCGAGTCGCTGGTCGAAGGCGGGGCGCAGGTGGTCGTCGACTTCACCCACCCCGACGTGGTCATGGACAACCTCGCGTTCTGCATCGATCACGGCATCCACGCGGTGGTCGGCACCACCGGCTTCGACGACGAACGCCTCGCGACCCTGCGCGCCCGGCTCGCGGACGCGCCCGGGGTCGGGGTGCTCGTGGCGCCCAACTTCTCGATCGGCGCGATCTTGATGATGCGCTTCGCCGCCGTCGCGGCGCCGTTCTACGAGTCGGTCGAGATCGTCGAGCTGCACCACCCCGACAAGGCCGACGCACCCTCCGGCACCGCCCGCCGTACGGCGGAGCTGGTCGCGGCCGCGCGTCGCGACGCCGGGCTGCCGGCGCCGCCGGACGCCACGACCACGAGCCTCGACGGGGCGCGCGGCGCCGACGTCGCCGGGATCCGCGTGCACGGACTGAGGCTGCGCGGCCTGGTGGCCCACCAGGAGGTCATCCTGGGCGGCGTGGGGGAGACGCTGACGATCCGGCACGACTCGATGGACCGCGCCTCGTTCACCCCGGGTGTGCTCACCGGGATCCGGCAGGTCGCTGCCCACCCCGGGCTCACGGTGGGCCTCGAGCACTACCTCGACCTGCCCTGAGCTTCCTGTAACCCGGAGTTCCTGCAACTTTCTGCAGTGCACGTACGTGCAGCGCCTCCCTACTGCCCCTACGGACGATTCCTTGCCAGGGTTCTCCCAGCGACGTCGACTCGGTGACGTCCCATTGAGAGGAAACCATGCGCACGACACTCGGTCTCGCCGCGGCAGCGGCACTGGCGGCCGGCACCCTCGGCCTCCAGACCCCCTCCGCCACCAGCGCCACCGGACCGGCCGACCGCCGGCCGGCCCTGGCCGCCTCCGCCGTCACGGCCCTCCAGCACCACCGCGCCGCCGCGCTACCGGCGGCCGAGCAGGAGTTCCGCGTGGTCGACACGATCGTCGACCGCGACGGCAGCACCCACGTCCGGATGGACCGCACGATCGCCGGCCTCCCCGTCCTCGGCGGTGACCTGGTCGTCCACCGCGGCCCGAGCGCCGGATGGCGTGGCGTCAGCCAGACGCTGCGGGTGCCGCTCACCCTCTCGACGAAGCCCGAGGTGGCCAAGGCCGCCGCCCAGCGCCGGGCGCTGCGGCCCGCCGCGGCCACCGACGACATCCGCAACCTGCGCTCCGCCGGTGCACCGCGCCTGGTCGTGGACGCCCTCGCCGGCACCCCCCGCCTGGCCTGGGAGATCACGACCCTCGGCCGCCACCCCGACGGCACGCCGAGCCGCCTCGCGACCTACGTCGACGCCCGCTCCGGCTCGGTGCTCCGGCGCGAGGAGCAGATCCAGACCGCCGACGGCTCCGGGCAGTCGCTCTACAGCGGCACCGTGGCGATCCAGGTGACGCAGTCGGGCTCGACGTACACGCTCACCGACGCCACCCGCGGCAGCTCCAAGACGACCGACATGCAGAACAAGACGGACTCGATCTTCTGCCAGATCTTCGGCGCCGGCTGCAGCAACGGGGTCGCCTACTCCAGCCCCGACACGGCGTTCGGCTCCGGCAGCAACGCCAACCGGGAGTCGGCCGCCGTCGACGCTCACTACGGCGGAGCGGTCACGTTCGACTACTTCAAGCTGGTCCACGGCCGCAACGGGATCTTCGGCAACGGCACCGGCGCCCCGAGCCGGGTCCACTACGGCAGCAACTACGTCAACGCCTTCTGGGACGGCGCCAAGATGACCTACGGCGACGGTGACGGCACCGAGTTCGGCCCGCTGGTCTCGCTCGACGTGGCCGGCCACGAGATGAGCCACGGCGTCACGGAGAACACCGCCGGGCTGACCTACTCCGGCGAGTCCGGCGGCCTCAACGAGGCCACCTCCGACATCTTCGGCACCATGGTCGAGTTCTACGCCGCCAACGCCTCCGACCCGGCCGACTACCTGATCGGCGAGGAGTTCGATCTGGCCAGCCACTCCGGCTTCCGCCGCATGGACAACCCCATCGCCGACGGCAGCTCGCCCAACTGCTGGAGCAGCAACACCAAGAACCTCGACGTCCACTACTCCTCGGGAGTGGGCAACCACTTCTTCTACCTGCTGGCCGAGGGCTCGGGTGCCAAGACGATCGGCGGCACGGCGCACAGCTCGCCGACGTGCAACGGCTCGACCGTCACCGGCATCGGCCGCGACGCCGCCCAGAAGATCTGGTTCCGCGCGCTGGACGTCTACATGACCTCGGGCACCACCTACGCCCAGGCCCGCACCGCGACGCTCAGCGCCGCGGCCGACCTCTACGGCTCAGGCAGCGCCCAGCACAGCGCTGTCGCCACGGCTTGGAGCGCGGTCAGCGTCAGCTGAACGCTCTCCACATGGGGAGAAGGGCCCGTGCCGGACGGAACCGGCGCGGGCCCTTCGCCTTGCCCGGGCATAGAGCCGCCGCTGGCTAGAGGAGGCGCAGCAGCGCCGCCGCTGCAGCGGCACCGAACACCACGACCAGGAACGGCGCGCGAAGAAGCAACAGACCGACCGCGACGGCCAGGGCCGCAGCTCGCGCGTCGAGGACCAGGTCCGGCCCGCTGGTGAAGACCTGGATCGCGATCAGGGCCGCCAGCAGCGCCACCGGGATCAGGTCGGCTGCCCGCGCCACCACGGGGCGGCGCAGCACCCGGGCGGGCACCGAGAGGCCCGCGAGCTTGAGCAGGTAGCAGCCGACGCCGGCCGCGAGGATCGCCAGCCAGGTCATCGGCGCACCTCCGGACGCCATAGGGCGCCGACGAGCACCGCCACCCCGCCGGCCACGAGCACCGGCACTCCCGCGGCGGTCACCGGCACCACGCCCAGGGCGACCGCCGCTGCAAGCAGTCCCACCAGCAGGTTGCGGCGCTCACGCAGCCGGGGCCAGAGCAGCGCGAGGAACGCCGCGCCGACGGCCGCGTCCAGCCCGTAGGTGCGCGGGTCCCCGATCGCCGTACCGGCCACCGCGCCGACCAGCGTGAACAGGTTCCACAGCACGAAGATGCTGAGCCCGGTGGTGAGGAAGCCGGTGCGGGCCCCGGAGGTGGTCGTCCGGGTGACGCTCATCGCGGTCGACTCGTCGATCAGCAGGTGCGCGGCCGCCAGCCGGCGTCGCCCCGTGAAGTCCAGCAGTGGCGCCAGGCGCAGGCCGTAGAGGGTGTTGCGGGTGCCGAGCAGCAACGCGGTCAGCGCGCCCGACAGGGGGGCGCCCCCGGACGCCAGGACGCCGACCATGGCGAACTGGGAGGCGCCCGTGAACATCAGCAGGGACAGGACGCAGGTCTGCGCCACGTCCAGCCCGGAGGCCACGGAGACCGCGCCGAACGACATGCCGTAGGTGCCGGTGGCGATGCCCACGCCGAGGCTGTCGCGCACGATCTGGCGACGGTCCTCCGGCTCAGTCACCGGCTCGGTCACGAGAACGCGGTGTGGAGACGCACCTGCTTGACCTGCGTGGTGCCGCTGCCGTCGAGGTCGAGCGTGCGGTGGGCCCCGTCGGGGGCCCAGCCGGCCTCGCTGAGGAAGACCCGCAGGGCGTCGTCGGTGGCGATGGTCCAGGTCACGGCCCGGGTGAACCGGTCGGCGAGCAGGGTGTCGATCGCGGCCTGGACCAGGCGTGAGCCGTGGCCCTTGCGGCGCTCGTCGGGGGCCACCGTGAGCTCCTGCATCTCGCCGTCGGCGACCGGGTCGCAGTCGGGGTCGCTGGCGGGCCCGGTGATCGCGAAGCCCACCACCCGGTTGCGCTCGAGCGCCACCAGGACCCGGTTGCGCGCGTCCTGCGGCTTGCGCAGCGACTCCCGCCATGCGGCGGTCGCCGCGGCGACGTCGGTGGGGAGCGCCTCGGCCGGCATCAGTCCGGCGTACTGCTCCTGCCAGGTGCGCACCTGCAGCGCGGCGATGGCCCCGGCGTCGTCGCCCCAGGCGATGCGTACGGACACGTCGGCGGTAGGGCTGCTCACGGGAGCATCTTGGCATCCGACCTCGGCCGATCGCCCGTCAGTCGTCGAGGAGGTGCCGCAGGTAGGCGTCGGGGCGCTCCAGGAAGCGGCGCCAGTGGTCGACGAGCTGCAGGTCCTGCCACGCGGTCTCCCGCAGCCCCCACTCGCCGATCTCGAGGATCCGAGCGCCCGGCAGCGCGGCGAGCACGGGGGAGTGGGTCGCGCACAGCACCTGCCCGCCGGCCGCGGTGACCCGTTGCAGCACCGCGATCAGGGCCAGGGTCGAGGAGAACGAGAGGGCGGCCTCGGGCTCGTCGAGGCAGTAGAAGCCGTCGGACCGGAAGCGGCTCTCGAGCACTGCCAGGAACGATTCGCCGTGGCTGAGCTCGTGGAAGACCGGGTCGGTGCTGTCCCTGAGGTCGCCGCGGCTGATCTCCTCCAGGTAGGTGTACCAACCGTGCATGGTCTCGGCGCGGAGGAAGAAGCCCCACCTGCTGGCGCCGATGCCACGCCGTACGACGACCGCGTCGCGCAGCGGCGACTCCGTGGCCCGCGTGGTGTGCCGGCTGTGCGTGGACCCACCCTCGGGGGAGAGCCCGTAGGCGGCCGCCACCGCCTCGACCAGCGTGGACTTGCCGGAGCCGTTGTCGCCCACCAGGAAGGTGACGCCCCGCGGGAGGTCCAGCCCCTCGCGCGCCAGCTGGCGCACGGCCGGGAGTGTCATCGGCCAGGAGCGGGCCGGGAG
>Ga0172379_10012097_pt1 | contig 10156 bp, 6 predicted proteins | sample GrowelOW334metaG_FD_119756 | JGI IMG/M metagenome (GOLD analysis project Ga0172379, IMG submission 119756) | Groundwater microbial communities from an aquifer near a municipal landfill in Southern Ontario, Canada - Groundwater well OW334 metaG | ecosystem: Environmental > Aquatic > Deep...
CGCCCGTACAGCTCCCATCTTCATTTCGTGCCGAGGTCCGCGTGGGCCGTCCGGAGTAATTGCCAGCGAACTTCCGCCGGCAAGCGCGTCTACCATTAATTGCATCGCTTCTTTTCCGCCGATATGACTAGAGCCACGAATCATTGAATATCCCCACTGTTCCAGTACAATGGACAAATATTCTCCATCATTACTTTGACTGACCAGCGCCGAGACCGAATTACCGTTCTTTGGCCGGTGTACAAACCAACCCACGAACATCGAACCATGCCAAAATGCAACAACGTAGTTTTTTCCATCGGCGTGTAACCCGTTAAATGCCCCGTTATTTATTTTAGAGATGCGTAACGATTTTCCCCACAATAAAGCGATCTGCCACAAGATCCATCGCAGTGCAATTGTCAACATCCGCTTTTTCATACTGCCAGAATCGCTTCTGCAACATGGGCCGACGCACCGACGCCGCCGAGTTTTTCACGGACTTCATTCAATGCTCTTTTCATTTCGGCATAGCGTGTCGGCGAATCAATAATCTTTTTTGCTTCCGCGACAAGGCGATCTACCGTTACATTGCCCTGAATCATTTCCGGTACAACAGATTTCCCGGCGACAATATTCACCAGAGAAATATGTTCAATCTTAACAACCAATCTCGCAATCCAATACGTAACAGCAGAAGTTCTATACACGACGATCATCGGTGTTCCGACACAGGCTGTTTCCAATGTTGCCGTACCTGAGGTGACAAATGCAAACTCGGCATAGTTCATCACTTCGTGTGTCGCGTGCTGTATAAATGTCACCTCAATATCTGGTGGCAGCTGTTGTTGATATAATTCCAACGGTAAATTCGGTGCAACCGCAACAACAATCTGTTTTTCTTTCCCCGCCAGTACTGCAGCAGAACGGACCATAATCGAAAAAAGATTCTCGATCTCCTGTCTTCTGCTCCCCGGAATTACCGCAATAATTTTTTTTCTAACAGGTAGTGAATACTGCAGCGCAAACTGTTCTCGGCTCATCACTGCCTGCATCTCTTCTACAATCGGGTGACCGACAAACTGCACCGGCACTCCTTCACGCTCATAGATCGGAACTTCAAACGGAAACACCACCAGCATCTTATCAATCAAGCCCGCCATTTTTTTTACGCGTCCCTTTTTCCAGGCCCAAACCTGTGGACTGATATAATAAACAACGTTGATGCCGTATCGCTTTACAATTCGCGCAAAGCGGAGGTTAAATCCTGGATAATCGATCAATACCACCACATCGGGCTTTTTTAATTGCAACAACTGTTCCAACGTTTTTTCTACCGAACGGATCAGGGGAAGATGTTTCACCACTTCCACAAATCCCATAAACGACATCTCCCGCACATGGTATATTAGCTCCATCCCTTCCTTCTTCATCTTGTCACCACCGATACCGAAGACTTCTATCTGCGGTACCCTGCGTTTCAGTTCGCGCACCACCTCAGAACCGTGAAGGTCTCCGGATGCCTCACCCGCCACCATCATCACTCGCTGTTTCATGTTATCTCGTAAAATATCGGACGAGAATAAGGACAATTACCGCGGCAAAACCTTGCAGTGTCCGCATTTCCGACTTCAGGCCGCGGGAAAAATTTGGCTCACGATGAAACGCATGATCGCCGGCATACCGTCTGATACGCGGAATAAACCGCGGAACCTTTTCACAATATGTTCCATATTCGGGACCGAATGCCGTTCGCAAATGTTCTTCTTCACGCAATACTATCAAATGATATTGGAGTGCAAACCAAACAAATACTACTGCAACCAGATACGGAACAAGCGCATTGGACATGATGGCAATACCGAGATACATCAGAATATTTCCCACATACAACGGATTCCGTACATGTCCGAACGGTCCATCCGTTATCAAATTCGTTGCACCGATCACACCTGTGGTACGCGTTTCGCTTCCGGCAATCGACACACCCCAGAAACGGATTGCTTCCCCAAGAAGTGCAACAGTAAATCCAGCAATTAGTGTTGCGACGGTCGGATCGGCATATAGTACCATCACCAGCAGGAACGGGATCGGCGTATAACTTCGCAGTTCAAATATTTTCAGACGAATATCCATTTTCATTCTCCCATAAAAACGCTGTTCCGTGCAAGCTCCGCTGTGCGTCGTTTGCGCGGTTTAGATCGTTCCACCATTGGTTGGAAAATCTTCAGGATATCCGAAAAATTTTCAAATCGATGGAAGGTAATATTTTGTGTTTCACAATATGTCACCAGCGAATCCTTCGCAAACACCACATCGGCATATTGCACCGGGCACCGGTCCGAAATTCCATCACCGATATATACAATCACCTGATCGTCGCCGGAACGGGTAAGCACATGATTCCGTTTGCAGTTTGCGCACCGCGAACATTCCGCATCGGTATACGGAAACTGCGGTTCAACTGTCCCGTCTCGATGAAACTGTATCTTGTTCGTAAACCTCGTCAGCCGCTCCAGCAATTCCCGCTTCAACACCGGATCGATATACGCATCGTAACCGTCACTCAACACGGTCACCGGAATCTGATGTCTTTCGCAAAATTCAACAAATACCCGGAAATATTGATCGGCTGGCTGCTGCATCGCAAAGTCCGTAAACGCTTCCTTTGTTACTGTTGGCATCGTTGAGAATCCACGCCGCCAGCAGTCACGGGCATCAATCGTACCGTTTCGATAATCATGAAAACTCTTTGAACAGATGTCATGATCGCCGAACTTCTGGAACATTGCATCACCAATATCGTTAACAGCAATGGTTCCGTCAAAATCGGAAAAGACGGTATAGGTCATTGGTTTCTGCATGATCTTCACTTAGCCGCATGTTCATACGGCATTCGCCGTTAATTCGTCGCTACTTTATTTTCGTTGAACCGTACGGAAACAAGTTTGGATACACCCTGTTCTTCCATCGTTACGCCGTACATCGCGTTCGCCGCTTCCATCGTCCGCTTGTTATGCGTAACGATGATGAACTGTGTATTGTCGCTGAATTTCCGGATGATACGCGCGAAACGGTCGATGTTTGAATCGTCCAGCGGCGCGTCCACTTCGTCCAAAATACAGAACGGTGATGGTTTCACAAGATAGATTGCAAAGAGCAGCGCGATAGCCGTCAACGTCTTTTCACCTCCGGAGAGCAGGTCAATGGAGGTCGGACGTTTACCACGTGGTTTTGCCGTAATCTCTATGCGTGCTTCCAGTGGATCGATTCCGTCTTCAAGACGAAGATCGCATTCGTCTCCCTCGTCAAACAATCCTTTGAACGTCGTAATAAAATTTTCGCGGACCTTTTCAAAAGTGTTAAGGAATTCCTTCTGCGCCGTATTGTTGATTTCTTCGATTGTCTGCATCAGCGTCTTTTCAGATTCGATCAGATCGTCACGCTGCACGGTGATGAAATCCATCCGCTCTTTTTCAGTCTTATATTCATCAAATGCCGCAAAGTTCACTGCTCCGAGCGAACGGATCTTATCCTTCATCTCACGGATCTCTTCACGGGCGGCTTCAATATCATACTGCTCATCTGCCGGAAATTCTTTCACCTCGACAACGTAATCAAACTCTTCCTTCCCGCGGGAAACAAGATTCTGTGCCCTCATTGTCAATTCCGAGATCTTCATTTCCAGTTCGTGGGAACGGGAAAGTGATGTATCGTGCTGACGGCGGGCATCCTTCAGCTTTAATTCGATATCGTGCGACTGGTTTCTTTTTGAGTTAAAGTCCGTCTGTGCTACACGCTTTCGCTCAACGATTTCTTTCAACTCTGCATCTAATCCTTCCAGTTCACTAGCATTGGAAAGCAGTGTCTCCTGTAACCGCTCAATTTCTCTGTTCGCATTTTCAATATCCACGTCGCGCTGTGCAAACGTATTCCGGATATTCGCAATGGTGGCGTTGATATATTCCAGTTCTCGGGCGAAGTTCTTTTCTTCGTTCTCCAGACGCATCATCTCCAGCTGCGCATCGGTCGCCACTTTGGAGAATTCATTCCACATCACTTCCATTGTTTCCAGTTCGCTGGCGGTGGCGCCGGATTGCTGATCCGCTGCCGATTTTTTCTCCTCCAACTCGGTGATCGACGGTTGCAATGCTTTTAATTCGTTATTCAGCGCGTTCGCTTCATCCTTCAGACGGGTATTCTCCGCATCATTTCGCTGCACATTCTCCGCCATGCGTTTCTTCTCATACTCGATCTGCGCAATCCGCATTTCTACGGAGGTCATCTGCTGTTCAATCTTTTTCGCTGCATCGAACAGAGATTTTACATCGATCGACGACAGCATCCGTTCCTTTTCAACGCTCTCTTTTCGAATCGCTTCCTGCTGTGATGTCAATGAGGCGATTTCTTTTTCTAATTCTTCAATCTGTGTCTTTTTGCCTAGCATGCCGCCGTCTTCTGCACGGTTGCTTCCACCACGCAAAATACCGGAACCGGTCACCAATTCTCCATCCAGCGTGACGCATTTCAGTGAGAAGTATTTGCGGACCAGATTGGTCGCCGTCTGCACATCTTCAACGATGATCGTTCCGGCCAACAGAAAATCACGCAAGCCGGAGAATCGTTTCTCACATTTTACCGTTTCATTTGCCCAGGCAATGACGCCGCTTTCAATAATATCCAGCTGTGCATCGTCCGGCGTCTGTGGAATCGATTCCAAACAAACAAATGTTGCACGTCCCTTATTATTACTCTTCAGAAGCTCTACACCGCGATGCGCATCATCGATTGAATTGACAACAATGTATCCCGCAACATCACCAAGTGCAGCTTCAATGGCTATTCGGTATTTTGCCTCGGATGAAAAAGCGTCGGCCACGGTTGTTTGTAGTACATCTTTCCAATCGTCATGCGCGATAAGATATTTGGCACCTTCAGTGAAGCCTTCATGACTCTCTACAAGTCCTTTAAGGAAATCCAGACGCGAACGGCGCCGATCCATTGCAGAGCGGACCTCGAATTCACCGTCGCGCAGCGATTCAATATCCTGTTGAAGTTCCGACTTCTTTGTTTCTTCGTTCAGTGCAGCAAGTTCTGCCTCTGCAAATTTTTTCCGAAAATCACGGTCCTGCGATGTTAGATCGGCAACAGTGGCGGAATTTTTCGAGATCTCGGTGGTGTAGAGGGCGTTTTCTTCGCCGGAATAGTCAAGCCGGCCGTTGATATTTTCCAGCCGTGCTTTTATGCGCTCGTAATCGTTCCGTTTGGATGAGATTTGGTGTAGCAGCGCAATCACTTCGTCCTGCTTCGCCTTCACATCCGTTTTTTTCTTTTCCAGTTCGGCAGTAAAGGTATCCAGTTCTTCCTTTTTCTCATTATACTGAGCAGTTGAAGAAAGTACATCGGCATGCGTTTTTTCAATGCCGATTTTCAATTCTCCTACACGTGTTTCCAACTCCGGCAGTTGATGCTGAAGCTCTTCTTTTTCCTTCAGGAAGCGGTCAATCGATTCATTCAGCGAAATCGTCCGCTCGTTTGCCTTTACACGCGCCTGCTGGGTAAGATTAATCTTTTGTTGGTGTTCATTCAACTCAATCTGCACTTCGTTCAGTCGCTCTTCCAGCGTACTCAGCTCATCACGCAGCGTATCCAACAGAATTTCCTCCGAGGAAAGTTCAGCGCTGATCTTTTTCTTTTCGTCGACTGCCGAGAGGAGTTTTTCCTTCAACGGATCGATTGAATGAACGATATCATCGTATTCTCTCTCAAGCAGGTTAATTTCTTTGGTCCGCAATTCCTGAGAGATAAGATTGAATTGTTCGGCTTTATTTGCCTGTCGCTCCAACGAGTTGACCGCCTTCTGCACTTCCTTCACGATATCCTGCACACGCACAAGATCGGCCTGCACATGATCGAGTTTCGTAAATGTCTCTTTTCTGCGCACTTTATATTTTGTCACACCGGCAGCTTCTTCAAACAACCTGCGGCGCTCGTCCGCCTTATCGCTGAGGATCGTCTCGATCATCTTCAACTCGATCACGGAATATGCATCGGACCCCATTCCTGTATCCATGAACAGATCTTTGATATCCTTTAAGCGGCAAAGTGTCTTGTTCAGATAATATTCGGATTCACCGGAACGGTACACGCGGCGAGTGATCACCACTTCTTTATATTCAGAAGGTAGGATCCCTTTGGTGTTCTCGATCGTCAATGACACGTCCGCCATGCCAAGTGGCTTGCGATTCTTCGTGCCGTTAAAGATAACGTCTTCCATCTTATCACTGCGAAGGCGACTTGGTTTCTGCTCCCCTAGTGCCCAGCGGATGGCGTCAACAACATTCGTCTTGCCGCACCCGTTCGGACCGACGATCGCGGTCATACCGACGTCGAACGAGATGTTCACTTTATTTGCAAACGATTTAAAGCCGACAACTTCTAATTTGGAAAGATACATGCGTTACGACGATAATATTAGTGAACAAACGGAAGAATGGAGACCGAAAAAAAATCGGCATACGCTGTAAACGCGAAGGCGTAGTCTATATAGGCATAAAGGGCACCGATGAATACCAATATCACTGTCAATCCGATCATGTACATTTTTGGTGTATAAATATGATAGATCACTGAAATTCCTTTGAGTGTTCTCATATATACCCACACACACATAAACACCACCAGTGCAAGTACCCAGGGAACGTACGGATCGCTTTCCAAAACGCGGTAGAGAATCATTCCCACTGGTATGAAAAATCCCCAGGGTGACGCAGTCCAGATGGCGATTGAATAGGAATGGAAGAATCGAATTTTCACTCGTGCCATCAGCGCGAACGTCTGAATACCAACTGTTAAAACAAGGAACCAGGTTACCATAACGCCGGTAAGATAACTGACACTTAAAATCGGATCCCAGCACATCCGAATAATGATACGTTTTAGATCATCGGAAAACAGATGGGACAGTATATAATCCAATGCGGCATCTGTCCGGAAATGATGTAAAATGCTCGAAAAAATAACGGAGAATGTGATCGCGATAATGATCGCAGTAATTGTCGTATGGAACAACGGAATGGTGAATTGATCACGAATGTCTGCAAAAAAATTATATGACTTGAAAATGGCGCGCCACGCGCTTTCTCGAAAGCGGCGGTTGCTGTTCAACATCCATGCTGCGACAATCAACAGCACCAATCCGATAGCCACATACACATACGGTGCATTCGGAACGAAGGTGCCGATAGGCAATGCAGAGATTTTTTGGTCATGATACAACGAATGGATGATGTCGTAACCGGCCTTTTTTTGACGTCCCATCTCAACGAGACCGGAAGTATGCACATCCGGTAAGATAGGTTTTGTCGTTAAAATCGGACGGTCACTCCTAAAATCATTAAACGCAAAGATTAACGTGCCGGCAATATTCGCATCTTTCATCACCGCATACCGCTGCTGCAAGTATCGTGCCTGCGCCTCCTGAGAATTCGGATCGCTGTAACCATTGCGGTTCCCGGATTCTGTCGGCATTCCGTATCCTGCAACGATGATTGGCTTTTTCGGATTCGTTTCTTTAAATGCCGTCAGTCGAGACCGGAATGTTTTTACATTAGTCGGCGGGAAACTGATCGCTGCGATATCTGCTACGGAAGAAGCTTTTTCAACGGGATTCCGCACGACAACATACGTCAGACGGTCATCCATCGATTTTGCCGTTCGATGCAGCTGCGTAAGTATGCTGCTTGCAATCTCTGCATCATATCCGGAACCCTCACCCAATCCCCAGGCAATCACGGAAGGATTGTATTTGTTCCGTTCGATCGTTTCCTTCAACGCATTGGTTACAAGTGTGCCGTACTGTTCTTCTTCGATGACCGATGCAGGAATTTCATAATTGGGAATTTCCACCATCGCCAACAATCCGTACCGATCACACAATTGCAGAAAAAACGGATGCGGAGGATGAAAACCGATCCGCACCACATTGGCGCCGAGATTTTTTATCAGTGCGACATCACGTTCCATCTCTTCATACGTCACGGCGCTCCCGTATCGCTCCGAATCTTCGATCCAGACAATTCCGCGCAACGTGATAGGTGCACCGTTGAAGAGTAAAATATTTTTATCCTTGGTAAAAGTCCGGATACCGGTACTGACACTCGATGCATCGATGACGGAATCTTTCTTTCCTTCAACAGCAAGCAACGATACTTTTACGGTGTACAGTTCGGGTGTATCAGGGGACCATAATTTTGCATTGGGAAGTGAGATGGAAATCTGCGCCGTTACTTCGTTATTCAAGATCGGTGTCACTCCAACCACGACCGGTTTTCCGATAACCACTCCACTAGACGCCTCGGTAATTTCCGCAGAGAGTTGGAACGATTTCACCGCCAACTGAGGAAGATCCTGAAGTTCTTTTGCGGAGAGTTTTGTCGTCACCAGTAGTTTCACTGCTTTCGGTTCAATTGCTTCAACGGTCACATTCAGATCGTCGATCCATAATTTGGGAGTTGCCTCAATAAAAATATCTCTGATGATTCCATTGTAATTTTTCCAGCCGCTAACCTGTGAACGCGTAGGGAACGTATTCCGGTAATTCAACGTATTATCTACCACCACGCGGATAACGTTCTCCGCCCCGACTTGTACGACATTCTCCGGAATGCGTAATTCAAACGAAGTGTACCCCCCTTCATGTTTGCCAACAAATGTTTCGTTGACAAACACTTCGGAAGAATGACTCATTCCATACGAAACAAATGTAAACAAATGATTTGTTACGGAACTTTCACTTACGGAAAATGTACGCCGATAAACAATTCGCCCGGTATAGTTAGCTGCGGAAGGTACTTTGACAGTGTTCCATGTGATGCCGTTATCAAGGGAAAACTTCCAATCACCGGAAAGCTCAATGATTGAGCGGATTTCCGAACCGTACCCCTGCACATTCGGGTGCGACGGCGTGCCATTTTCTAAGAACAACTGCTGGGAAAATAGAGTGGTTGCGACGAGGAATGAAACAAAAAGATAAACTGATAATCGAAAGAGCAAATTGTTCAACGATTGACTCGAAATTGTTGAATTTTCGTTGTTTTGTGGGATTTTACACTGAAAACAACGTAAATATAACACACGAACCCGCTGAAACCAAGAGATATTTTGACTGATTTGAAGTTAGATAAGCGCTGTAAAATCAATGGTTTACATAATTTAACAGCGCCAGGAATTTTTATGCTGCTACAATAATTGCCGCAAAGGAATCTGCCTTTAGACATGCACCGCCAACGAGAGCACCATCGATATTCGGTTGGGAGAGAAGTTCCTTTGCATTTTCTGCTTTTACGCTTCCACCATATTGAATGACGACTTTTTCTGCAACATCCTTTGAATATAACTTCGAAATAACGTTACGGATTACTCCGTGGGCTTGTTCCGCCTGTTCTTTCGTCGCAGTTTTTCCGGTTCCAATAGCCCAAACCGGTTCGTATGCCAAGATTGATTGTTCCACTTCAGTTGCGGTTAATCCTGCAAGAACTCCAGTGGTCTGGGCTGTCAATACCTGATCGGTTATGTTCTTCTCGCGCTGTTCCAGCGTCTCGCCGATGCAGATTATCGGGATAAGTTTGCCGGCCAATACTTTTTTAGCTTTCTGATTGATGATCTCATTTGTCTCTGCAAAGAATTGACGCCGTTCGGAATGCCCGACGATCACATAGGAGCAACCGACAGATTTCAGCATCGTTAAGGAAACCTCTCCCGTAAATGCGCCGCTATCATGAAGGGAAACATCCTGAGCTGCGAGTTTAATGAAAGAACCATTGATCAGTTGTTGTGCAGTGCTCAGTGACGTGAATGGTGGACAAACGATTACAGTAGCATTAACAGATTGGGAAGCAAGCGCAGTCTTTAATCCATTGATGAGTTCGGTTGTTTGTGCAATGTCGTTGTTCATTTTCCAGTTACCGGCGATTACTTTTGTTCTCATAAAATCCTCGTATTAAAGTATGTTAGTCATAGTGTCGTGAAGTCGTTAAGTTTTTAAGTAACTGAAGTTACGCAAAAAGGTAAAAATGGTTCGACGCGGCGCAGAAACAGCGGTCATCCTGAGCAAATCCTTTGCTGTTTGTTCCGAAGGAATCCCTGCGGGAAAGGATGCGTCTCCCGATAGGGATGC
>Ga0172379_10012098_pt1 | contig 10156 bp, 14 predicted proteins | sample GrowelOW334metaG_FD_119756 | JGI IMG/M metagenome (GOLD analysis project Ga0172379, IMG submission 119756) | Groundwater microbial communities from an aquifer near a municipal landfill in Southern Ontario, Canada - Groundwater well OW334 metaG | ecosystem: Environmental > Aquatic > Deep...
AAAGATCCAATTCTTGACGCAATCAATCTTTTGAAAAGCAATGGATATAAAGTTTTTAAAGAAAAAGTCGAACTTGAAGAAGTTTAACTATTGACAAAAAAAAGTTTTTAGAGTATAATTAAACAAAGAGGTAAAAATGCGACTTAGTGATACAGAAAAATATTTACACATATTAATCAAACCAGGAAAACCTCAAATAAAAGTTCCCTTTATACAAGCAGCACCAGGAGTTGGTAAATCAACTGTTGTTAAAGTTTTTGCCGACAAACATGATTTTGAAGTTATAGATTTTAGATTAGGATTTCACGATGCTACTGACTTTAAAATGCCTCATGTTTATCGAGAAGAGGGTTCTTATACTTTTCTTACTCCTGATATTCTTCCTTTTGAGGGTTCTCCTATTTATGATAAAAACTTTAATGGTGGGAAAGAAACAAAAGGTATATTGTTTTTTGACGAAGCAAATCAAGCACGACCAGATGTTTTAATGGCAGTATTTCAAATTATTCATGATAAAATGATTGGACACAAAAAACTATTACCAAATTGGTATATAATTGCCGCAGGAAATATTGGAATAGAAGATGGAACTGACGTGGTTGAATTTTCATCTGCTTTAAAAGACAGGTTTGTTTTTCTTAAAACAGAAATTCATGAACTTTATGATGATTGGATGGATTATGCAAAAGAAAAATCTATTCATCCTCTTGTTATTAATTTTATAAGAAATAAACCTTCTGCTCTTTATTATGGTTTGGGAGGAGAAAAAGAAAAAAAACAAGATGGATTTTTTGTCACCCCTCGTAGATGGGAAGATTATTCAAACGTTCTCAAAGAAAATAGTGAAATGAATTTAATAGAGTTAATTGAATTAACTGCTCCTCCGTTTCTTTTTGGGTTATTTATGGAATTTCGTGGTTTTTGTATAGAACAAAAAAGAGTTAGCATAGAAGATATTTTGATTGATTTTGATGAAAATAAAGAAAAGATTTCCTCTTTAAAAAGAGATGAAGTGTTTTCAATTCTTGATGATATAATTTCTTTTATTCAAAACAAAGAACAAAATAAAAATATGTTTGAAAACTTTTATAAATTTGTAAAAAGCATTTTAAGTGAAGATATATATTTTACATTGATGTCAAAAATTGGCAGAAAAAGCAAGGATGATAAGAAATTAGAAAATTTTATAAATAATTATTTTAATTCTTTTAAAGAAGAAGATGAATTAATTAGAGGTATGTTTTTAAAATATATAAACGTTGGTGAGTAATGGACATAATACATAAAAAAATATCTAATGCTTCCATTTCTTTCTTTTCGAGAAATAATGTTTATTACTCTCCTTTTTTTCATACAATATTAAATAATTTCAATTTTATTGAAGATGAAAATGCTAAAACTGCTGGTATTAGTATTGACAAAGGGAGATTTACTTTTTATTATAGTAGTTCATTCTTTGATGAATTAACACAAGAAGAAGTTTTTGGTGTGATAGTTCATGAAATTTATCACCTTGTTTCTTTAACATTTAGCAGAATGTTAGGGAGGAAATTAAAGCTTTGGAATATAGCAACTGATGTAATAAATAATTACGACATTCAAAATTCCAATTTTGGTGGTAAAATTAAAATACCCGATATTGCTATTTTTCTTGAAGCATTTACAAATAATCCAAAACAAAAAGAATTACTTTTAAAAGAAAAGAATAAAGAATTTGTAGATTATGTAATTAATAATCCTTATGGTGGAAAATTACTTGCAGAAGATTTTTATGATTATCTTTTAAAAATTAGTGAAAACTTAACAGAAAATTTATCAACTCTTGATAATCATGACGGATTAAAAGATTTAGATAATGTTAGCGAAGAAAAATTAAAACAAGTATTAGAAGACGCAAAAGCGTTGGGGTTTGGAAATGTTTCTGGTAATATGATTGAAAAAATTAAAGAATTAACAAAACCAAAATTGAGATGGAAACAAGAATTAAAAAATCTTACTAACAGATTAATTCTTTCCCACAATCCATTATTTCAAGAACCAAGTTGGGGGAAAATAAACAGAAGAGGAATTGCTCTTCCTGGGAAAAAATATATTTCAACTCCTTTGCAAATTTGGGTTGATAGTTCTGGTTCTCTTTGGAAAGAAGAAAATTTTAAAGTATTTTTTACAGAGATTGATAATCTAACAAAAAGCATTGAAGAAGTTTTTATTGGAATTGCCGACACAGAAGTAAAATATTTTAACAAATATAAAACAGGTGATTGGAGAAGTTTGAAAATAAGTGGTGGTGGTGGAACAGAGTTTACTTGCGTTTTCGATTTTATTGAAGAAAAGAAAATGACAAGAATACCAGTTTTATTTATCACTGATGGAGAATTTAATCACAATATTGATTATAAAAATTGCAATATCACTTGGGTTTTGTTTAATTCAAATTTAGATAAAATGCCAACAGGAAGAATTATAAAAATGGAGTTGTAAAATGTTAAAATTAGAAGTTGGAAAAGTTTATATTTTAAGTAATCTTAATTCAGAAAGATATCGAGGCGTAAAAGTAAAAATTGACAGAATTACTTCCATATACATTCACGGAACCATAATAGACACTGGTGAAAAAACAAACACAACAAACGATATAAAATATTTTCTTCCGCTCTCAAAAAGAATTGAAATTGATTTTGGAGATGAATAAATTATGAGATACAAAATTGGTGATATAGTAAAAATTCTTGATGAATCAAAATTTGGAAGTTGGGCCGGACAAAGAGTGATAATAACTAATATTAACAACGATGGATTTAGACAATATGATGTAAAAAAAGAAAATTCACCACTTGCAACTGGTTCCATTGAAGAAGGTTGGTGTAAACCAACATCACAACGAATATTCCTTTTTGAAGATGAATAACTATTGACAAAAAAATTTTTTTAATGTATAATTAAGTAAAGGAAAACAAAATGGATGAAATAATTACAACAACAAATGAACATGGAACTAAATCTTGGTATTTGAATGACAAACTCCATCGAATTGATGGACCAGCTGTTGAGTTTTTTGGTGGAACTAAATCTTGGTATTTGAATGGCAAACTTCATCGAGTTGATGGACCAGCTATTGAATGGGCTAATGGAAATAAATTTTGGTTTTTGAATGGCATTGAAATATTAGAAAAAGATTTTATTCCCAAGAAAAAAAGTCAACAACTATTCCTTTTTGAAGATGAATAATATTGACAAAAAAAAACAAAGCAAAGGAAGGACAAAAATGGCAAGTGTAAATACAAATAATTCATATTTTATTGTTATTGAGAATAAGGATACATTTAATATTGTATCAGAAATTTTTAAAGAGAACTCGTATGAAAAAATTGAAGGTGAAGAAATTATTGAAGCAGAACTTTCTGCAGAAAAAAATATAGGAATAGTTATTGAGAATAAAAATTTGTATTGGCTTTCTTTTAATAAAACAAGAACAGTCGAAGTTGTTGTTGAAAAACTAAAACAACAATATCCAAACATTAGAAACATTTCTTTAACACAAATTCCCATTATTTAAAAAGGACAATTATGATAGAAAAAAAGACATTTGTTTTTGATACAGCAGAATTAATTGGTGTGTTCGAAAGCGGAAGTGAAGATTGGAAAAATATTAGAAAACTTGGGCTTGGTGGTTCTGACGCAGGAGTTGCTACTAGATGTAATAAATACTCATCTTGGGGAAAACTTTATTTAGAAAAGACAAACAAAGTTCCTGGTTTTAAAGGAAATGCTGCAACGGATTTTGGACAAAAAATGGAACCAATAATTCGAGAACAAGTTGAAAAACTTATCTTGTTTCACGAAGGAAATGTTGTAAAAGTTTTTGAAGTTCTTGGAACTTATAAAAGTAAAGAAAAACCTTTTATGGTAGCAAATATTGATGGCCTAATAGAACATCCAGTTCACGGATTTGCAGGATTAGAAATCAAGACGGCTAATTCAAACCAAATTCCATATTGGGAAAACAACTCAGTTCCCACTTCTTATATGGCACAAATTCAACATTATATGTATGTTCTTGGGTTAAATTGTTTTTATGTTTTTTTCTTACTTGATGGAAATATTGATTTTCGTTTTGTAGAAAGAAATGAAGACATAATTAAAGATATTATTAAAAACGAAGAGTTGTTGTGGAGTTTCATTCTTACAGATAGACCTCCTCCCGCCAATGAATTTGATGCAGAAAGTATTGGGCTGTTTTATAAAGATGCTGGGAAAGAATACATAGAAACAGATATTTCATTTAACGAAAAAATCAGTGAGTGGATTTCTATTAAAAAAGAAATCAAAAAACTTGAAGAAAAAAAAGATATTCTCGAAGAAGAGTTTAAACAAATAATAAATTCAAATGCTGGTTTAAAAACTAATAAATTTATCATCAATTGGGGATCTTTTAAAAGAGTTGGATTTGATACGAAAAAACTTGAAGCAGAACACCCAGAAATTTACAAAGAATATCTAAAAGAAACTCCTTATAGAAAACTCGATTCAAAAATAATTTAAATTAGGAGAAATCATTGGAAATTATAACTGTTTTTTCTATATTCATAATTTCCTTTTTCTTTACAAGATTTGTTTGGGCAGTAATATGCTCTGTAAAAATCTTTAATAAAGGAAGAATTTATCTTTCAGTGAAAATGCATTTTCTTGTTTGGATTTCAAGAAATTTGTCAAATCCTATTTTTTTTATGGCAAAATTAATTATTGAGGATGTTGAAAAGTATAAAATTTATTCAAAAAGTCCAAAAATATTTTTTGATTATTATGCAAAATCTTCACAAGAAGAAATGGATATGATAATAAAAGAATTAGAAAGCATAAAATCTTTTAGGGATCTTGATAAAAGTATTTATGGTAGTTCAAATTTCGTTGACATTTTATTTCATGGCTTGATTTATGGAAATTTTGAAGATATTTTTAATCAAGAACTCTATTTTTACTTAGATAATGAAATCAAAAAAATTATTAAATTTAAATTAGAAATTAAAAAACAAAAAAAGGTGATATTAAAAAATGGCTAAAAAAAAAGAAATTGCTATAAACGAAGAACTTGTTGTTGTAGAGAAAAAAACAAGAGCAAGAAAAATCCCTGTAAAAGATTTGATTGTTGAAAAAAAATCAACGACAGAAGAAATTAAAGAAGAAGTAATAAACACTAAAAAAATTGGCTATAAAGATTGTCCAATTTGTAAAGAAAAACAAGTTGAATTCATTAAAGACAATGGTTGGTTTTGGGCTATTTGTAGAGCGTGTGATTCAAAAACTTATATGTTTAAAAATGAATATATGCTAAATAATGCTTACGATAATGGAAAGTTTAATAAACCAAAGGTTTAACTATTGACAAAAAAAATATTTTAATGTATAATTAAATAAAGGAAAATAAAATGGATGAAATAACTACAAGAACAGATGAATTTGGAAATAAATTTTGGTATTTGAATGGCGAACTTCATAGAGTTGATGGACCAGCTATTGAATTTGCTGATGGAACTAAACATTGGTATTTGAATGACAAGCGTCATCGAGTTGATGGGCCAGCTATTGAATATGCTGATGGAAGCAAACTTTGGTATTTGAATGGGAAACAAATATTAGAAAAAGATTTTGTAATTAAGAAAAAAAGTCAACAATTATTTCTTTTTGAAGATGAATAGTATTGACAAAAAAAATTTTTTAGAGTATAATTAGTGTATGATATTAAGGAGAAATAAAATGTATGATTATTTAGGATTTATTCCAACCGTTGTAGGAGATTTTGAAATAGACAAAAAACTTTTGCTTGCTATTTTTAGGATCAAATCCCCTTCAAAAGCAACTGAACCAATGGCAATATTTATCAAAGAGTTTTTGACCCATTATGGGATCAACTACAATGTTGATGATATTGGTAATATTTATAGAATTGACAACAAAGATTTACCACTTCTATCCGCTCATATGGATACAGTGCAACAAGAATCTGATCTTCTTCTGATTGAAGAAGTAAATATTGAAGAAATGAATATCAAATTCAAGAAAGATGGGGTTATTGAAGAAGAAAGCATTCTTAAAGAAATCATGATTAACACAAGTGAACCTGGTGGAGTTATTGGTGCTGATGATAAGAATGGAATTTATCTTATTCTTGAAACCCTACGAAACAACCTTGACAAAAAGTTTAATTTTATATTTTCAGTTGATGAAGAAATTGGTTGTATAGGTGCTGCACACTTCCAAAAGAATAATAAAATTGATCATATTCCTTACGGTCTTGTTCTTGATCGTAGAAATTCTGGTGATATTATTTGTTTTAATAATAGTTATGGAACAAAAGAATTTCAAGATGCCTTGGCATTAACGGGAAAAAACTTTGGATATTCACCAACTACTGGACTTTCAAGTGATGCAAATCATTGGAGCAATCAAATCAGTTGTTGCAACTTGAGTGTTGGTTATTACAACCCTCATCAAAAAGATGAGTTTACAATTTTAACAGAAATAGAAAATACTTACAGGTATATTCATTCTTTGTTTGATGATCTTGCTGGTAAAGTTTTTCTGAAGCCAATAAAATATATGAACAATTACGGGGCTGGATCTTATCGTGGTGGTAGTTATTACAACGATTATGGCTATGATGAAGAATATTGGAGTAGAGGTTCTGCATACAACAAGAAAAACAAACCAAAAACTGTGCCAAAACAAGAAGCTGTTTCCTTTTTTCAAGATCTTGATGACAAAATCTATATAAAATCACTTGGTGTCTATGTAGATTACGAAAAGTTTGAAGAAATTAGAGACGAACTTGATGCTACTTTTAAAAAACAATTTATAGGAATATAAAAAATTGGAGATAACTCATGCAAAATCTTGAAATTATTAAGGGTATTGTTAAAAAACACTTTTTCATTGATGAAGAAGGGTTTAAGATGTTTAGTGATCGTTTGGATACACCTGTATTTAATGATTCTATTAAAAAAATTCTAGAAAACAGCGAAGAAAGAAGAGCAAGATTTGATCTTCCTGATGATGAAATGCACAGATTTGATCAGGGTTGGAAAGAATTTCGAGAAAATCTTTCTGACTTTGTGAGAAAATACAATGTATCCTATCAGGATTATCGTGAAAATTTAATCACTGTTGGGAAACAAAAATTTAAAATAAAAAAAGTTCTTTTTGATTTTTATAAAGAAAAAACAAAAAAAGAAACTATTGTTTATAATAACGGTCTTTCAAAAGAAATAAATCAAAACACATTGAATGCAATCTTTAATTTATTTTATGAAACTATGGTTACCAAACATATCAATGGTGATAAAAAAGTTATTAAAAATAACAAAAAAGAAATCATTAAATTGGTTACTAATATTATAAAAGAAAAAGAAGGTTTAAAGGAAGTTTTAAAAAATCTTTACAGAAAACTTAACAGGGATAACAGCAAGTTTTTTGAAACAAGAACATCAGGATCTGTTTCTATTTTGTTTGCTATTAGAAATCTTATTTTGGAAGATTGCTCTGACACAGTTTATCTTATTGAAAACAAAAACATTACATCAAAAACAGTTGTTTATACAATCCCCGGAAGTAGTAGAAGTACATCTGAATCAGAATTAGAGGGGTGGGTAACTAACCTTACAACAAAACTTACCTCTAACAAAATCAGTAAAGATAAAAAAATTCAAATTGTGTTATCTGGTAATTTTTCTGATTGGTTTTTAGCATCCACTGCCGAAGAATGGAAATCTTGTATCAACCTTGAAAGTGAATATGCTTCAAGTTTTTGGGCAGGACTTCCTGGGCTTGTTGGTGATCCAAATAGGTTAATGATCTATGTTACAGATGGAAAGAAAAAAACTTATGAAGGAATTACCACAGATAGATTTCTTAGTCGAACTTGGATGTCTCATACGAATAAAGATCAACTTTGTTTAATACGCTGGTTTCCTATTAAAATGGTAGAGAAAGATTTGATAGAAAAATTGACTGGCATAAAATGTATTGATGGTGGAGAAACTAACTGGAGAACTAAAAACCCAATCACTCTTATCAATGGAGACATTGATGGAGAAAAAAGATCTTTATTTATTTATAATGATGGTTGTGGATTAAGATCAGAGGGTGAAAATATTTATATTTCTTCTAATGGCTCTTCTGGTTTTGCAACTGTTCTTGATAACAAAGAAATTAAAGGAATGTCGCTATTCAATTATTCTAATGGGCTAAGGAGTTTAATTAGAGATAATAAAAACATTGTTTCTTATGCTACTCCACCAGCAAATCCTCGTTGTCCAATTTGTAAAATTCGACACAACAAAGGAAATATGAACCAAACAGAAGATGGTTATATTTGCCCTTCTTGTTTTAGAGAACTTTATGCTCGATCTTATGTTGGTGATTATAAGAAAAAAGATAGCATGACTTATATCTCTCGACTAGACAAGTATTTCACCAACGACGAAAAAAGAAATTATCTTTTAGAAATAAATGGAGAGTTTTTACTAATTGATAAAGAAATATTTAAGATTAACGGTTATGATGGATGGTATAAAAAAGAAGAAATTGTAAAAGATTTCAATGGCCTTAAAATTCCCGCAATTATGGCGTTAACAATTGGTAAAATAGTTATATCCAAAAAAGAATATGATCTTTACGGATTTAACCAAGAAAATGATTGGGGTCTTCCAGAGATTATAAAGAGGGACTTAGCTGTGGAGTGTCTTGGTTATTGGGTTCCTAGAACCTCTCATGTCGTTACTGTAGATAATCTCATTTTGAAAAAAGATGACATAAATATTGTAAGACACAATGGATTTATTTATCACAAAGATACTGCTGCTAATTTTAATATTCTTTTTAATGAGAAAACAAAAAGATGGTATAAATGGGTTGATAAAACCCAAAGAGAATTTAAATTTGAAACAGGTGATATTTAATGAATAAAATTCTTTATATTTTATTTGTTATAACATTATTTTTTATTGGATTTATACTACCAACCGCAGGAGCATTGCTTCTGTGTATTGGTGGTGTCGCTACATATTTAATTTTCAAAGGAGGATAAGTGTTTAAAGAAGAAGTAAAAGTTTTAGATGCTGGCATCGTAAAACTAGTGGATAAAATGGGGGATGATTATTCTATCATCCGAGCAGCAAGAGTTTCAACAGGAACAGCAGAAAGAATTGATGAAAAAAAAGATAGCGGTTTAATTTCCTATCTTTATAGAAATAAACATCTTTCTCCAATTGAAGCAGTTACTTTAACTTTTTATGTTAAAGCTCCTCTGTTTGTGGTTTCCCAAATCGTGAGACATAGAACTTTCAGTTTTAATATAGCAAGTCAAAGATATAAAGAATTTATTCCAGAGTGTTATACCCCAGAAGATTACAGAGTACAGGACACTAAGAATAAGCAAAACTCTTTTGAAGACGAAAACTTTAACAAAGAAAACAAAAAAGATTTTGACGAATTACTTGGAGAGTTTTATAATATCTACGAAGGTATGTATAAATCGTTTAATGAAGATGGAATGGCAAGAGAACAAGCCAGAATAATTACTCCATCAGCACAATACACGGAATTATATTTCACTGCTGATTTGAGAAATTTACTCCACTTCATTGAACTTAGAAACCACCCGCACGCACAAAAAGAAATCAGAGTATATGCACAAGCAATCTTAGAAATCTTAATGAAAGACGAAAGTTTGAAGTGGACAATGAAAGTTTTTAATGAAATGAATGAGTTAGAAAATTTAATGAGTAAGGCAGTTAATATGGATAGGATAAAACTTAAACAATATCTGCTTAATTTTACAGAGGATGCGACAAACAAAACTGTTAAATAAGAAAGGGAGCCAAATGGCTCCCTTTTTTTTGCTTTAAATTTCTTTTCCATCTCTGTTTATAATATTTAAATCAACATTTAGAACATCTGAACCATTCCTAGTCACAACATTTGCTTGCATGTTTAGAATATTTGTCCCATCTCTTGTTCCTCCTGTGGCTCCAGAAAACGGAATGCCACTTCCATCTCTAACACCACCAACTGCCCCATCTATACCAACATCAATACCGCTTCTCTTTCCTTTTTCTAAATCAATTGCCACTGCCATGTTAATCTCCTTATCTGACGGCAG
>Ga0172379_10012099_pt1 | contig 10155 bp, 7 predicted proteins | sample GrowelOW334metaG_FD_119756 | JGI IMG/M metagenome (GOLD analysis project Ga0172379, IMG submission 119756) | Groundwater microbial communities from an aquifer near a municipal landfill in Southern Ontario, Canada - Groundwater well OW334 metaG | ecosystem: Environmental > Aquatic > Deep...
AACGTGGTTGGCGAACCATGCGTTACTATAGCACAGGAGGTTTTTCTAAATCACTTGAATCTGAAGATTTTTGGGAACGCACCGGCAGAGCCGGTGGTATTTTTGCCCTGAAGGTGGACAAAAAAACAAGCAATGTTTCGATGAAACATTGCTTGCAGACGGTAAAAGAATGAACGTTGTTATTTAGTTGCTGCCGACTTCTTCTGGTCGGCAGATTTCTTCGCGTCCGCCGGTTTTTCCGGAACAATGATGTCAAATTTCTCTCTGCTGCCTTCCGGAATTGTATTATTGCCCAGCACAACACCATTGAATGTAATGACGTTTTTGTTGATTTCCTCCCGTGCTTTTTCCGCAGCCTTCTGCTTTTGTTCAGATTCAGCCTTGGCTTTGGCTTCGGAAAGCTTTATTTCCTCAATCAAACGGTCAAGGGTCTTCTGATCCAGCGCCTGGATGCCGATAGTGTTGAGCAGGCGGTAATAGGAAAGATAATAATTGCCAAGGGCCAGGGTACGGTCAATCTGGGTTTCCGCCGTTTCAAGTTCCATCCGGTCAAGCTCCAGCTTTGACAGCGCACCGCCGGCGGTGAAGTTCTGACGCGCAATCTTCAGATGGTCGGCATATGCCAGATATACTTTTTCGTCAAGATCAAAACGCTCTTTCACTTCAATCACGTTGGCTTGAGCAATGCGCACCTGAGACATGACCCCGATGGACAGCGCCAGTGTTCTGAGTGATATTTCATCAATTTCAGTGTTGATGGTACGGTATTTCGCGATCTGCTGAGGAAGCTTCAACAGGTTGTACGCCGCCCTCATTCCGATTTCCCACCAGCTCTGATTGTAGAGGAACGAGTTGCTTGAATTGTTGAAGTCAGTGAAGACCTTGACGTTCGGGAACATCATCAGGATGGTTTTTCTGGCTTCAGTAACCGTGACGCTGGTTTCGATGTCAAGCTGATACAGTTCCGGACGTTCCATCAGCGCGATCTTTTCGAGCAGATTGATGTCAGGAAGCTGGATAATGTTCATTTTCTGCAATGCTCTGGTATCGACCCTGATATCATCAATCGGGAGATAGCCCATCAGCGCCCGCAGTTCAATACATGAGTTCTGGTAACTGCGCTGATATTCCATCAGGCGTTTTTCCAGCCGGATGAATCTTTTTCTTTCATCAAGAAGGCGCAGGGGGGAAACTGATTTCGAATCACTGATTTCGGCAAATGTTTTTTCGATTCCTTTGCACTTGACCAGCAGCTTTTCGGTGGTTTCAATGGCATCCTGGGTGGCCGCAACTTTGAAATAAGTCTTGACGACTTCCAAAGTTAAGTTCTGTGCGGCGCGCCGTTTCTGTTCCAGCGCGATAAGCGCATTGTCTTCCGCCTGGTTGGCATTCAAATAAGCAAGGCCGAAGTCAAGGACGCTGAGCGCCATTTCAACCCTGAATACGTTTTCGCCTTTATCCGAACTTTTGCTCGGAGGATAAGTCTGTGCGCCGGTCTGCAGATTCTGGCTGCTTGATCCCGGTTCGTTGTCTCTGCCGGTGAGGTCGTCGGAGACGGTCAAGTCGGGAAGCATGCCGAGCATTTCAGCGGTAACTTTTTCCTGGGCAATCCGTTCTTTCAAGTCAAAGACTTTCAAGTCGAGGTTCTGCTTCAGTGCGATGGAAATACATTCAGGCAGAGTGAAAACGGTGCCTTGAGGAATGACTTTCTTGTTGATTTTTCCGAAATGCTCGTTGGCTTTTTCAACGCGCTGCTGACGGTAATATTCAGAATCATGACATCCGAATGCCACCATTGCTATAGCTAAAGCAAACACTGAACGAAATACTTTTAACATGACAGCCCCGCTTCTTGAATTTCACTGACTACTTTAAATAAGTTTGACCCTTATTTCTTTGCTGCGTTATCCGTTTTCTGGAGAATCCCGGCTTCAAGAAGTTTGTCGATAAGATTCTGCATTGAATTAAAGGCATTCAGAAAACCCTGCGGCGGCATAATAATACGCTCTTTGCAAAGGGGTTGCGGTTCGCCTTTGCCGTCAGGATCAGGCTGCAGGGTAACGAAATCAAATCTTACCATACCGCCGGCAAAGTGAATCTGCCCAATTCCGTCGGCAAAGATTTCTTCTTTGATATTGTCCATTTTTGTCTCCTGAAACATTCTATTTTTGGGTTAAATTATATTCTTAATTAAGAATAAGACTTCTTTACGGTTAATATAAAACAACTAGAACATAACATTAAAAAATCAATTTGCAAACGACTTTTTTATAAAAAAACACTCATTCGGAGTATTTGATTTTCAAGTGTCAACACGGCGGATAAAAAAAGAACAATAATTTTTAAATAGTTAAAGCATTTTGCGCGGATAATGGTTATATTACATTGATTTTGCATGAACAGAAAGGTATTGGAAATGAATCATTTATTCCGGTTATTACAGAGCGGGCGCAATTCTGCCGGACTTTCTTCCGCGGCTTGCCTGCTGGGATTGTGTCTGCTGGTGATTGCGCCGTCAAACGTGTTTGCCGCCGGCGAAGAAATACAGGCGAATGCGGATGAATATCCGACGAAGGTCGTAATCTTTCCTTTCCGCCAGGCAGTGATTTCCGCTGAGGTGGACACGGCGGTCAAGCAGTATAATTTTAAAGAAGGGGATTGCTTCAAGGAAGGGGAAATCATCGCGCTGCTTGATGATAAAATTTATCTGCAGAAATACGAAAAGGCGAAATCCGCCCAGCTCGAGGCAGAGGCTTCAATGCAATTTGCATTGAAAAATCTCAAACGCAACGAGGAAATGTATCAGAAGGGCATTCAGGGAATGCAGGATTTGGAAAAAAGCGAACTGGAAAGAGATATCGCTGTTTCAAAATTGAATTTTTCCGTCGCCAATATGAAAATGGCGGAAATCGATTTGAAGGCCTGCCGCCTGGTTGCGCCGTTTGCCGGACGTTTGATAAAAAAAATGGTGCAGGAGCATGAATTTGTCCGCGCCAGCCAGCAGGTCATCAATATCATTGATGATTATCAATTGCTGGCGGTAATGCATCTGCCGTCCTCCGAAATCAATAAAGTGGCCATTGGCAAAAACATGCGCGTCTGGATTGATGAAACCAGAACCGAACACGAAGGAACAATCAATGTGATCTCCGGCGAGATCGATCCCGGCAGCCGGACGTTTGAAATAAAAGTCCTTATTGACAACCGCACACGCAAACTTGCGGCGGGAATGTCCGGCAAACTGATGAAACAGTACGACAAAAACAGCGGGAAAAAATAATGGCTGAAACTCAATCCGGTAAAGAACATAAAGAATTATTATTGCTTAAAGGCAAGCTGAACGCCGTTTCCATAGTTTTAAAACTGGGGCATGAAGCTTTCGAGAAGCATACCCTGCAGCAACTGGCCAATCATATTGTCAATAACAGCCGGATGGTGGCCCCGTATGAACGTTCCGCGCTGATAGACATGCGCGGCGTCAAGCCTAGAATAATTGCGGTTTCCGGGCAGCCGGAAGTAAATTCCAATTCTGAATACTGCATTAATCTCGCGAATTTGATTCAGCCGCTTGACGGACTGGACAAGGTGGCGGTGCTTACGGAAGAGCTGCTTAAAGAAAAAAACGCCAGACAGAACGCTTTTGAGGCTTTTGAATATTTCAAAGCTTGTTTCCCTCAAATGCTGCTGATTCCAATCCGGCCTGTCTCTCATGCCGGAACCGCCTCTCCTGAATTGCTGATCTGGGCGGTGGAATTTTCAGACCAGTCCAATCTGGCCAGCGCCGGCAGTCTGCTGCCGCTCTTGTGCCAGCACTATGCGGAAGCGCTGTTTTTCACGTTTCATGACAAACAGAAAATTATTCACCGCGTGATTGACCGCAAAAAATGGTTAAAGCCTTCGCGGATATTGCTGATTCTGTGTTTACTGTTTTTTATTTCCCTGTTTGTGATGCCGATCAGGCAGAATGTGGCGGCGGACTTCGAGATTATCCCGGGGAAAGAGAATTTTTATTATGCCCCGTTTGACGGAGTAATTGAAACATGCTACAACAATAAAAGCGGCAACCCCGTGGTGCCGGGAAACGTAATTCTGACGTATAACACTGAAGAGCGCGCTTTTGATCTGGCCGGCGCTGAAAACGCCCGCAACAAAATCTCGGCGCAACTGGACCTGATTGAGCAGCAGTCGTTCAAAGACATCTCCAAGCGCGGCGAAGTGCGGATGCTTGAATTACAGAAAGAAAAAGCGGACATCAGCATTAGACGCAATAAATGGTTTATCCAGAAAAGTGTTCTCCGGGCAAAACAGGCCGGAATCCTGGACATCGCTGATAAGGATAAACTTGAAGGCAAGGCCGTGCGGGCAGGCGAGAAACTGTTTGAAATATTATCCACGGAAAGCCTGGTTGCCCTGATTTCGCTGAACGAACAGAGTGCATCCGCGCTGGGCGAGGATTGCAAGATCACCCTTTATCTGCATACCATGCCGGAAATGCCGATAACCGGAAAAATTGAATCAATCAGCCCGAAACCGGTGCTTACCGAGAAAAAAATCTATTGCTATATGATCCGGATGACATTGGATTATCAGAAGAAAGATCTGCTTTGCGGGATGCGCGGAGTAGCCAGAATTGCCGGACCGCGCGTGCCGCTCGGCTATTATCTGTTCCGGAATCTCGTGCTGTGGTGGAGAAAGGTTTAAACCGCAAGGACCTGAAAAAGCATGGACAATATAGCTGACACCCCCGCGCCGGAAAAGAAGTTTTTTACCGGAACGCTGCGCACCGATCTCGATCTATTCCGCGGGGAGCCGGAGACTGACGGCAGCGCCACCTGGATCGTTTTTGATCCGGTAAGCGACAAATATTACCGTCTTTCTGAGGAAGATCACCAGATAATCAGTTGCATGTCTGAAAATCTGGAACTGGATGCTTTTCTGGAAAAAGTTAAGAATTGCGGCATCCATGCGGACAAAGATAAGATCATGAAGATACTGAGTTTCCTCAATCAGAGCAATCTGATGCTTCCCGTGTATAAGATGACAGAGGACAAGGTTGAAAAACATCAGGCGATGAAACGCCGGAACTTGATTCATTTGATTCTTTACACCTATCTGTTTTTTAAAATTCCGCTGCTTTCCCCTGACCCTTTTCTTGACCGCACGGTGAATTTTGTTAAAACGATTTTCAACAAATGGACCTTCCTGACGCTTGGTGTGATTGCGGGCTGCGGCTATCTCTGCCTGATTGTCAGGTGGCAGAAGCTTACCGAGGAGTTTATCAGTACGATTAATTTTCAAGGAATGGTGCGCTATTCGATCGCGGTTGTCATTATAAAATGCGTTCATGAGTTTGCTCATGCGTACACCGCCAAAGCAGTCGGCATCAGGGTTAGGCGGATGGGAATGGCCTTCATCGTGTTTTTCCCCAGACTCTATACTGACCTTACCGACTCCTGGCGCATCCCCGACCGCCATAAAAGATTTCTGATTGACGGTTCCGGAATACTGAGTGAAATCATTATCGGGGGATGGGCGGCGCTGGCATGGGCTTATTCCGGTCCGGGCCTGACTCAAGCAGTCGCATATTACATTTTTACGGTAAGTATCATCAGTACGGCGCTGATTAACGGCAACCCTTTTATCCGCTATGACGGTTATTACCTGCTGATGGATCTGGTCGGCATTGATAATCTTCAGATGCGCGGAACTGAGCGCATCCGTGAACTTTTCCGGAAATATTGTCTTGGAATCGATTACAAGCCTAACGATAATACGATTGGCTGGAAAAAATATTTTCTGATTATTTTCGGGATTTCCGCGTTCATCTATCGAATTTTCCTTTATACCTCGATTATTCTGGTGGTATATTATTACTTCGAAAAAGCTATCGGCATCGTGCTGCTGATGCTGGAAGTCTATTTACTGGTTGTCAAGCCTTTCCTGACGGAAACAAAAATGATTATGGCATTGAAAAACAAGATTAAAACGCGCAATTACATTATTTCGCTGTCCGGCGCCGGAATACTGCTGCTGACCTTATTTATGCCGCTGCCATGGAACATCGCGATCCCATGCGAAGTAAAACCGGCCGTGTCGAATATGGTTTATGCCCGCACCGACGGCTTTCTCGAAGAACTTTGCGTTAAAGACCGGGGCGGCGTGAAGAAGGGCGATGTTATTTTTAAGCAGGCAAACCCGTTTATCGAATGGGATTTAAAAGAAGCGAACCTGGATAAGCGCATCGGTGCGTTTGAGCTGGATTTCGCGCAGAGCAATACTGCCACGCTTGGACTCACCCAGATGAAGCTGCAGGCATTGAAAAATGCGGAGATTTCACTGGACGAACTCCAGCATAAAAAATCGCTTTTAACTACCGCCAGCGCAATTAACGGTATCTTTGCCATATATGATCTGCATCTGAAGCCGGGCAAGTGGCTGCATAAAGGCGAGATCATTGGAGAAGTATATGAGCCGGACAAGCAGATCATCGCCGCGTTTATCAGGGAAACAGATTTTAAGAAAATTTCCGGCAATGAAAAAGTGTCAGTCTCTCTGGAAGACGGACTCGAGTCATATCGCGGCAGGATTGTTTCAACGGCCCCGGTCCCGGTTATTCTTGCACCATCGCCGCTGATTAATTTTTTCGGAGGACGCATTGTATGCTACCCCATGCCTGACGGCAATACATTTCAGCCGGTGGAACCTTATTACAGAGTCAACATTGCAGTGGCGGAAGGCGAGAGCCTGCCTCCGGGCAGAACCGGCACGGTATGGCTTCGCAAATACTCTTCCATCGGCGGCAATTTTCTCCGCGAAGTTCTTTCAGTCCTTCAGAAAGAACTTTATTTCTAATCGTAACGCGGAGAAATGCCAGTGCAGAGTGTGCGCCGGGCGAATTTGATTCATGGATTGTTTTTCATTTCCATGAAATTGTCCGCTTATGGATGAGCCTGGTTTTCGATCCCGGACTTGATGATATAACTGCTTGATAAACAGCCTGTTCAAAAAAAACAGATCCACTGAGTTTTAATGGCGTCTTCCGGCTTCAATTGCGGTTTCTGCGGATATTGATTTTCTTCGGCTGGCCCGGCGGCTCCGGTTTAGGCGGCGCCAGATATTTCACGGCAGTGGAATTGCAGAACGGACAGACAGGGGGCTTTATGGCATCGATTTTGTCGTATTTGATCGGATTATCATCTGACATTTTCTCAATGCGGGTGAAAACACCGTTGCAATAACTGCATTTCCACTGAAATCCGAGCGGCCCCTTGCACTTGGAACATTTGGCGGTAAAGATATTTTTGATTGGTCTCGCCTCGCAAAATTTGCAGCTCGCGCACATGACGCTGATTGGCGGACCGCTTTTCTCGCTCATCTTGTATATTTGTATGCCGCCGTAAGTGATGAGCAGTGTCAGCGATGTCATAAAAAAGAACAGGAAAATGACGAGTTTCCGCGGCATCCGGTTGAATGCTCCTATTTGCATCATCCAGTCGATTATCAGCGAAAAGCTCACAAAAAAGAAATTGCGCTCCGGAATTTCAAGTACATATTTTACCATTGTTCTTGCAGTTTTGGTCATGGTAATAGACGTCTGAGTTCGCTCCGCATCCCGCTCCGGATGTTTATTAAGCAGGGCGTCCTTTATAACCGGGGGCTTGGTTGCAGGCTTGGACGGCTCGCCTTTCTTAGGCACCGGGGTTTTTGACAAAAGATGCTTTACCGGCTGCGGCAGATCGGCCCTGGACTCAAAACGCTTTTCAGACTCCCCTGTTGCCTGGAGATTGATCTGGTCTGATTGCGCCTTGCCGGGCGGGGCGGATTCCGATTGTGCCGGAACTTCAAAAATCTTGTTACATTTGGCGCACTCCCCTTCCTGTCCCGCAAGCTCTTTCGGCAGCCGGTATTTCTGTCCGCAGGATTTGCACCAGAAAATGACATTTTCCTGTGGTGTGCCGCTTGCAGGCACATTGTCTGACTGCTTTGGAACAACCATATTTCTTTTGCACTTGGCACATTCCGCAAGCTGTCCGCCGAGATGCTTCGGCAACCGGTATTTCTGGTTGCATACTTTACAGCGGAAAATAATATCGTCAGGCGCTTTGTTCTTAGCTGTAGTCGAACGGACGCTGATCTTCTGGATTTTGTCTTTATCTTTATCAACAACCGGAATGAAACTTGCAATGGCAGTGGCTTTTTCAATGTTTTTGCGCGACTCCGGAACCGGTGCGCGATCTTCCGATTCCGCGGGCACCACAAAACTTTTGCGGCATCTGGAACATTCGCCTTCCTCGCCGGCAAGCTCTTTGGACAGCCGGTATTTCTGTCCGCAGGATTTGCACCAGAAGAGAACTTTTTCTTTTGGCGCCGACGCATTATCCGACTGCTTGGGAACAATCATATTTTTTTTACATTTGGCGCATTCGGCAATCTGGCCGCCAATGCTTTTCGGCAGCCGGTATTTCTGGTTGCATATTTTGCAGCGGAAAATAATATCGTCGGGGGCTTTATTCTTTGCCGTGCTGGATGCAATCTTGATTTCCTGGATTTTATTTTTTTCGCTTATTGCGGGCGTCAAATCAGTCAGCGTGTTTGCGCTTGCGGAAATTTCCGATTCCGCCGGAACCAGCATCTGAGAACTGCACCTGACACAGTCCAGCTTATCGCCTGAACAGTCGTCGTCCAGTTCATATTTCTGGTTGCATTTTTTACACCGGAATCTGATACTCATGGCCGCTTATTTCCCGAATTCAATACATTTAGTCAAAATTAACTGGCGGTAATATATCATTTTTCTCAAATTTATAAAGTCCTGAATCGCAAAAAAGTCCGAATGCCGCAATGATCGTGAATATGAGTTTTCAGCCACGGCAGAACGCGGAAGTCAGGCTGTCTGCCTGCAGCACCCGGCATTCTGAAATCAACTTGCAAAAAAGCACTTCAAGTTATATAGTTATAAATATAACATGTGAGAAATTTATGGTTATCAGCAATAAAGCGGCGCTGCCTAAATACCAGGAAATACGCAGTTTCCTGATGGAGCGCCTTTCGTCCGGAGCTTATCAGCTCGGGGATCGCTTTTATTCCGAAAATGAACTGGCTGAAAAGTTCTCGACGACTAACCTTACCGTGCGCCAGGCAATGGCGCTTCTGGAGCAGGACAAGTATATTGAACGCAAACGCGGCAGCGGCACCTATGTCCGAAAGCTGCCCAACCGTCCCAGCAGGCTGAAGATTACCGATCATTGCACCATCGGCATTCTGACCGGCAATATCGAACTGGACAATAATTTGGCGCTGGGGCGCGTTATCAGTTCACTGCATAAATGCGCGTCCGAAAACGGGTATATGCTATATCTGAGTCATAACCACATCCAGTCGCTGATTGACGCCCAGGTGGAAGGAATAATCACCATCGGAATTTTTGAACCCGGCGATATTGACCTGCTGGAGAAATGTCATATTCCCGTGGTGGGTATCGGTTTGAATCTGCCGGGCAATTTCCCTGTTATATCCACTGATTTTGAACTGGAGGGGAGTGAAATAGTCCAGTATTTTCATCATTGCATGCTAAATCGAATCGCCGTAATAGGTGCCGGGACAGATGCGACCATCATGAGCCGTATGCTGCCCGCCATGCGGGAAGAGGCAAAGCAAATACCCGGAATGATTCTGGATGAATTTGTCAATCCCCCCGATGGCGAATACCTGTGTACCAAAGCAATGATGAAGAAAGCTAAACCTGATGCGCTGTTTTTGTTAAACTGGATGAGTATCTCTCCTGTACTTAGTGCTCTGGATGAACTAGAGCTAAGAATCCCCGAAGACATCTCTATCCTGGTACATGGCGAAAACGCATTGGCGATGCACACCAAAGTGCCGCTGGCCATCGTGCGCAGCGACATCGCAGTTGGCTGCCAGAAGATTATGGAAGTGTTGTTCCAAATCATCAAAACTGGAAAAGTGGAAAATACACACTACTATTACGACCAGGAAATCCTCAACCTCGGTTCGATTAAGTCAATTATAAAGTATACTCTGCACGGCTGAAATTTTAACAATAGATTGCGAAGATTTTGAGAATTGGTTCGTATTCTGAAAGGCTGCCGATACCGGGGTATCGAAAGCCTCGAAGAGTGCGAATCCAAACTCAAA
>Ga0172379_10012100_pt1 | contig 10154 bp, 8 predicted proteins | sample GrowelOW334metaG_FD_119756 | JGI IMG/M metagenome (GOLD analysis project Ga0172379, IMG submission 119756) | Groundwater microbial communities from an aquifer near a municipal landfill in Southern Ontario, Canada - Groundwater well OW334 metaG | ecosystem: Environmental > Aquatic > Deep...
ATCGGAACCTCCACCCCATATTCCAAGTTCACAGTCTGGGGTAATGGAACCACTACAGGAATGTTAGCCAACTTCATAAACAACGCTTCCACTTCACTCTTCTCAATCTTAGACAGCGGTAATATCGGTATTGGTACCACAACTCCTAGAGCATCATTATCCATCATCGGTTCTCTCTGTGTAGCAAGCACCACTTCAGGTTGTAATGGTACATACGAAGAAGGAACAATCTATGCGAACAACATAGACATTCAAACAGCAGTTGACCTCGCAGAAAACTACCAAGTATTTGAAAACTCTCTTGAACAGGGAGACATCGTATCTGTAACAAAACAAGATAATACAAACACAAACAATGGAGAATCATTCGGAATCGTAAAAGCATCCGATATCAACAAAAACATAATCGGTATCATCTCCACTAAACCAGGTATGACACTGGGAGGAGGAATATCTAATTCTAAACCAGTCGCTCTCTCAGGACGTGTTCCCGTCAAAGTAAATATTGAAAACGGTCCTATTGAAGTAGGGGACAGAATATCTCTTTCTTCTATCTCAGGTATTGGTATGAAGATGTCCGAAACATCAGCACAGTCAATCGGTATCGCTCTAGAATCATACGACGGTTCATCATCAGACGGAAAGATTATTGTTCTCGTAAATCTCTCTTGGAACAAATTGGATGACTCAATCATTAATGGAGATATCGCAACTTCCACAGGTCCTATCTGGATCACTGATTCCAATACAGGTGCCATCAAATCAGCTACTTCTCAAATGCTAGACATGCAAGGTCAAAACATTACAAACATCGGTTCGCTCATATCAAATTCGGGGAGTTGGAGTATGAGCGATGAAGGGGTGATCAGAGCGAAGACGTTGTGTGTCGGTTCCGTCTGTGTAAACAAAGAACAACTTCGCGCGCTTATTTTAAACGCCGTCACTCAAAGCAGTTCTCCATCCACAGAGCTCGCAACTACCACATCTGATATGTCCACCACCACAGAAGAGTTAGTTGTAGAGGAGGAGAGTTCTTCTGAAGAAAACACCACAGAAGAATTAACCGATACAGAAGAGCCCCCAGTTCTAGTTCCACCTATCGTTTCCGAACCCACTACCGACACCGGAACCACAACAGAGGAGTAGAATGACGGCTTAAAAACAAGTTAAAACACCTCGTAATTTACGGGGTGTTTTTATTATAAAAAATGATAGACTGGAGACATAAACAAATAAAATATGGAGAAAATATCAATATTTTTGAATAAACTAAAAAAATTTTCCAGACCCGATATATTAACGAGAGAAAAAACGGCGGAAATAATAGAAGAAGAAACAGGTTTTAAAATAACAGAAAAAGATGTTTTTATAAGAAACAGAACTATTTTTTTAAAAATACATAATTCGGTTTTAAAGAATGAGATATATCTAAAAAAAGAAAAAATCCTGAAAAAAATTCAGGATTTAAGCGGAAACAAAAATGTTTTAGATATTAAATAGCTACTCTTATATTAACCACCGTTTCGCTGGAGTTTTTTACTGAATCGTATACTTTTATTTTTATTTCATTCAAGTCTTTTATTTGAGGAATTTCCGAAGGGATAAAATAGAAATTAAAAGGATAATTTTTTGAAGAACCGATAAAGATATTGTTTATAAAATAATCAGCTTGGGTTATAGGATATTTAGTCTGTGTTTGTTGGAAAATTATATTTATTTTTTCTTCATATCCGTAATCTTTGTTTACAATAGGGGACAAAACATAAATATTAGGAGCAAATTCAGGACCATGGACGCTGTCTGTTTCTTTCGGGATAACAACAGCGGTTTCTTCTACAATTCCCTGTAATATGGCCCAGTTTCTTATAGGTGATTCCCATAAAGTAAATTGAGAATCATTTTCAGGAGTTATCGGTTTTTCACCCAAAGGATCTTTTTTGTTAAGCCAATATAAAATTGAATGAATTTCTGTTATTACTTTTCTCTCTTTCAATTCTTCAGGAGTGTATTGTGTCGCCAACTTTCCGGATGATTTATCAATAATATATTCTGTTCCACCTTTCCATTCTCCGCGAAGAACAGGTTTTATCCCTTCTTTTATAGGATCCGGAGCAATGAATTTTTCGTCAGGTAAAGTCGGGAGAACTTTATCAAAGAAAGCGCGCCACATAGGAGCGGTTATCATACCTGCGACTTTTTTTACCATTTCAGAGTTGTCGTTATTTCCAACCCATACGCCAAGAGCAAAGTTAGGAGTGTATCCCAAGACCCAAGCGTCCCTCGTGTCGTTTGTGGTACCTGTTTTGACTGCGACATCCCTATCCTTGAAGATAACAGGGGAATTTTCTCCATAAGCCGGTTTTTTTGCTTCGGCATCAGACAACACATCTGATATCTGTCTGGCTACATTTGCGTCCAAAACCCTTCTCTCGTTTTTTGAATATTCTTCAAGAACTTCTCCTTGATCATTCTCTATCCTTAATATAGGAGTAGTCGGATTTTTAATTCCGTCATTAGCAAAAACAGAATAAGAGCCCGTTATATCAAGCAACGTAACTTCTCCGCCTCCCAAAACTAAAGTTAATCCGTATTGGTTCGCATCTGTCAGGCCTGTTATTCCCATGTCTCTTGCTGTTTCTATGGATTCATTGATTCCTGTGAGATAAAGAAGCTTAATAGAAGGGATGTTTATTGATTGCGCCAAAGCATTTCTTAGTGAAATAGGCCCTCTGAATAAATCGTCATAGTTTTTAGGCATATAACAATCATCCGGATCTGTTTCTGTGGAAATAGGTTTTCCTTCCGGTGTGCAGGTTGTTTGGAATTCTGTCTCTAGGTCAAACAATACGGTATCAGGAGTGTATCCTTGTTTGAAAGCTGTGGCATAAACAAACGGTTTAAAAGAAGAACCAGGCTGTCTGTGCGCCAGTGTGACGTTAAAATTTCCTTCCTTTTTTGTATCAAAATAATCTCTGGAACCAACCATCACTAATATCTGTCCTGTTTTTGGATCAATTCCCACCATTCCGGCATTTTTGGCGTTAAATTGTTCCTCGTTTATTTTTCCGTATTGAGAAAGTATCTCCTCAGCTTGTTTTTGTAGCTCGTAGTCCAGTGTAGTTATTACATTGTATCCGCCAGTTTCTATTTCTTCTTTTCCGTATTTATTTTCAAGATAGCTTCTGACGTATTCAACAAAGTGCGGAGCTTTTATTCCGCCTGTGTCCGCGGAAGGAATAAAAGTAACGATTTCTTTTTTGGCTGTTTCTCCTTCTTTTTCAGAAATAAAGCCTAGTTCCACCATTCTGTTTAAAACTACATTTTTTCTTTCATCAAGTTCTTTTTTGTTTGCTCCGTAAGGAGAATAATAGGAAGGAGCCTGAGGGAGAGCGGCTAAATATGCAGCTTCCGCGAGTGTTACTTCGTTGGATTTTTTATTGAAAAATCTTTGGCATGCTTCTTCCACGCCATAGACCGTTCCGCCGTAAGGAGACTCATTTAAATAAAGAGCTAAGATTTGTTCTTTATTCATTACTTGTTCTAATTTTAAAGCGAGAATCCACTCTTTTATTTTTCTTGTATAACTTTTTTCCGATGTTAGGATAGTGTTTTTTATGACCTGCTGTGTAATAGTAGATCCTCCTTGAACCTTACCCCCTGACGTTAGGTTAACAAAAACAGCTCTGACTATTGCTTCCGGTTTTATTCCTTTGTGGTTATAAAAATCAGAATCTTCAATAGCTACGGTCGCATTTTTTATATCAATTGAGATATCTTCGAAAGGAACAAGAGTTCTTTTTATGTTTTGATGAATATCATAAAGAAGTATCTTTCCTGTTTTGTCGAAGATTTTAGTTGATTGGGATATTTTCCTTTGTTCAAAAGCGTTAAAATCAGGAATTTTCATATTTGCCATCCAAATAATTCCTATTCCGGAGGTAATAAAAAAAATAACCCCAACAACCATCAGGGTTTTGTGTGTAACTTTATTAAGAAAATTCTTTATTTTCTTTTTCATTATTCTAATCACAATACCACAAAAAATAATATAAGGCAAAATTAACGGTTACAAAGTTTATGATAGACTATAAAAATGACAAATGAAGAAAAAAACAAAAAAATACAAGAACTTTTAATAAGAGGAGTTGAAAATATTTACCCGTCTTCTGACTTTCTGAAATCTAAATTAGAGAATATTTCCGATGGCGAAAGATTAACGATATATCTGGGGATAGACCCTACCGGCCCTTCAATACATTTAGGTAATGCTATTGCTTTGAAGAAACTCGGTGAATTCCAAAAATTGGGATGTCGCGTAGTTCTTCTTATCGGAGACTTTACTGCGATGATAGGCGATCCGACGGATAAAAAAGCGACAAGGAAGCAATTGACTCACGAAGAGGTTTTAAATAATTGTAAATTATACAAAAAACAAGCTTCCGCTCTTCTTGATTTCAAAGGAGAAAATCCTGCCGAGTTAAAATTTAATTCAAAATGGTTTGGCAAGATGAAGTTTGAAGATGTTTTAAATTTGGCTTCTAAGATGACAGTCAGTCAGATGCTCGAAAGAGATATGTTTCAAGTTAGATTAAAAGAAGGGAAACCGATTTTTCTTCATGAATTTATGTATCCGCTTATGCAAGGGTACGACAGCGTGGAAATGAATGTGGATGGGGAAGTGGGAGGAAACGATCAGACATTCAATATGCTTGTTGGAAGGAACTTGTTGAAAGAAATAAAAAATAAAGAGAAATTTGTTCTTACAATGAAGCTTTTAACCGATCAATCGGGTGTTAAGATGGGTAAAACAGAAGGGAATATGGTGGCGCTTTCAGATGAGCCGGGAATGATGTTCGGAAAGATTATGAGCTGGGAAGACAGCATGATTTTCAGCGGATTTGAACTTTGTACGAATGTGCCGATAGAAGAAATGAACGATTTGAAAAAAGAGATGGCGGAAGGTAAGAATCCGAGAGATATAAAATTACGATTGGCATACGAAATAGTCAGAATTTATTATGGTGACAAGAAAGCCAAGAAAGCGGAAAAAGATTTTATTAAAACTTTTCAAAAAAAAGAAATCCCTGAAGATATGGAAGAGGTTAATGGTAAGGTAGGAGAATTACTTTCAGATACTTTATTGTTGAAAGGAGTTGTTAATTCAAAATCTGAATTCGGAAGATTAGTAGGGGAAGGGGCTGTCAGTATAGACGGCATAAAAATATCAGATAACTGGGCTAGGATAGATAGATTACCTATCGTTGTAAAAATAGGGAAAAAGAAATTTGTTAAAATAGTTTAAAATAAAACCCCCGCAAAAACGGGGGTTTTATTTTAAATAAATTCGTCTTCCACTTCGTCGGCTCCCAGTTTTCCAAGTATTCCGTCTAAACCGCCGTCGGAATCTTCGTCAGGAAGACCGTCAATTAAAGCATCGTCTAATTCTGGATCGTTCTCTTCTTCGTAATTATCCAACTTATCTTCGTTGCTTTCTTCACCTTTACTTTTTTTTGGTTTTGGCATTATTTTAAAATAAAAATTTTGAAAAAATTTTTAAATAAACGACCTGTTTTAATTACATATTAATAAGAATAATCCTTTTTAGCAAAGTCTTTCAAAAATATCAACTGTTTATAAGTTATTTCGCATATTATCTGGAAAACTTCAAATTATAAAAATTGTTTTTACTCGTCGCTAATCCCGTCAAAGCTATTGCGATAGCATCAAATTCGTCATCTTCCATCTTCTTCTTTTTTAAATCTCCCCAGTTTTTTATAAGGAGCGGAATCATTTTTGATATCTGATTTTTGTCGGCTTTGCCGTATCCCACGATAGCCGTTTTCACTTGAAGGGGAGTGAATTCAAACACTTCTAATTTGTTTGATTTAGCGATGTATGTTGCTACTCCTTTGGCTTCAGATACACCCATAGCTGTTTTTTGGTTTGTCGTAAAAAAGAGTTTCTCAATAGCGAGAGAGTCGGGATTAAATTTTTTAATAAGATCCTGAAATTCTTTTCCGATCAAAAAGATTCTTTCGCTTAGAAGCAATTTTGCTGAAGTTTTTATGCAATCGGAAAAAAGCAGTTTATTCTCTCCGTTGTTGTTTTCGATAATGGCGACTCCGAATTTATCATAACCTGGATCAACGCCGATAAATTTCATTATGTTTATTCTTCAGAGGATAAATTAGAAATATTAGTATAAATATTTTCTACATCATCATGATTGTCTATGGCTTCAAGAAGTTTTTCCAAAGATTCTTTATCGGAATCAGATAATTCCATAGGCATTGTCGGTACCCACTCATCATCTTTTTTTTCAAAAGCCCATTTTACAGAACCTTCTGCTCCTAGATTTCCTCCATGTTCGGCGAGGATGTGTTTGATTTCAGGGGTCATTCTGTTTTTGTTGTCCGTAATACCTTCAATCATAATAGCGGTTCCTCCCGGCCCATAAGCCTCATACATAACTGATTGCATTTCAACTGCTCCTACACCCATTCCTTTAGCTACGGCGTTTTCTATTTTATCGTTCGGCATATTAACTTCTCTTGCTTTCTCAATGATTTTTCTGAGAGAAGGGGAGTTTTTATCTCCTTTTGCGAGACGGGATTCAACGGCTATTTTCTTCGCCATTATCGCGAATATTTTGCTCTTTTTGGCATCCGTAGCTCCTTTTTTGTTTTTTATTTTTGACCATTTATTATGTCCGGACATAAAATAATTTATTGTTTATAAAATTTATTAAAACAGCTTATCTTTTGGCGGGTCAATGTCAAGATGTTCGTAAGCTCTCCTTGTAGCGAATCTACCTCTTGGAGTCCTTTCAAGAAAACCAAGCTGGATAAGATAAGGTTCGTTTACTTCTTCTATTGTTCCCGTTTCCTCAGAGATAGCCGCTCCGATGGTTCCTAGTCCGACGGGACCTCCCGCGAATTTATTTATTATGGTTTCTATTATTTTTCTATCAACGATATTTAAGCCGGCGTCATCTATTCCAAGCAGATCCAACGCTTTTTCCACAGTTCCTTTATCCAGCTCCATCTCTTTTACTTGTGAATAATCACGGCATCTTTTTAAAAGATGATTTGCAATTCTCGGGGTGAATCTGCTTCTTCTGGCAATTTCCTCTGTGGCTTCTTTTTTTATATCTACGTTTAGTATTTTTGAAGAACGATGGATTATTTTTTCGATTTCTTTGTCCGTGTAAAATTCAAGCCTGAATGTTCCTCCCGAGAATCGTGAGCGGAGAGGGGAGGAAAGGAGAGCGATTTTTGTCGTGGCTGCGATGAGTGTGAACGGCGGTAATTCCAGCTGTATTGTTCTGGCTGAAGGCCCTTTTCCTATAATAATATTTAAAATTCCCGATTCCATCGCAGGATAAAGAACCTCCTCTATCATTTTATTTAGGCGATGTATTTCATCAATAAAGAGAATATCTCCTGGGATTAAGTTTGTCAGGATAGAAGCTAGGTCTCCCACTTTTTCAATAGCAGGACCGGACGTTATTTTTATTTGAGAATTATTTTCTTTAGAAATGAGATGAGCTAGTGTCGTTTTGCCTAATCCCGGAGGTCCATAAAAGAGAATATGCTCAGGCGGTTGGTTCCTTGATTTAGCCGCATCCAGGAGTATCTTCAAGTTTTCTTTAATTGTTTCCTGTCCTATATAGTCATCCCAGCGTTCAGGGCGGAGAGTGCTATCCAGAAAAACCTCGCCCTTTGACGAGGCAAAATTCGCTTCATTTAAGCCCTTTTTAGGCAATTCACTTGACATTATTTTTATTCTGTGATATCCTTACTTTGTATCCGACGAAATTTATTTACAAATTTATTTTTCTGTGTTATCAATTGTCTCTGTCGCTTTTGACAAATTTTTTCGGAAAATTATAGAGAGCTTGATTCTCTAAGCAATAAAACTTTCGGGTTTAAATGGTTTTTAGAGGAGGACGTTCCGGTGTTCACCTTGAGTGAGATCACTGGTACCATCCTTCAAAAATAACCTAACTTTTAATGTTACATTAAAAGAATTGCTTAGAGAATCAAGAACTCTATGAAATCTCGCATCAAAAATGCGGGATTTTGTTTTTTAAAGATCAATAAACCTCTTCCGCTAACTTTAACTCCACAACTCTCTCTAATTCATCCATGGAAGTGATGCCTTGCAGTATTTTAAGAATTCCGTGTTCTCTCATATCAAGTATTCCTTGTTTTTTGGAAGCCAGTTTTATTTCTTTATCGTTTACTTTTTCCGTAATAACTTTTGTAACTTCTGAATCTATTACTATCGCTTCAAAAACTCCCGTTCTTCCTTTGTATCCGACTCCATGACAGGCAGGGCATCCGTTTTCGTTGGCAATCCAAATTTGTTTTCCGTCCGGAACATTCATTTCCGGTCTTTTTTCTTTTATCAGTTTTATAACGGTGTTTATTATTTTTGATTGCTCTTCATTTGGCGATGCTGTTTTTTTGCATTTGTCGCAAAGCTTTCTCACGAGTCTTTGGGCGATAGTTAATGTAAGCGCAGAGCTGATGATTTTTGGGTTAACTCCCAAATCAACTAATCTAGGAATTGCTCCCGCAGCGTCGTTGGTGTGAAGGGTAGAGAATACTTGGTGCCCTGTGAGAGCGGAATTTATCGCGATTTTTGCGGTTTCAGGGTCTCTGATTTCTCCCACCATTATAATATCCGGGTCTTGTCTTAAGGCAGAGCGCAATCCTTCCAGGAAAGTATAACCTGATTCTTCGTTAACTTGTGTCTGGGAAACTCCTTTCATGTGATATTCCACAGGGTCTTCAATCGTGATTATTTTTGTTCCTGTGTCGTTTACTTTTCTTAAAAAGGCATAAAGAGTAGTGGTCTTACCTGAACCTGTCGGTCCTGTGGTCAGGATTAAACCGTTTGGTTTTTTTATTTCTTCGTAGAAAATTCCCAGAAGTTTTTCTTCCACACCCATATCTTCCAAATTTATAGAAATAGATTCTGGATCAAGTAATCTCATTACGATAGTTTCTCCGTAAACTCCCGGTAAAACAGATGTTCTGACTTCTATATCTCTGTTATTGGCGTTAATCGTAAATCTTCCGTCTTGGGAACTTTTTTTAACATTAAGTTTCAAAGCGGAAATAAGTTTTATTCTTGATACGATAAGTTTGTAGATATTGGCGCCGAAAAAATCTACATCATGAAGGATTCCATCCAGTCTAAATCGTAGTCTCACTGATTCTTCCTGCGGTTCCATGTGTATATCTGAAGCGGAAGTTGCCAATGCTCCGGCCAATACAATTTCCAGTATTCTGGAAACACCCTGGCTTTTGTTGTTTTCAGCTATTTCTTTTATCTGTTTCTTTATGTCGCTTATGTCTTTAGTGGAAGATAGAAGCTCGGACAATAATTCAGGAGAAATATCCACTAACCCTGCTTTTGTTTCTACTGCTTTGGAAATTTCCTGATATCTTTCCCATGCTCTTTCAAGACTTTTTTCCGAACCCATAAAAACTTCCGGAATCAAACCGCGACTTTTTAAATCGTTCAGAACAGGGCTAACTTTTTCGTTGGCGGGGGACAATATAATCAAACTGACCTTTTTCCCTACTAAATGGAAAGCTGCCATATTGGCTTCTCTGGCGGTTTTTTCATCTATTAATCTTAAAGCGTCGGTATTTATAGATCTAATACTAAGATCCATGTACGGCAGATTATATTTTTGGGACAGAACTCGGGATAACTCCTCCGCTTCTTGCAGTCTGAACTCATCTAATTTTTTTTGATTCTTTGATTCGTCAAAATCAGACATTGGATTTGTTTATTTTTTAATGGAAGACGGTCTCTTTACGTGAATTTCATCTCTTCCTAACTTTCATACTACTATTTAATAAAAATTTAACAATAAAGTTTTGAACAATGTATATTTTTTTTATTTTGCGCAAATATCGAATTAGATGGTATTATATTTTCACCCGGTTAAATAATTTCAAATTATAAAAAATGTTCTACTATACTTATATTTTAAGGTCTGGGAAAGATAAGAAGATGTATACAGGATTTACCAAAAATTTGAAATTAAGATTTGATTTGCACAAGAAAGGACTTGTAGAATCGACAAAAAGCAGAAGACCCCTTAAACTTATATATTATGAAGCCTGTTTAAGCCA
>Ga0172379_10012101_pt1 | contig 10154 bp, 7 predicted proteins | sample GrowelOW334metaG_FD_119756 | JGI IMG/M metagenome (GOLD analysis project Ga0172379, IMG submission 119756) | Groundwater microbial communities from an aquifer near a municipal landfill in Southern Ontario, Canada - Groundwater well OW334 metaG | ecosystem: Environmental > Aquatic > Deep...
TAGTTTATTTTTCTTTTTAGCTATTAAAGATTATAAGACCCTTTCCGATTCAATGAAATACTATGCCAATGTTTTTATTGTTTACTTGATATATATAATAGCTGTCGGTGGTGATTTTATGTTTTCATACAGATTTTTCATTCCAATTATGCCATGTTTTGTTTTTGTGATAACATCATCAATATCAAACTTATCACAAAGTCCAATTTCTGAAGAAAACAAAAAAATAAAATCTAGATTTGTATTTATAATAACCTTAATTATTTCGTTTAACTTATTATCAGTGAGTTTCCTACATAAGACTGACATCAAAAACTATATGATGATTGCACATGGTGAAATAACAGCTAACTATTTCAATAATAACTTTCCACACAACAAAACTATTGCTCTTTCTGCTATTGGGGCTTTCGGTTTTTATTCAAAAATGAAAATACTGGATGTCTTAGGTCTAACAAATAAAAAGATTGCATTATCAAAGGTATCAAATAATTCAGATCCTGTATATTCTCATAATCGATCCAATGCTAAGTATGTATTAGATAGTAAACCCGAAATTATACTTTTTGGCATGCCCCCAGGGGAAACTTTACCCGCACGATATGCTGAGATAGAGATTTATAATAATAAATTTTTTAAAGAGAATTATCAATACATCGAAAAAAAGGTATCCAAAAATATTGTTATTAAATATTATTTGTTAAAAGAATGAAAATAGTATTACTTGGGAGATATAATACCTCTGAAATTCTCACCGGTCCTGAAAAAGTTGCCAAAAGATTACATCATCATTTATATAAATTGACTAATGAAGTAACCTTTATCGACTATTTTTTTAAACATTATGATAGGAGAAGCAATTTTATTTTGCGATTATTTGGAAAGGAAAAGCACTCTAAACATAATTTATCGAGATTTTTCGGAAAACAGATTGTCCGAGAAAATCCATTAGTTATTCGTCTCGGAATTGTTCGTATGATATTGTTTCTAATTAATAAAAAACCAGATATCATTCATTTGGTTACTGAAGAACGATTTATGTCTTTAGTATTATTATTGAAAATATTTTTCAAGGGCAAAATCATAACAAGTCTACATGGTATCTTACGTTATGAAATTGAAGAGAGTGAGCAAAGGATAAGTGGCAGATATAAAGATTTGATATTAGAAAGACTATTTTTTCATAATAGCGATGTACTTATCGGGCTTTCTGACCAACAACTAAAAATTGCAAAAAGATATTATCCAAGTAAAGAAATAAAGAAAGCGGTGAAACTTTCTTTGGGAGTTGACAAAGTCTTTTTCCAACCGATACAGAGAAAACCATTTGATTCAATAAAGATTGTCTTTTATAATGGATTTAATGATTTTATTGACAGAGGTTTAAATGAATTAATTCCCATCCTAGATGAAAGTTTTTTAGACCTTGAGGATGAAGTAAGCTTATACATTATCGGTTTGTTCCCCAAAGAGACTTTTTTTACACAAAAATTAAATATCGTTAAGGTTGACTTAATGGATTCTACTAAACTGTCACAGTTCTTTAAGGACAAACACTTTCTCATCAAAGGGAATAAAGTTGATACATTTTCGCAATTTGTGTTTGAAGGAATGGCTTCTGGACTTGTTCCTCTTATATCTTCAAAAGTTGGTGTTGCAGAACTTATTAACAATGGTGAAGAAGGTTTTATTTATAATGACTATAATGAGCTAAAAAATATATTAAGACAAAAAGAATTCATAAATCGTTTTCTGAAAATGTCCAAATCAGCACAGGATAAAGCTCAACAGTACAAATGGGTGAATGTTATCGAATTATATATCAATTTGTACAAGAATGAAATTGAAAAAAATTAGAATTTGCCATATTTGCGATCGTATCACTGGACAATCCGATGGAGTTTACACTCATCTGCTGATGTTATTAAATAACATTGATAAAAGCAGGTTCGAGCAAATTGTTATTTTTCAAGGGGGCGAAATTGTTGAGAATGAATTAAGAAAAAATGGAGTTGAAGTATTTACTATCTCAGGATTAAAGAAAAGGGTGTCGTTTAGAGGATTAATCAACATTTACAAAATTTTAAGAAATGAGGAAGTTGATATTATCCACGCTCATTTAATAAAACCATACATTCTCTCTGGTTTGATGAACATATTTCTAAAAAAAAAGTTAATATTTAATTACAATGGTCTATTTTTAACTTCAGTTTATCACAATTCTTTAGAAAGATATATTTTGCAAATCCTCCATTTTTTAATCGTCTTTTCTCGATCTGTTCAGATAGCAATAGTACCTTCTCAAAATAGCAAAAGCCTCTTAGAATCTGAAACAAAGATTTTCCCTCGAGTAGAAGTTTATTATAATGGGTTTAATCCAAGAATCGAAAGTGCAAAAAACAAAACGATTATCGATAAACTTCAAAAATTAAAAAAAGAATATTTTATTGTGGGAGTTGTTGCGCGAATTGAAATACAAAAACGAATTGATTACGCACTAAATATTCTCAAAGAATTGAAAAGATTTAAAAAAAAAGTATTCTTTGTTTTCTTTGGTGATGGACCACTTGACAAAGAAATGGTTCAACTTTCTAACGACTTGGGAATAAGTGATCAGCTAAAATTCTTCGGATATGTTGAAAGTGCAAAAGATTATATCCAATATTTCGATACTCTGCTTTTTACATCTGATTGGGAAGGGTTACCTTTAACAATGTGGGAAGCTATGGCTGCCGGGATACCAATAATTTCTACAGATGTTGGTGGTATAAAAGAAATTTTAGAAAAAGAAAAGTGTGGATTAATCTACCCCAAAGGTGATACCGATAGGGCAATTAAATCAATAATCGAATTAATGGATAATAATAGTTATGGAAAGAAATTAGGAGAGAATGGCAAAAGGGCAATCGAAACGAAATATAATCGCGACCAGTTTATTGGTTTTTTTGATGCCTTATATTCAAATTTATTATCAAATAAATGACGCAGAATGTTCTTCATATCTCACCTGATTTTAACTATGCTTGTGGTGTGAGCAAACATGTGTTTTTGCTGTTGAAGGAATTAAAAAAGAGCAATTACAAAGTGTTTTTTATGACAAACGGAGGAGATTCATTAGAAAGATTAACAGCTCTAGGAATTAATCCGACCATAATCAATTTAAATCGTGGGACCCGAAATGTTTATAAATTATTTAAAAATGTCCTATCTCTTTACATATTTTGTAAAAAAAATAATATAAATGTCATCCACACACATCATCGTTATCCGGAATTAGTTGCTTATTTAGTTTCGCAGCTTCTTCACATAAAAACTATTACGACTGTTCACAGTCTTCTTTCTAATCTTAAATATGTAAGTTTTAGATCTGAGAAAATTATTGCGGTAAGTAACATCGTTAAAGACAATCTTATTAGAAATTATAAAATTAGTTCGGATCGAATTGTAGTAATATATAACTTCATTGAACCTTTTATTGACATCAAGAAAGATCAAAAAGAAAAATTTTTGATGAATCATAATATTTCTGGCAGTGATCGTATTTTACTATTTGCGGGAAGAATTAATGAAATTAAAGGATGCGATGTATTGTTATTAGCATTTAATGAAATTTGTAAAGAAGTAAGAAATATAAAATTGCTATTAGTGGGAAGTTGGGAATTACCTTTAACAGTAAGGAATAATATTAAGACCAATTCATATATAATTTTAATTGATCCTTCACCTGAAATTGAAATGTATTATAGTATCGCGGAAATTGTTGTTGCTCCCTCCAGGTCGGATTCCTTCCCTTTTATCATGCTAGAATCCGGAATGGCTAAAAAACCTTTTATAGGCGGAAGAACCGGAGGTATTGCTGAATTCATTGAAGATGGGGTCGATGGCCTATTAGTAGAACCAGGAAATACAAGAGATTTAAGACAAAAAATAAATTACATCTTAGATAATCCTAATCATGCTTCAATGATGGCTGAAAACCTTCATAAAAAAGTTAAAAAAATGACAAATCCAGACGAATATATTAAAATCATTAATGATCTATATTTATCTAAACCATAGTCATGTCAAATAATTATCCAATCGATATAATAACAGATGATAATTATAATTCGATTATCAATAAAATTGTTTTAACTATGGATAACAATCAGAAGATTAAAATAAACTATTTAAACACGCATGGATTTAATACTTTCTTTGACGATACAGAATACCGTGAATCGCTTTTATCCTCTGAGGTAGTTTTTCCAGATGGAATTGGGATATGGTTAGGGGGGAAATTCACAACTAAAAAAAACATCCAACGCTTTAATTGGACGGATTATTCTCATGAGTTTTTAAGACTTTGTAATGAAAAAGAATGGAAATTATTTCTTTTAGGAAGCACAAAAGAAATTCTTGATTGTTCAATCACTCAAGTGAGAATAAAATATCCAGACATTCAAATTGTAGGTTGGGCAGATGGGTACAGTGATTTGACCAAAGGGAATTTACCGAGTGTGATTAATAACTCAACAGCTGATATCTTATGGGTGGGTATGGGCACACCTAAACAAGAAAAATGGATTTATAATAACAGTAAATTTCTTAACGTAAAAGTTATCCATGCGGTAGGAGACATTTTTAGTTATTTAGCTGATAGACGTTCAAGAGGACCAATATTTTTGAGGCAGTTTGGCTTTGAATGGTTGTTTAGGGTGGTATTACATCCAAAAAGATATTGGAAACGATATCTTTTGGGAATTCCCACCTTTGTCTTTCGCTTGATTAAAATGAAGTTAACGAACCAATTATGATTAATCGTCTAAAATTAAATCCATCCAAGTCATTCTTTCTATTGTTAATTTTTCTTAATCTTGTTTTCATTTTTATTTATGAATTCTACTTTAGGTCATTAGTGATTGCTTTAATTCTAAAAAAAACGGATTTAGTAGATGTACATTATTATAACGGAATATTTTCTAATTTAACCATATCCGCAATAATCGTTGAGATATTATTAATATTTATCTTCTCGCTACGTGGGAAAATCTATAAAGTGTTTGTGAAGTCATATGAATCAGATTACGTAGTATGGCAATTTATTCTCGCTAATGTGATAATTCAATTTTTGATTTTATTTCTTGTTCAGACTAATCCTATATCGGACAGTTTGTACTATATAAAGCAAGCCGAAAGACTTTATATCAGCGGAAGTTACACAAGTGAAAAAGAATTTCTCTCAGCCTTTTGGCCGATTGGATTGCCTGCATTAATAGTTTTATTTAAACATTTATTCTCTGATGGCATTTATGCTGTAAAAATTTTGAATATACTCATTAGCTCCTGTTTGATTTTTGTTTTGTACAATCTTTTAAAAGATGCTCTAACAAAAAAACAGCTATTTGTATTTCTTTCGATAATGACGTTTTACCCCAATAATTTATTTTCAGTAAGTGTAGTTTTGACCGATCTTCCCTTCACATTTTTATTGTGGTTACTAATTTTGATTTTGTATAAAAAAAAGAAAAACTATGTTGGTTGGTCGGGAATTGTCCTTGGGATGATGTGCTATCTTCGAGCTACTGCAATACTGTTGCCGATCGTTATTTTTCTTTTTTTTATTGTTTCAGAAGACCTTAAAAAAGCCATTGCCAAAACTGCAATTATTTCATTAATTATGATCGTTACTCTATCACCATGGGTAATTAGGAATTATAATGTCTTTGGTAAAATCATTCCGGTTTCCACAAATGGTGGTTTTAATTTTTTGATGGGAAACCATGCCAAAGCAACCGGGGGATTGAACTTCGATTTTGAATATAATATAAACAATCCAAATGAAGCGGAAGAAGACACCAAAGCTTATGTAAAAGCTTTCCGAGATATAATTGATAACCCTGTACAAACTATTATTCGGTTACCAAAAAAAATTATTTATTCATATTACCGAGGGGATAGTTCAATAACCTGGGCCCTAAAAAGCACCGAGAATAATTTATCCCCTTTATGGGTTAGTATTACTTTTTTTATTACAAATTTTATGTTTTATGTGTTTTTCTTTTTTAGTCTGATATCAATCTATATAAAGTTCAAAAACAACATATTTACTTACTTAGATAAAGTAATTCTTGCCATATATGTTTATTTTATTGTTATGATTCTTATTTACGTCGGTGGAGAACGATATATTATTTCGGTTATTCCTATACACATTTTTTATTTCTCAAAAAACTTTTATCAGTTCGATGAAAAATAATAAACTAAATAAAAGAACAATAATCTTCCTTTTATTATTGTTCATATCATTTTTATTCCAATCCTTAGGTTCAGTTATTCTAAATGATTTTTTCCCAAAAGAAAAAAAAATCTACGACCCTCGTTTCCAACAATTAGCATATAATCTTTATACACATCATACCTTTGCGATAAGATGGGGAACGTGGATCAATCCCAATCAAATAATGATAAACCCATATGAAATTCAAAAGGGGGTCTATTACAACTGGTTTCCGGTTGGATATGCGTTTATAATTTATGTTACTATGCTTATTAATATAAACTACTTCCCAATTCTATATTTACTCCAACTTATATTGTATTCATTTATCCCCCCTTTGATTTTTCTATTGAGTTATGATTTTCTTTTTAAGAAAAACAAGAGTTATTTTATTGCTACCCTATCAGCTTTATTGTTTTTGTTAAATCCATACTATCTTATTTCTGCTATTTGGATAACCGATACATGGATGACATCGTTAATTACAATTTTATGCTTTTATTTGTTGTTACTACTTAAAACAAATAACAACCTAAAGATAAAATTGATTTTCGGTTTGTTTGTCTTATTGCTTTTCTTTTTTCGACCAATCAGTTTACTGTCTATGCTAATCTGTTTTACAATTTACATAATAGGAGTAAAAAAAATATTTTCACTTTCTGCTTATTATATTTCCGTGCTGTAATAATTTTAGGAATTACAATTTGGGGTTATCGAAATTATTTGTTGGTAAATCGATTTGACCTAGCTCATTCAAATGTTGGTTATAATTTATGGCTTGGGAATAATGAATATTCAAGTGACTTTTTAAAGAATCATTTTGGTGACGGCGCTTCCATCGAAGATAAATTAATTCCTTATTTTGATAAAAGATGGGCATTCCTAAAAAATTACTCAGAATATCAAAAAGATGCATTCTTTAAACAACAAGCTTGGAATTTTATTAAATCTCACCCAATGGAAACTGTAGAAAATGCTTCTTGGAAAGTTGTAGGATTTTGGTCCCCTCTCAGAGTCCGTACAGGGCATTGGAGTGATTCTTCAACTAAAACCACACTACTCTTAATCTATAATACTCCATTAATTATCTTTTCGTTTTTTTCTGTACTAACATATTTTTTACACAAAGAAAATAAAATTAACAAAGAAAAAGGTGTTTTAATTCTTTTAATGTTTTTATGGATGTTACCTCATCTTGCTTTTTTCAGTACTTCTCGTTTTAGGACTCCAATTGATTTCGGATTAATAATTCTTACTATTGATTTTTTATCACCATTTCTTTCACGGTTTTTTGATAAGTTACAAATAACAAAATATTAATAATCTTATGCTAATGTCGAATAAATTCAAAGTTGAATTACTTATTGTTTTTCTTCTTGCTACTCTTTTAGGTAAAACCCAAACTATAAACACAATTCTTTCAAATTCGGTCAATACAATTAAAGTAGAAATAGACTTTACGATCGAAAGCGATAATTTGAAAAACACTTCTTTGAATATCGATGAGGGCAAGCCCGGATCACCCATACTTTCTTTCAAAACATTTTTTATCGCAATTCCCCCTGAAAGCAAGGTTTTTGCCAATCTTTCTGAGAGTAAAAAGAATTTTTATCCTAATCCCGAAATTTCAGTTAATCCATCTATGTCACTTGTTAGAGATTCTCTTTTAAATTACAAAGAAACAAAATTAAGTCCTTCTTTTTTTGAATCTGATTATTATCCTTCCAATGAGGTTGAGGTGGTGGGATACACATGGTTACGCGATTATTATTGTGTAGTTATTAAAATAAACACGCAACAATTCAAGTGGAAGACTAAGGAACTCTCCGAATTAACAAGAACACTATTGAATATTCAGATTACGAACATTCAACCATTTGAAAAATCATTACAACCCAAAGGTGATTTTGACAAAGAGTTAATAAAAGTGATTCTGAATTATGACCAAGCTCAAGAATTTCGAGCAAAAAAGAAATTTAATTCCTCCGATGATTCTTCCGGCACATGGATTGATTATACAAAGGAATATATAAAACTTGCAATTCCAAACGATGATCTGTTCAGAATAACATACAACGATTTAATAAATTATGGATTAAGTCCTTCATTCATTAATCCGAAAACATTTAAAATATTTAAGAAAGGAAAAGAGCTTCCTCTTTTTGTTTTCGGCGAAAATGACGCTTCATTTGATTCGACTGATTATATTGAGTTTTGGTGTGAAAAGAACTATGGAATGCAAAACTATCGCCAAATAGTACCTACCGGAACCGATTATTTAAATTATATGGATAGATATAACGATACAACATTTATTTGGTTAACTTGGGATGGGTTTGAAGGTCAACGGGTAAATCAAAAACAGGGAAATGTTTATCAAATTTCCGACACAATTTCGACTTCTTTAGTTAAACTCCATTTGGAGAACGATATTCGTCTTTGGTATTATGATGCAGTTGAGCCGCGCGTTCAACTCCCTAACTGGCAGGAAAATAAAGTCTGGACATGGTTAGTGATTGGATCCTCAGGTTCGCAGTCTATTTCATTTTCCACAAAAAATATTATACCCTATACAACATTAAAAACTTATGTTCGGTTGATTAGCAATGCAGCTGATATACAAACCGCCGCACATAAAAATGGTGTTTCAATAAATTCAACATCCATTCAAGACTCTATTACATATGATTTTAAAAAGACGGTCAATTTAAATTCTACATTCTCATCAAATTTATTAAATGAAGGAAAGAACACAATAAGAGTTTTCGGAATGCCGACTCAAGCTTCTTTTCATCAGTCTTTAATTGACTGGATCGATATAGATTATTTTTGCTACAATGATGCTATTAATGATTCATTAATGATTCGCATTTCAGATACTGTCACTTCCGGTTTAAAGACAATTAAAATTACCAATATATCCTCCACTTCTGAAAATCTGGTTCTATACAAATTATCCTCCTCGGTAGAAAGAATAGAAAATTATTTGCTTTCAGGGACAAGTCAAAAAACGTTGACATTTTCAGATTCAATTAAGGGCGGGGATAAATATCTAGTATTAGCTACTTCTTCTCTAAAAAAACCGGAGTTTAGAACGAAGAAAAAATTTATTAATTTGCGACATTCAGCGAGTGGTGCAGATTATATAATTATTTCAAATAAAGTTTTATTCAATTCTGCTAATTCATATGAGAATTTTATCGGTTCAAACTACGGCCTTAGGACAGAACTCGCTTTTGTGGATGATATTTATGACGAATTTTCATTTGGTTTTCCGAAAGCAGAAGCGATAAAGGACTTTCTCTTTTATGCATCAAATAATTGGACAGCGCCAAAGCCATCATATCTTACTTTAATCGGAGATGCCAATTACGATTATAAAGATATTTATACACCGGCGCCAGCTATGCGTAAAAAGAATTTAGTTCCATCTTTCGGAAATCCGGTCAGTGATGCATGGTTTACCATGTGGGATTCTCTAAATATTAATATCCCTCAAATGTATGTGGGTAGAATTCCCGCGACAACCGATGCACAACTAAACCATTATCAAACAAAACATCAGAATTATATTAATAAACCATTTGATGAATGGAATAAAACGTATCTCTTTTTCAGCGGCGGGGATCCTTCAAAACCATCCGAACTATCTCAAATTAAATCTGTAAATGATGATATATTCAACAATTATGTTGCAGTCAAACCTATCGGCGGTCTAGGAAAGCATTTTTACAAAACGGGTGATCCGGTTACTAATTTTGGGCCTTTTAGTCAAGAAGAAATTAATAATTCAATTGCCGAAGGAGCAATAATAATATCTTATGTTGGACATAGCGGCACTCAAACTTGGGACAATGGAATTACAAAGGTCGAAGATCTAATGAATAGATATTCA
>Ga0172379_10012102_pt1 | contig 10154 bp, 12 predicted proteins | sample GrowelOW334metaG_FD_119756 | JGI IMG/M metagenome (GOLD analysis project Ga0172379, IMG submission 119756) | Groundwater microbial communities from an aquifer near a municipal landfill in Southern Ontario, Canada - Groundwater well OW334 metaG | ecosystem: Environmental > Aquatic > Deep...
CCATTTTCAGATCTTTTGCCATAGAGTCATAAGAGTCTCCGTTCAAAAGCCTTCTGGCGATCTCAATCCTCCTTGAAAACATCAGGGCTTCGCTCTCACTCAAAAGGTCCTTGAAAATATTTCGACTTCGACCCTGGTTTGGGCTTGGCGATCGACGACTATAAAAGATCGAGATGCTTCTTTTTGGCATCGCTATTTATTTTGCGAGGGTCAACTTTATACATATTTATATCAATAATCTTTATTTTTCTTTTTATATTATACTATGATATTACATACTATCATAGTGAGGAGAAAAAACGGCACATACCTCTCATAAAATCATAGCTTGCGCCGGAAAACAAGGCAACGGAAGAAAAAGGTTCGGGTAAAAAAGAATTGAATCTCAAAAGAGGCAATTCGGGGATGGATAAGAATTATTCTATCGTCAGCAAGGATCAGGGGCGTCGCCGTGATTTTCAATACATATGAGATGTGATTTTACCATGGAAGAGCAGCGACTTGAACCCGGCACAAATCCGATCCGACATATCTATTGTCCTTTTTATTTATTAAGACTACAATGTTAACCAAGCTTAATAAACAACATCAAGCACGATCCCAAGTTGAACCCAGCCCCGCCACAAGCCACGGGACACCTGACTACCGGCAAGCAGGTTCTGGAACCATAATAAGTTCGTACCTTGAAAATACATGATTCACCGGCTCTAAAAGTTTATTATTTTAATCCAAGAATGGTAAACTTTCAGGGCTGGTAAATCGGATTTTGCCGATCTGAAAGGCAAACAAAGATCTATTGGCTACATAAATAGAAAAGAGGTAAAAGATGAAAAAAAAAGATAAGGACTTGAATTTAGTCGCAGATGCAATGTTGGATAAGCACGGAGGAAATGAAACTGCCGAGGACGGTCAGTTCATATTCAGCGGTAGTTTTGAGCTAAGAGTGCCGGAGGATTACGACCATGATAATCAGCTTGAATCGTTTATTGATAAAAATCGCAAAAGGCTGAGTTATGTCAATGAACATCTTGTCGATTATAACTTCGCTAATGTGACCCAAAAACTTAAGCCGGGTGAAACCTATATCGTAGAGCGATACATTGTAACATCCAAAGAAAACGGGAATACCGGTGAAGATTGCCTGAACTTCTATAAAAAGAAAAAGGCGCTGCTGGTCGGAGCTCAGGGACTATTGGCAGCTTTTCAAGACAATGAAGAGGAGTTCGATAAAAGCATGCACACGGTTTCGTTTGACGAGGAAAAAGCACTCTGCGAAGAATACGTCTATGCAATGCCAAGTTTGTTTTACGTGAGATCTAAAGGCAAATGGAGCATTAATCTCGTCCAGTTCGAATCAACCAACTTCGCCGCCTTTTATTGTCTGCTGCTCTTCCGGGAGAAAGACACTGATCAAAAAAGTGAGAAAAGAAGCGGATCAGGACTGAGAAATATAGAAAGCGAAAAAAATAAAAATAATGCCGACGATCGGTTCAAGCTCTTGGATCAATTGGAGCTGACCGCACCGCAAACAATCAAAGACAATTTCCTGTTCGAAGAGTTTTACAGAGAAAAACATAAAAGATTTTTCGACTATAACAATGAAAACAGTGACGCTAGCTTCGCAACCATCAGCAACAAACTCACTGCCGGCAAAACCTATACAGTGAAGCTCTTTGAAATAAGTTGGGGGAAATTCTTAAGCTCAGAGGAATGTTTGGAATTTTTGAAAACGCAAAAGGCAATTCTTATCGGTTTAGAGGGAGTCTGGCTGGTCTGGAACCATATTCATAAACTGCAACATCTGCAAGAAGCGTTTCCTGCGGGAAAATACGCAGTGTCCTTCGATGAAAAGGAACTATTATGGAAAAACGATCAAGGCCGCAGTCAGGTACCGAATATAGGCCGCGATTTCGAAAACAAATGGAGCTTCTTCCTCGACACTTTCGATGCCAAATGGGACGCCAACTATATTCTCCTGTGCTTCAATGAAAAAGAAACTGAATAAACGGTTCAGAATCGATATTTGGACCCAGGCTTATCACGACACCCGCAAATCGGATGTCTTTTTTTATGACCAGCCTAACATTGGCATATGCATCTATCCGCCTAATTCCGCCAGAAGCCGGCAAACGTCCCGGCGATGAACACGGGACACGGCGCCGTGCCCCGCCCGCTTCGCCGTCGACTTCAACGAGGCGAGTCGAATGATCGGGGCGAATTAGAGATAGGTGTTAAAATAAGTCCTAATTTTCTAGCCTAGGCTTGAAAAGTCAGTCGAGGATAAAATTTGAAAACCCTAATCGCAAAAGTTCGGCTTAAGGATCGCATCGGAAAATTTGTATTCTTGTCTCATCTTGCTGCAATCGATGCTCCCGTTCCCGTCAAAAACCACCTGCCATTCATTCTCGATCTTGACCGCCAGGAAAATGCCTCCCTCGCCCGGTCCGCCCTGGCCGAACAAAACGCTTCCGGCCGCGTGATCCGCATCGCTTTTGGAAACACTTACATTCACTTCGCTCACGGGCTTGTCATATTTTTCCGCCAGTTTTTTTCTGATGACCTCGCCAATGGCAGAATCAGTGTCGCAAGATTCCTCCCAGATCCGCAAACATTTTTGCTTTTGTTCGCACCATGAATATCCGGCCGAACCGATGCAACCATGTTCATCGCGATCGCCGCCCACGAGGGGCGCGGAACATACTATATCGTCTATTTTCCAGACTCCATTTTCCTCTGCAAGTTCAATTTGCGGCTTAACTTGGCTGGAACCGAATTTTTCTTCCATAAAACCCGTCGCCTTGCCGTTCTTCACCCGGAAATCCGTACTTGCTTTCATGCTTTCCGGTACGCTCTGCGCGCAAAAAACAGGGTCCGCTCCCGCCTTGGCCGTTCCTCCCTTTTCCAAGTTCGCGGCAAAATTTGCAGTCGTCAGTCCCGTATTATTCTGGCAATACTCGCCGACCTTTCCGCTCGCTTCAGAAGGAGGATTCTTCAGACAGTTCTCATAATTCTGATAGAGATCATCGATCGCTTTTGGAATGGTCGTTTCGTCATATTTGGAGAAAGTTTTGTCGCCGCTCTCGGTCCGGCTGCCGGGTCCTTTGTAGGCGACGAAATATAATGCAGCACCGATTGCCAGCAGCAACACAACTGCCAGAATGATGGCTTTTTTCATACGCTTTAGTTTAACTTAATTATATACAATATCTTAAGATTCCTTGAAAAAAAAGTAACATGTCATAACATGCCGGATGCCCGCGAGACTATTTGCCTGTTTCCGCCAAAGGCGGAGATCAGATATAAGCATGACAATCATAGCCTCTATGCCTCTATACCTTTCCGCTCCGCACCGAAGACGGATTCCGTTGATAATATTCCTTCAATTCCAGATCGTGATATTTGACTTTGTCAGGTGAAATATCAATACCTAGATAACTCGAAATATTTCCTATATCTTTCTCTGTAAACTCCCACAAATAACAAAAATCACTATAATAAAATAAACGATATCTATACCATTTAGTTAACCTCAACTCTCCCCAAAGACCGGGGTCTATTCTTATTCTTGTTTTATCGGAAGCGATCATAAGTAAATATTTTTTAATCTTAATGAATGGCCAACCGAACGGCACACCGATTTCTATCAACTTAAATTCGGGCCTTTCTTCCTTTTTTATCACATAAGACTGCAACTTAAATATTCCTCTTTCCACAGTTATCGTGCCTGTCGATGAGTCATTTATAATGCGAACTTCCCCCAGATACGATCCCAAAAACCAAAAAATATAAACTGCGGTCAAAAAAACAATAAATACAAAATACACCGCCGCATTCTCCAGCGATAAATATCCGAATCTGATCGTCAAAAGCAAGAAAAAAACAAAATAGATCACGATAGTAGCTATTTTTTCTATTTTTCCAAATTCTATCCTAAGAACGATCGTTTTTTTCGATCCTTCCTGTTTTTGCTTTACAATATAAGGAAACATAGCTTTTGAAATTATATGCTTAGATTTATTTCTTCTGGGCAACAAACACGTGCACCAACGCCTCCACATCGACTTCGTCAGTAGGAAGATCCTTTTCCCTTTTATATATTCTGCCGACCCTGTTTTTGAAATCGTTGTAATATTCAGGTTCGGAAGCAAATCTCTCGTCCCTCTTGACCCTTTCTTTTTTCGAAGCGATCCTGTTCTCCAACACCTTGAAATCAAGGTCCTCGAATATTTTGTCCATTTTATCTCGGAAATACAAAGTAGGATCAAAGGGAGGGATGAAAACTCCTTCTTTATTCAACCTCATTACCATTTTTTTAAGCATGGAAGGATCGACCATATTCCAGATAAAGTAAAGCCTGCCGGGGTCTTCAATATACTCATTGATGACCTGGTAAAAAGGATCTTTCTTGTCCATTTTACTCAAAGCTTCTTTGATCTCTTTTTTGGAAGCGTAACAATGGGACATATAATCTTCTTGTTCCCCAAAATCCAACGTAAACGGTACCGGAAAAATGACCTTCCCCTGGTTTTTGTAATCCTCGATCAAGATGTCTTCATTGTGGCCTAGGTCCAGGAAGTGGATGAATTTTCCGTCTTTCTTTAATATTCTCTTGATCTCTTCCGCCGACTTCTCGGAATTGAAGAGCGTGTCGAACATCGCGTATCCGGTTACAACATCAGCTGAATTATCTTTGAATGGAAGCCTTTCCACGTCCGCTGCCGCAACCTCCCTTTCACTGCCGCCCTCTTTTTGGATCGCGGCAAATTCCGGATTCCTTTCGGTATGCACCATTCTTTTCTCAATACTCTCGGGGACAATACCTGACATTTCCCCTATACCTGAACCAACCTCCACTATTCTCTCATCTTTTTCATTCACATATTCCTTGAGCGTTTCTTCAACAATTTTTGTATTCAAAGGACGATATATTTTACGGACACTTTCATAGATCTCAAATATCTCCGGCTGAGTCCATAGCATATCTTTTATTTTCGCATCTCCTTTCTTTGCCGATGACGATGCGCCGCCTTGCGGCTTTTCCGGTTCGATAAATTCAAATTCTTTCATAGAGATTATTTTAGTTTATAATATAATTCTAAACCACCCCTCATTTCCGCCAAAAACGCCTGACCGGCAGGGACACGGCGTGCCGTGCCCTGTACTATCAAAGATTAGTGCTGGGGTAAATTGCAGATGGAAATAAATCACTTAGAAACCTGAAACGCCTTTTTCGCCTCTTCAATGGCCTTGGGATCAGTGATCTCGTAAACATTATGCTCTTCAATGTGATAGAGAAGATCCACTATAGTCTTCAAAATGATCAAAATTAGCAGGGCAAATATCGGAGCTCCCAAAGCCATTGTAACTATTCCTCCCACAAGGATCACGAAATGCATCACAAAAACCCTGGCATAGGGCTGAAACATTTGCCGGCCCGGAGAAGTTTTGAGATATTCTTTCTTTCCTATAAAGTTTTCGAAGAATGAAAAACCATGGCTCAATAGAAGAAAAAATAGTACATAGAGAAAACCTTCTGACGGATTTCCCAGTTTCCCGAAAAACCCAAGAACGAAGACACCGTGAATCAGAACGAACATCCCATAATGGAAAATAAAAAACACGGCAATGGTTATTTTTCCGTGCCCATAAGTGTTGACCTTCGACTTCATTGGTATTTCCATGCCCCCCGCCCTGAGAACAGACATTTTCTCCCCAGTATCGCTTTCCTTTGCCATCAGTATCTTGAAAATATTGTAGAAACCAATAACCGTATTCTCCGACCAGTAAAGGAATATGACTGAGAACAGATTCCACTCAAAAAAAATCACTCCAAAAAGAGGCGCAAGATTTGAAACGATCAAGGAAAAGCTTGAAGTATCTTTTTTACTGAAAAACAAACCACTCAGGAACTTTTTGAAATCAAATTGCTCTTTTGATGTTATCAGAACCATATTTTATATATTAATGTATTTGCCTATTTCCTCCTACGGCGGGCAGGCATCCCAGTGATAAACACGGGACACAGCGCTGCGCCCCATACTATCTTTAGATTAGTACCGGGGCGAATTAGAGATGGGCGTAAATGTTCTGTCTTAAATTTCTAGCCATAGCAATTATTTTAAGAGAGCGTAAACAAAAGTGTTATTCTACGCTATGGTAATTCATATTATCATAGTGCATGCAATTAGAGCTATTTGTGGCTTTTCTTTTTCTTGGCATCCGAGATCAGGTTAAAAAGCAGAAAATGCAACGGGTATTTTCGTCTGATCCAATTGAACGAGTATGCCGCTCCTGCATCCTCTCTTTCCGATCTATTGAAATTCTTTTTTGTTTCTTTTGAGATTTTTTCTATGGCCTTCTTATATCCTCCGGAGCCAGCAATCAGCCATCTTTGCACACGATTGATCGTATCCATGCCAACCTTCAATTCTCTTGCAATAGAATCATAGGACTCCCCGTTCAAAAGCCTCCTGGCGATCTCAATCCTTCTGGAGAGCATAAGAGCTTCACTCTCGCTCAAAAGATCCTTAAAGAATATTTCCACCTCTCCCCTCGTCGCCAATTTCGCGATAGATGACCACAACAAATCGAGATATTTCTTTTTGGCGTCGATATTTATTTTACGAGGATCAACTTTTGACATATTTTTATTATATATTTGTGCTTATTTTTCTCTGTTAAATATATTATACTATGGTAATTCATATTATCATAGTGCGGGGATGAAAAGATAAGTAAGATAGTATTTATAGAGTATTTATGAGGATGTGGGGAGAAGAAAGTTTCGGAGGCGGAGGGATTCGGAGGAAAAATCGCAGCCGAAGGTGCATCCGACGCGAAGGTGTTCGACCGGAAGTCCGTTCAGAAATCAGATTTTCAATGACAAAAGACCTAAAACCTTAATTCCTCATTTGACAATTCAAACATCCCATATTACACTACCGTCTATCAATTCTCGTTCAAACAGGAGGTAAAAAATGTCAGAATTGATCGACCTATCAAAGGCAATAATGTTTGCGATCTCCAAAGGTCAGCGCTGTACAATCGCGGTTCACAGCAATAACCAATTTGTTTTTGCAACAGCGCAAGCAAGCAGAATGGCCGCCAACAATAACAAACCAAATTTAGTGACTTTTAGGATCGTGGATTTCGACGATCAGAAAAAATATCCCGTAGGAGAAATTATATCCGAAGAATAAAAAGTCAGAAAACGTGATGCAGTTTGAAAATACTGCTCTTTTTTATTACCCCTTTCCCTTCCATCAAAGACAAACACAACTGCTCGCCTATTCCCTCCTACGGTCCGCTTTCGCCAACTCTTTAGCGAGACAAGCGGGCAGGCGCGCGAATTAGAGATAGGTGTGATATTAATTTGATTTTTATTACGACACTATGGTAATTCATCCCAGTCATTCGACTCGCCTCGCTGAAGCTTATGGCGAAACGAGCGGGACAGGTATTGTCATTGTACGAGGAAAATGGTGATTATTGTGTTTGATGTGGAATGTTGAGACCTAACCCCACAAGACTATTGACATTTTTGTTTTTATAGTGTACAATATTGTGTGATTTATTGTATATCGAAAATTGCATATTTGTAAATAATAGTCGATTTTCGCTATATAGCGAATGGAGGTCGTTAAACATGATAGAAATTGTTTTGGTATTATTATTGTTAGTGTGGAACTTTGGAGTCAGTGCGTGGAATGCATATGCAGTTGGTAGCAGCTGGGCAAGAATAGAAGCGACCGGCGGGCTCTTTGGCAAGATAATGCTTTGGTGCGGTTGGATCATGAGTGCAATAGGTTTTACATGGTGTTACCTATTTCTAATAGGTTTCATAATGTATGCTGTTGGCTGGCTTGATCAGGAAGCAGTATCTGCAATGTTCTCGCTGGGATATTTGATCATAATTATCCCCGCTCTCGGAACAGGGTTGATCATTACGATCAATTCATGGATAAATGCATATCGAGAAAGAAGCCTGGGAAATACAGCGATTGCCGCATACAACACTTCCGCACAGTTCTATAACTCCTATAGAGCATTGAGCGCAATCCCTGAAGCGCTAAAAGGCGTAATCGAATTCTTCGGGAAAGGTATGGGAGGAAACAGCGGAGGAAGACGCGATGGGAAAGGAGCGATGGGAATGCTTGTGATCATAGCTTTGATCATTGCAATTGCATTAGGAATATTCACAACCCAATTCATCGCGGACTGGGCCGCAGACAGAGCCGAGACAAATTCCCGCAAAAAACAAGAAACAAAATAACGTATTACCGTTTGAATTCCAAATCCAGACGGTAAATTTTTTTTATTCGTCTATTTCCGCCCAACTTGTCCGCCTCGGGTGGAGGCGGGCAGGCGTCACAGTGATAAACACGGGACACAGCACTGCGCCCCGTAACGTCCGCTCGGGAACAGATTGGTGCCGCGATGGCTTATTGAGTATTGCTTATCTTGTTTTTCGGAATTGTTTTGAGAATGCCAATCAAAGCAAGAACGCTGAATAACATAAATTTTATAAATTCTCCGTGAAACATAAACAACAACAAGCCCAAAGAGCCTATCAAATATGTTAGCTGCAGTCGAATAGACCCGCTGCCGTCCTTTGTTTGATCAGTTTTTGCCTGAGCGCTTATTTTCAATATTATCAACAAAAAAATTACCGACAACGCCAATAGGATATAAAAAGTGGCATCATATGTTCCGCTCTCCAATTCGACAAAACCCTTAAAACTACCGTCTGAAGAAATATTTTTTTTTGAAACACTAACTCCAATAATATATCCCAATAAATTCGGATACTTTTCCGATAGAACTACAAAGAAATTAAAAAATAAAAATATGGCAAAATACGCAAACCATAATCTCTTTGCGCTGATTGTTTCCTTGGGCTGATAGCCTGTAATTTGGTTGTCCATATCTTTTAATCATTAACGATAAATCAAGATTGAGTGAATTAATTTCCTTATTCTCCTATTCCCTCCTACGGTCCGCTTTCGCCAACGCTTTAGCGAGACAAGCGGGCAGGCGCGCTGCGCCCCGTCGAATGACCGGGGCGAATTAGATATAGTCTATTCTTAATTCTTACCTTCGAAGTCTTTGAGGATCTGTAGATATTTTGATTGGATGTCTTCGGGAATTTGCGGGTGTTCAAGCTCGGAGATCTCGCCATTGTTCTTTATGATCTTGTTTATCTCGTCAAAATAAAATCCATCCAAGGTTGCGACAAAAAATATCAATGACTTTTCGATCTTTAATCAAATTCTGAGAATAAATATCCGATCCCATATAATGACATAAAAACACTGGCGCTGAATAATTTGAATGAAATCTGACTATTCAAATGTTTGCGAAAAATCATTGCAGCGCCTGATGCGATAACAATCCAAAAACCTAAATTCAAATAAAATAAACTCCATGTTACAATCGGCGGCTCATCACCGCCCAATGCGGCAGGCGGATATTCAAAAGCCATAATTGGAAATCCTCCCAGTGCGGCAGGAGCCGGATTAGAAAAATCGATATAGTTATACGGCAACCCTTGATATGAAGCAAACAGCGAAATCCACATCATTATAATTCCCAGCGACAAAGCTGTTGCTGTTATGATGCGAATGTCTTTAGATATTTTAATTTGAACTGCGAACAAAATCCCGATTATTCCAATATATAGCCACGAAAAAGAATTTAACATGACTAAAGACACCATTCCCATAACTGGAAGCATTATCAACGAAATAAACTGCATAACATAGAAACCAATCAATTCACTTATTTCCATAGTATAATTATGTTAACACTTTCTAAATAACTATCGCAAAAAATATAAAACTATAAACCCTTTTTACTATTCGCCTATTTCCGCCCAAGGCGGACACGGCGCGCGAATTAGAGATAGGTGAATTACTTAACTGCTTGGGGCAGGAGGATGTTTCTCAATCGCAGAGATTCCCCTGCGAAATCGCATCCGACACGGAGGTGTTCGACCGGAAGAACAATTTCTTTTCAAATAAAAGTACCTGACGTGCTCTGTAGAAAACATCCTCATTTTACCAAGACAGCACAATAGCTACATTGTGCGTGAATATTCTTAGCATGATTTCCCTGCACTGGCTCCAGAATGTCCGCGCGCGCAAGAAGCTATCCAA
>Ga0172379_10012103_pt1 | contig 10153 bp, 14 predicted proteins | sample GrowelOW334metaG_FD_119756 | JGI IMG/M metagenome (GOLD analysis project Ga0172379, IMG submission 119756) | Groundwater microbial communities from an aquifer near a municipal landfill in Southern Ontario, Canada - Groundwater well OW334 metaG | ecosystem: Environmental > Aquatic > Deep...
ATTGAGGTTCCGGACGTTCGACCGACATTGAATCGATAGTTTGGGCCGTTAATCTTATCCCCACGCCCTATACCAGACGTTTTTTTGTTGGTATAATAGTGCGGTATTAGAAATTTAGCAGCTTTATAGGTAAATTATGAAAAAATTCGGCATCATCGTTGGGTCTTTCGTCCTTCCGCTTTCAGCGCTTGCGGCGATAACCGACCTTAACAGCATCTTCACGTTTATAAGGGGTGTTCTCAACACCATTTTGCCTCTCATCATCGCTCTCGCGGTGGTAGTGTTCGTGTGGGGCATATTCCAGTACGTCGTCGCTGCAGACGAGGAAAAGAAAAAGGAGGCACAGTCAAAGATTATCTACGGTGTCGTAGGCCTCTTTGTCATGGTGTCAGTATGGGGACTCGTCAACATCCTCATCAATACGTTTGGCCTTACAAATACCACTCCTTCAGGAACCCAGAGCCAGCTTCCTAACCTCCCGTAACTAGCTAATTCATCGCACTGATGGCGGCTATCAACATAATGGACATAGAAGCGGTCCAGAATCTCTTTGAACTCGTCATTGATCCGATATTGCAGCTTCTTTTTGCGCTCGCCGTTTTTTACTTCATTTACGGAGTTTTCAAGTTCGTCCAAGACAAGGCGGCAGGAGCGTCGGACGACATCAAGCAGGGAGCTAACCATGTGCTGTACGGAACGATAGGCATATTCATCATGGGTTCAGTTCTGGGTATCATCCATCTGCTTCAGAATACTATCGGTGCGAATTAAAGGATACAAAAATTAGAAAGAAAAAGGCGCGTCCGGGAGGACGCGCCTTGTCGTAAGGTCGACTTTTCGGCCTTACTTGTAATCTTCTTTGATGACTCTCACTACTACATCTTTGTCAGGCTTCACGCGAAGCCGTTTGACGCGGATCGTGGACGGGATGTCCACATAGTTGCCGTCTGTGTCGCTTTCGAACGTAAGCTCGCGCGTATCGTTGACGCGGACGAAGAAGTGGACCCCGTAGGGAATATCCAGGCGGACATTCCTTGTGACCTCGATCGCCTCCGACCACTCGCCAGCTTTTGCGTGAACGCCAGGCGAGTAATCCGATACGATTTTTCCCAAGAACAGGATGACGACGAGGATGATGAGGCTTGCGATAACGATCTTTTTGATTGTTTGCATGGGTCTCCTTATTTCGTGGTTTTACCGCCGCCCTTGTTGCCGCCCTTGTCGCCTTTACTACCGTCGGGGAAGAATCCGCCGCCGGCGCCGAGCATGAGGCTGCCCGTAAGGTTTTCAAGACCGACGATTTCGATGAGCTTCTCGTCCGATTCTCCTTGCGAGACGCGCACGGCCCGAAGCGCTTCTTCGAACTTGATCTTCGGGTTCCCGACAGGGTTTCCCGCAGCATCCTTTTTACGGGACGCTTCCACCAGGCTGACGGCCGCTTGTTCATTGGCCTTCATCCGGGCGACGATCGCCATCTTCTTGCGCTCTTCTTCTTCGAAGTCGAGGTCGCTTAGGACGGGGTCGGTGATCTTGATTCCGAAGGCTTTCTCTGTCGCCGACGGATTGGGGCCCTCGAAGACGTTTGCTACCTCCGTGCTCATCCAGTCTTTCTTGCTGAGGATGTCGTCGGCATTTTCTTTTGCGCAGAGGTCGGAGAGCTTTCGATCGATCATGCCGATGACCACTGCTTTGATCGCATCCATGTTGTGCTTGATCAAATTGGCGATGTTGTCCTTATCGGGCAGGATGAGGACGACCCACTTTGCCACGAGCTTTACCTTGTTTTTCGTCGTGTAGGTGGGGTGCTTGCCGGCTTCCTTGCAGTCGGAAGTAAGCTTGATCTGGCCCTTGACCAGGTGCACCGTTTTCTCCGGCATGAGCTTTTCCCAGGGGAAGATGAAATGAAGTCCCTGGAAATAGATCGCGAGCATGTCATCGACCGGCGTGCCCTTGCGAGCCAGCTGATTGATGGTGACCCAGACCTCTTGGCCGGAGACGTCGAGGACGAACAAGTCGAGATGCTTGTAAATGAATACGAGCGTCGCGAAGAGTCCGACGTAGCACCCGTAGGTGAACGTGTCTTCGAGTCCCAGCAGGTCGACAAGTTTAATGCCGACATACGAGAACAGGGCGAACAGAATGAACCATGTGAGGATCGCCGCGCCTAAACGCGGGAGACCGCCTTTTTCGAATATGTCCATGGGGATACCTTTCTTGAGTTGGTTGTTGAGTTATTTTAGTGAAAATCACTTTTTCAAATGAGGAGGAGCGAAAGCTCTTTCTCGTGCTAATCTGCATACAATTATACTACTTTTAGATATAAAAGTCAAGTTATCGGATATGCCATAAAACCCAATAAAAAAGCCGCTTTTCGGTGAAAAGCGGCTTGTACGTGGAGCCCGTAGCAGGGCACTCACGGATCAGGTCTCGACCAGGGCGCTCTTGAGAGCGTTCTTGTCCAAAAGGTCGCGTCGAGCAACGAATGACACATTGTCGACTTCTTCCGACTCTCCATGGAGGACGAGAGCCACAACACGCAGGCCTGGACACGAAGATTTCATCTGCCGAAGGAACGCATGGTCGCTTTCCTTCATAGACTCCCTGTCTTCGAATGAAGCAATCAGGAGGTTAGGCAAGGGAAGTTCGTGTGTTGCCTTATACATCGCGAGTTCCTGGCTTTCAATGGTAATGACATCAGGTCCGAGGCCGATTCGTATGACGGCTTCTTTAAGCGCCTCTGCCATGAGCTCGTCAGGATCAAGTATGAATACCTTCATAGGGATACATAATTAATGGTGAGTGACTTGCAAGAGAATATCGAGAATAGTCCGCGGCATGAAGGGCTTGTGCAAGAACATGTCAGCAGCGTGTTCTCGAGGCTCACCTCGTCCCGACATGAGACAGATAAACGCACGTCTCCCGCTTTCGCGGATGTGCCGAATTAGGTCTGTGCCTTCTCCGTCTGGGTCATGAAGGTTTTGATCGGAGAAGATGATGTCAGGGTTGAATTCTTCGAGGATGGTCTTTGTCTCTTTGATAGAGGCGGCAGTGCGGACGTCGTGATCTCCGTTTCTCGTAATGACTTCTTTTAGTAGCGCGCTTAAGGCTGTTTCATCGTCGACAATGAGTATGTTCATAGGTTAAAGATCTTTTAGGGTATGCCAATCTAAGGCGCACCATATCACGATACAAAAAAAAGTCAATGTTGTGGGCACGGAGAGACTCGAACTCTCAATCCGTAAGGAACCAGTTCCTAAGACTGGCGCGTATACCAATTCCGCCACGTGCCCAATGCAGTTTACTCTACTTCCTCGAGGCCGAGTTCGCAATCATACTCTTGCTATTGACTCTATCAGCGAGGGGAGTAATGTTCATTTTAGATTTGAAAAGGCTATAATGCCTTATGAAAACCTCAAAATAAAAGGATATCCGATGCCAGACACGACAGCAAAGTCAGAACAATGCACATGTCGCAAATGCAACAAGACCTTCATTCCTTCATTTGCCTTCGATTTTTATCCCGACGGTGACGACCCAAAAGTCGGGCTTTGCGAATCATGCATGATGTCGCAAGTGCTCGGTTCGTCAAAGCCCGCGCCGGTTTCCGTTTCGGTCGCGCACATGGAAAAGGTGTGCAAACCGGGCAAAGGAGCGGAGACGTGTATCTTTCTACTCATGGGCGAGGTCTGGAAATGCGCGAAGGGAAGCGACTTCCAAGCGGAGATACTCAAGCGTCGCCCGACGATGAAGTCGCAGGGTGATAACTGTTCAGGACCTCCTGGATTCACGCCGACGGAATAGTTCAAGCTTCATATCGAGCAAGAGCATGAATCGTAATACGTTTGTTCAAGTCCGCTTCGGCGGGCTTTTTGTTTGTCCGCCCTGTAGGAGGGCGTGAGAACTCAATTTTCATTTAGTTCGTTGCATAAAGAGCTTTGTTGGGTATGATTGATGAAGATTACCTAACATGAAAAATACACCTGCTCCTAAATGCGTGCTTTGCAAAACAGGGAACGTTGTTCCTGAGATCCTCAAAAAAGACGCGCCGTTTTCGATGGATATGCCCGTCGGGGACGAAGACAGCCGCGCAACCTATTCGGTTCGCTTTCACTGCGACAATCTCGGATGTCAGATTCTCTACCGGCACCCTCCGGGTCAGCCGACTGCTGAACGCAAGGTACTCGAAAAACACCGAAGGTCTCTCCAGGAAACAGAATATTGAGCAATTCGTTCCAGTTTTAAGCCTTGCGTTCGTGCGAGGCTTTTTGTTTGTCCGCCCTGTAGGGATCGAACCTACGACCTTATCCTTAAGAGGGATCTGCTCTACCAACTGAGCTAAGGGCGGATATATAACTGCTCGAAAAATCTAACAGAAAAAACCACTTTTGACAAACAGTGCCTGGGGTGGGCATCGAACCCACATCTCTTTCGAGACACGATTTTAAGTCGTGCGCGTATACCAATTCCGCCACCCAGGCGTACGGGTTTCAAGCGGGGGAGGCCACGGGGAGAATCGAACTCCCGCATATCCCTTTTGCAGAGGGACGAATTACCACTTTTCTACGTGGCCCTGCTATTCTTGCGCTTGCCAGTATAGGCCAAATCTCCGAAAGTATAAAGCCTATAAGCTCGCGTCAATCTTCTGCCGCGCCTTTTCTCCGCGGTCTATTGAAAACTCAAAGAAGGGGATTTTCATGAGACGCGCATTGTCTTTGACGAATGAGCGAAACTCGCGCGCCTTTCTTTTGATGAAATCGAGGACGGCGTCTTCTTGGGTATCAGGGAATACGGTGAAATAGACGGTTGCGATGTTACCAGCGTCATTTGCCGAGACTCTTGTTATGGTGATGAGCGACGTCCTATTTGATTCCTGCGCGAAAAATCGCGCGGCATAATCGCGGAGTATCTCTTCATAGCGCTCTTTCTTGAATGACATTATTTTTCTACGGTTATGAAGTCTTCGATGACGTCGCCGGGGGCAATTTCTATCTTTGCATCAATCATCGTGCCGAACTCGAAACCTTCCTGGACTGATTGTGCCTTTACCTTTGCCTGCTGAAGTTCGCGGATAAAGCCGTCACCGATGACAGTTTCGCGACGGCTGATTTTTATCTTGTGACCGACGGTGATCTCGCGGTCGATAACTTTGCCTCCGACGATCTGTCGGTCTTTGGTGCGGCTGAAGAATTTCAGTATTTTTGCCTTGCCGACGATTTCTTCCATCTGTACTTTCGGTGTACGTTCGAGAACTTTCGCTTCGAGCCATTCGGTGAGCTTGTATATGATGTCGAATGTCGCGAAGGAGAGCCCCAGGCGCTCGATGAGCGCCTTTGCTTGATTGTCGGCTTTTACGTTAAAGCCTAGGACGACGGTCTCCGCAGTCGAACCGCCGGCTTTGATGTCGCTTTCGGTTATGTCGCCTATGGATGCGAGTATGACTTTGACCAAGACGCGCTCACTTTTTATTTTTTCAATCTCATGTTCGAGCGCTTCGACGGAGCCGAGTACGTCGGCCTTGAGTATGACGGGGATAATCTTTTTGGTCTCGACGATGGCCGCAGATGGGGGAGTCGCGCCGCGCGCGCCTAAGGCGCGCGCGGCGCCTTTCACCTCTTCAAGATGCTTTTCGAGCTCTTTCTTTGATTGAAATGTCGTCCACAGGCTTCCGACCTCGGGTGCCTTATTCCATCCCACCAAATGCACCGGAGACGAGAACGTCGCTTCGGTTACTTTCTTGCCTGCGAAATTTTCTATGATACGCGTAGGGGAATAGGCATCACCCGAAGCGACGAACATCCCTGGCCCCATAGAGCCGTTCTTTATGACGATAGTGGCGCTTATGCCTTTCTTTGGGTCGCGATGCGCCTCAATGACCGTTCCTTCTGCCGGCTTATTCGCCTCGCCCTTAAGATCCAGTATGTCTGCCGTGAGTATGACCATATCCAAAAGTTCTTCTATACCTGTGCCGATTTTCGCCGAGACAGGCACGAACGAGATGTTGCCGCCGTACCCCTCCAGATATATACCTGCCTCTGCGAGTGATATTTTGACTTTCTCTATGTCTGCATTAGGTTTGTCTATTTTATTTATAGCGACAATGAAGGGGACCTTTGCCTTTTCGATTTCCTTGTATGCATCGATAGTTTGCGGCTTTACCCCGTCTTCTGCAGACACGACGAGAATTGCAACGTCTGCGGTTGCCGCACCGCGCTCGCGCATGCCCGAGAATGCCTCATGGCCAGGCGTGTCAATGAAGGTGATACGCTCTATGGCGCCGTCCGCGTTCTTTCGTTCGACTTCGTACGCGCTTATGCGCTGGGTGATACCGCCCGCCTCGCTCTCTACGATATTAGTCTTTCTAATGTAGTCGAGAAGCGTCGATTTTCCGTGGTCTATATGGCCGAGAATCGCGACGACAGGCGGACGCTTCGTAAAAGCGTCTTTCGTACCTGACTTGTGCTGTAGATTCTCTTTTGCCATATTGCGTGTGTGATTAAACCCGTCATGAATTTATGCTTTGTGGATGTCCTTTTCCAATTTCGACTTGGCGAGAGACATCGCGCGCTTTTCTTCTTCGGAGAGCTCTATGTCGGAAGCGAATTTCGAGACGGGCTTCGAGAATACCGAAACGCGGTCGCGGGAATAGAGGCTCGAGAGGATGACCCCGTCGCCGTTTTGAGAGACGAGTGCTGTCGCAAAGCTCTGATTGCCGCCGGTGCCGTCTCCGCGAAATGCGTTGAATCGAACTGTCTCTGCCGCCTGCGTGCTTCTTCGGATTCTCTTTTCGACGTCGAGAAGATAAAGCTCGATTTCTTTCCTAAAGCTTTCGAGTTTCTTGACGTCGCCGTCTATCATTACCATCGCCTCGCCGAGATCTTTCGTTGTGCCGTTTCGAAGCATTTTTCGCATCTTGAAGCGCAACGCCATGATATCGATCGTGAGGACGAGAATGAGGACTGCCAAAGACCCTATGAGGATATTCGAATCGAGAATCATGGTGAAGTACATAGTAGCTCAAATACTCATGAAAGGCAATTTCACGGCTTTGTTGAGGGCGCTCAAATGATATAGAAATGCGTACAAAATAGGAGTACGGATTAAACGCGACTTTTTCTAGTCTTAAAAACAAAATACCGCTCTAGAGCGGTATTTTGCAGCACCCACTCTCCGCTGTGTTGCAGAAGTAAAGCTTTCGCTTAATGGGTATGAATAAAGTCTAAGCTTCCTAAATTTAAAGTCAATGCACTATTTTAAAAAATATTTATTTTAACTTTAACTCAATTCTGTAGACTTTTCCGTATGCAAGGAATGAACCATAATTTCTCTTTAGAAAAGTCTCGCATGGAGTATGGCCGTATAGGGAAAATATACTCTGTGGCCTTAGATTCAGACATTCATTTTAACGCAAAAGGATTCAACCATCTCATATACGGAGGATTAAATAAAAGGCGTAGTTACGGAGATATCGTTCGTAGAATGAAATTATTGCACCAAGCTGTTTTTATCGTTAAAAAAGCAAAAAGTATATCTGAATACAGATCATCTGCCCCGGCCCATGATTCGGGGGAGATTGTTGAATACTGGAAATTGGAAATGAATAAAGTTGTTGTGATTCTCCGAAGGCGTGGAAGATGTGCCATAATTTTCTACAGCGTATGGAATAGAAGATAAATTGTATTTTGGCTCGTTTTTTCATAGTATGAACGCATGACGTTTTTTTCTAAACGAAGGATATACGCCGACTGGGCCGCGACAACTCCTTTACATCCGCGGGTTGCCCGGGTGATGAAATCTGCGCGGAAACTTTGGGCAAATCCTTCGGCGATCCATAAAGAGGGGGTAGAAGCGAAAAAGGCATTGGAAGCGGCACGGACAGAAAGTGCGCGTGTTTTAGGTGTTCGTTCCGAAGAGGTTTATTTTACGAGTGGCGGTACCGAAGCAAACGCAACCATCATTCAGGGGGTTCTCCGTACATGGCTCGAAAAAGGCGTAAAGAAAGTCCATGTCGTTTCTACTTCAATCGAGCACTCTTCGATTTTAGAGACGCTGAAGCTTTTTGAAAGGCATGGCGTGAAGGTCACGTACGTAGATCCAGGCCCTGACGGTATTGTGCACGCCGAAGATATCTTGGAAGCAATACAACCGCATACCGCTCTCGTCACGTGTATGTACGCGAATAATGAGATAGGTACGATACAACCCGTTTCGAAGATCGGTGCAGGAATACGTAAAATCAAGGCGGAGCGTAGTGGCAGAGCGGAGACTCTCGAAGCGCGACGGCGCGAGAGGGAGCGCGCCAGCCAGCAGGCTGGCGACGCGTGCTCCGCTCTGCCACTACGCGCAGCTGACTTTCCCGTATTCCACACGGACGCATCACAGGCACCACTTTGGCTTTCCTGTGAAATCGAGGGTCTGCGCGCCGACGCTATGACGCTTGATGCCCACAAGATGCAGGGTCCGAAAGGCGTCGGCGCTCTTGTCGTTCGTCGTCATGTGTCATGGGAACCTCTTATGGCGGGCGGCGGACAAGAGCGAGGAAAGCGTCCGACGACCGAGTCGGTTGAACTTGCCCGAGGATTTACGGAAGCTTTAAAGGTTGCGCACGAGGGAAGGGCCGCGCGCGAAGGATTCGCCCGCGGCGTTCAGTCCTATTTTTTCGACCAAATCCGCGAACATATTCCCGGCTCGATCGTAAACGGCTCGACCAAGAATCGTCTTCCAAACAATATCAATATTTCTCTCCAACATATTTCTGACCCTGAAATGGCCGTTCTTTTTCTCGACAATGAAGGCATAGCCTGTTCGACAAAGAGTTCGTGCATACACGGTGAAGAAGACTCGTACGTTATTCGTGCGCTCGGCGACACAGCTAATCCGTGGCGTGCGAAAAATACGCTCCGATTCACACTCGCACCTGATGAAACCGAACAAGGTGTCGATTATATTATAAAAGCGCTGAAGACATTAACTCTCAGAGATTAATAAGCTCGATGAGCTTTCTAAATGGCGAAAATACGGCTATATGGCATAATATAAACATGGAACACTTAACCAAGCAGCAAGTCATACTTTTGGCCCTCTTGGTGAGCTTTGTCTCGTCTATCGCGTCGGGTATCGTCACAGTCTCTCTTCTTGACCAAGCGCCTCCGGCGGTGACCCAGACTATAAATCACGTCGTCGAAAAGACGATAGAGCGCGTTTCGCCGTCGGGAGACACCCAAGGTTCAACAAAAGAGACAATCGTCATTAAGGATGATCAAGCAGTTGTTCTCGCTATCGACAAGGCGAGCAAATCTATCGCTCACATCCAAAACGGAGGCTTTATCGTCGGCCTCGGACTTATTGTGTCTTCGTCGGGAAAGGTCATAGGTGTCATAGACTCTTCTCATCGAAACAATCTCTCCCTTCTTCTCTCCGGCGGCAATGTCGTAGCTCTCTCATTTGTTTCCGAAGATCCTCTTTCGGGGATTTCGCTTTTCCAAGCGGAGCAGAGCGTCAATCCAAAGGACGCTCGGGTTTATAACGCGGCGACATTCGCGAATTCAGACGACCTCAAGCTCGGCGACGCGGTTGTATCGATATTTGGAGGAGAAAATATAGCCGTTGCGGCCGGAATCATATCATCGTTTTCGAAAGACAGAATTATGACCGATGCCCACGGTTCTGACCCTCTTTCGCATGCTATCCTTATAAACCTTTCGGGTAATATAGTCGGCGTGCGGGATTCAACCGAGCCATTGAACACATTTATTCCTTCGAATATCATAAAGACATATGCCACCCCTTAACCATTTCACGACAAAAGCTAAAGAAGCAATAAGGCGAGCGCATGAGCTCGCTATTGAACGCGGACAAAATCACGTCAACCCGCTTCACCTCCTTTCGGCACTCATTCTTCAGGAAGAGAGCATGGTGACTGCGATACTCGAAAAGCTCGATGTCGACATCATCCTTCTTTCCGATTCTCTTGCGGAGTCTCTTGAAGGCGCGCAGGCAGGCGCGACATTGTCGCAGTCCTATCAGATATATCTCACGCCGGAATTGGCCCAAGCGCTCGAAAACTCGTCGAAAGTTGCCGCCGCTCTCAAGGATGAATTCATATCGACCGAGCATCTCTTCATCGCGCTCCTCGATTTTCCGGGCCCCGTTCTCG
>Ga0172379_10012104_pt1 | contig 10151 bp, 5 predicted proteins | sample GrowelOW334metaG_FD_119756 | JGI IMG/M metagenome (GOLD analysis project Ga0172379, IMG submission 119756) | Groundwater microbial communities from an aquifer near a municipal landfill in Southern Ontario, Canada - Groundwater well OW334 metaG | ecosystem: Environmental > Aquatic > Deep...
AAAACATTATTTCCAAAAAGTAAAAAAAACCAGCAAAAAGAGAGCTTTACTTTTCGGGATAATTCAAGGCGGTACGGATTTTGCTTTGCGCAAAAGAAGCGCTGAAAGTTTGGTAAAAATGGATTTTGATGGCTATGCTATCGGCGGATTGGCAGTTGGTGAAGCTGAACAAGAAATGTATTCAGTCTTGGCATATATTGATGAAATTTTGCCAAAAGACAAGCCAAGATATTTAATGGGGGTTGGTTATCCAAATCAAATTGTCGAAGCCGTCAAATACGGAGTTGATATGTTTGACTGTGTTATCCCAACGCGTGAAGCGCGTCATGGTCGGCTTTATTTTTGGAATGAAAAAGTCGATTTCAAAAAAGCCTTTTGGTGGAATAATGATAAATCATTTTATACAGTAACTAATATCAAAAAAGAGGATTATAAATTTGATTTTTCTCCGATTAACAAAAAAAGCATTTTCTCTGAACTCCAAATGTATTCAAAAGCTTATTTGCGTCATTTGTTTGTTACCGAGGAGCCATTGGCCGCTAGACTTTGTACTTTGAATAATTTGGAGTTTTATCTTGATCTTATGCGCAAAATTCGGAATGTTTTAAATTAAATAATAAATAATACCAAAACTTATGTGGGAAACTATTGGTGTTCTGGCTTTAATTATTTTTTTCGTTTCGTTGAGACAAGTTAATCAGTACGAAAAAGGTGTTTTGTTCACAATGGGTAGGTTCAGCAAAATGAAAGATCCGGGCTGGCGTTTGGTAATTCCTGTTTTTCAAACAATGACTAAAGTTGATTTACGTATCAAGGCTGTTGATGTGCCAAATCAAAAAGCCATTACCAAGGATAATATTTCCGTTGTTGTTAATGCGGTGATTTATTACAAAGTGGCTGACGCGTCCAAAGCTATTTTACAAGTGGAAAATTTTTATTATGCGGTTTCTCAATTGGCGCAAACAACGATGCGGAATATTGTCGGCGCGGTGGAGCTTGATGAACTTTTGAGTCAGCGGGACAAGGTTTCTTTGCAAATAAAAAATATTGTTGATGCGACGACGGAAACTTGGGGTGTGAGCGTGGATAATGTGGAATTAAAGGATATTTCTTTGCCCGAAGATATGGAAAGAACCATTGCCAAACAGGCGGAAGCAGAACGAGAAAAAAGAGCGGTAATTATCCAAGCCGAAGGAGAATTGATTTCTGCGGACAAAATGTCCCAAGCTGCGGCCATTTTGTCAAAAGTACCGGGAGCTTTGCATTTGCGAACTTTGCAATCGATAAATGATATTAGTTCTGATAAATCAAATACCATTGTTTTTGCCATTCCTTTGGAAATCTTGAAAGCATTTGACGGTTTCCAAAAAAAGGATGACCAAAAATAATTTTCAACAAAAAAGCGTCTTTGGGCGCTTTTTTGTTTGCTCTGAATTTGGTATAATTATTTGGTATGCAAGTGTTGATCAAAACCAAACAAACTCACCAAATTTATAATTTGCAAGATTTTGAAAAAAAGATCAAATGGCGGTTGAATGTTATTTTTTTGATTTTTTTTGTTGTTGGATTTGTTGTTATTTGGCGATTATTTATTTTACAAATAAAAGAGCGGAATTATTATTCGGCCATGGCTTCTGACCAACATGAAATTTTTCAAAAACTTAATCCCGAAAGAGGCAAGATTTATGTGGCTAATGACTTATTTGTTTCCAATATCGATAATAATCCAAATCTTTATCCTTTGGCTACCAATCTCAATAAATATTTGCTTTTTGTGGTGCCAAAGGAAATTGAAAACAAAGAGTTGGTTTTACAAAAATTAAGCGATTTGTTTAATTTACGCAGACAAGCTCTTTCGGTCGAAGAAAAAACAATCTTGTCGTCGGAAAAAACCGCCGAAGAAGAAGATTCCTGGGCTTTGTATCAGGAATGGTCGGAAAAGTTGACCAAAAAAGATGATCCGTATGAACCATTGAAACATCTGGTTGACGAGAATCAGATTGATGAGATTAAAAAATGGGGAATAAAGGCTTTGCGTTGGTCAAAAGAAAAAGCTCGTTTTTATCCGGAAAAAAATATTGGTTCTACTTTGCTTGGTTTTGTTGGCAAACAGGCGGAAAGTGGTGTTTTGAAAGGTTATTATGGTTTAGAATCCTGTTATGACAAGGTTTTAGCCGGAGAATCAGGTTTTGTTCGTTCTGAATTGGATAATACTGGTCGTTGGATTGCTTTGGCTGGGCAAGATTTTCGCGAAGCCGAAGATGGTCAAAATATTGTTTTAACGATTGATCGGGCTATTCAATTCATCGCGTGTGATGAATTAAATAAGGCTGTAAAAGAGCATCAAGCGGAAAAAGGCAGTTTGATAATAATGGAGCCGTCTACCGGAAAAATTTTGGCTATGTGCACGTCACCTGATTTTGATCCCAATGAATATAATAAAATTAAGGATTTGTCTTTATTTAACAATACCAATATTACCGAAAGTTATGAATCGGGCTCTGTTTACAAAACAATTACTATGGCTATGGGGTTAAATATGGGTTTGGTAACGCCATTTTCTGGATATAATGATACCGGCGAGTTTAAAAGTTCTGGCTTTACCATCAAAAATTCCGATTTAAAAGCTAACGGCTGGCAAACAATGACGCAAGTCTTGGAAAAATCTTTGAATACCGGAGCAATCTATGTTGCCCAAAAAGTAGGCAAAGAAAATTTCAAAAAATATTCGCAAGATTTCGGCTTCGGCCAAAAAACCGATATCGATTTGTGTGGTGAATCTATTGGGAATATGAGTTCTTTGGAAAAAAAAGGAGAAATTTATTTAGCAACCGGATCTTTTGGTCAAGGTATTACGGCTACACCGATTCAACTGGTTAGAGCTTATTCAGCGATTGTCAATGAAGGCAAATTAATGAAGCCATATTTGATTGATTCAATAATTGATAAGACGGGAAAAATTTTGCAAAAAAAAGAACCGCAAATGGAAAGACAAGTTATTTCGGCGGAGTCAGCCAGATTGTTAAGTAGTATGTTGGTTTCTGTAGTCACTAATGGTCATACCAAAAGAGCGGCCATTGCTGGTTATCAAGTTGGTGGCAAAACCGGAACCGCTCAAATTCATGATGCGCAAAATGGTGGTTATGGCAATGAGACAATGCATACTTTTATCGGTTTTGCGCCACTGGAAAAACCGCGTTTTGTTATGTTGGTAAAAATGGATAAGCCAAAAGATGTTCAATATGCCGAAGGTTCGGTTGCGCCTGTTTTTAGCACTGTCGGAAAATTTATTTTAGATTATTACAATGTGCCGAAGGACGCAAAGAATTAAGAATTCAGAATTATCCCAAAGGGATGCCTTCGGCAAGGATTAAGAATTAATGATTGAAAATTAAAAATTAAAAAAATTTGAAAGTGGTTCAAAAACCATAATTCTAAATTGATTCTTTTATTGAAATCTGCTAAATTAACCATATATGAAAAAATTATTACAAAAAGCTCTCGCCAATTTGGCGAAAAAAATTGTTGAAAAATACCAGCCAAAAATTATCGGTGTTACCGGTAGTATTGGCAAAACTTCCACCAAGGAGGCGATTGTGGCTGTATTGCAAAAGGATTTCAAAGTTAGAAGTAATATAAAAAACTATAACAATGAAATCGGTTTGCCACTGTCCATTATTGGAGAAGAAAGCGCTGGTCGTTCCATTTTTGGTTGGATAAAAATTTTATTTAAGGCTTGGCGAATGATTAGAAAAACTGTTAATTATCCTGAGGTTTTGGTTTTGGAGATGGGCTCTGACAAAGTGGGAGATATTGCTTATTTAACTTCAATTGCGTCCTGTTTTATTGGCGTAGTTACGAAGGTTGCTCCTGCGCATTTAGAACAGTTTGGTAGTTTAGATAATATTGCCAGAGAAAAAAGCATTATGGTAACGCATTTGCCGGAAACCGGTTTTGCGATTTTGAATTATGATGACCCCTTGGTGCGACAGATGGCGAACAAAACTAAAGCGCAAGTTGTTTTTTATGGTTTTGAAGAAGAATCGCAAATCAAAGCTTTGGAAATGGATGAAATTGTTGAAAAAGACAGTCATTTGGGAATTAATTTTAAAGTTTCGCAAAATGGATCGGCAGTGCCCTTCTTTTTAAAAGAAGTCATTGGCAAACATCAAATCTATTCCGCTTTGGCAGCCATCGCCGTTGGGCTAAAAATGGGTTTAAACATTTTGCGCATTTCAGAAAATTTGCTTGATTACCAGCCGCCAAAAGGCCGCATGCATTTACTTCTTGGCGTCAAAAACAGTCTTTTGATTGATGATACATATAATGCTTCGCCGGAGTCAGTTATTGCCGCTCTGAACACACTAGCTAATTTTAAGGGTTTTGGAATAAATAAGCGGGTGGCTGTGCTTGGTGACATGTTGGAGTTGGGAACATATTCTGCGGAAGGACATTTTAACGTTGGCCAAAAAGTCGCCAAAAATAAATTGGATCTTTTGATTGCCGTTGGCAAAAATAGACAGTTAATAGTCGAAGGTGCTTTGAGTCAAGGTTTTGAAAAGAGTAAAATTTTTGATTTTGAAAATTTAGATTTGGCGTCTAAAAAAATTATTGATTTAATAAATGAAAAAGATCTTATTTTGATAAAAGGCTCGCAAGGTTCTCGTATGGAAAAAATTAGCAAAGCGCTTTTATCAGATCCGAGCAAAGCCGAAGAACTTTTGGTTCGTCAGACGGGGAAGTGGCTAAAAATCAACTGAGCAACTGAGCAACTGACCAACCGACCAACTGAGCCCTCCTTCGCTCTGCGAGCTACGGAAGGGCAAGCAACAAAACAAGAAAACATTAATGATTTTTTTAAGTTGATTTTTTACCATAACCGTGATAGTATAAAAACAAGTTTTGGGTTTTAAGTTTTTCCATTTTACTTTATAAACTTTCAACTTTATAAACTAATTCCGGCCTCATCGTCTAGCGGCTAGGACATCAGGTTCTCATCCTGAAAACTCGGGTTCGATTCCCGGTGGGGTCACCAAAAAAAATATTTGCAAAAAAGATTAAACGAATTTGTTTCGGTTAATTTTTATATTAGTTAAGTGGTCAAATTCGACCACTTTAAATCCATCGAAATTAATATGGTAAAAACAACGAATATAACGGTAAAAAAAATATCAATTCGCACAATAAAAGTAACTGGTGCGGATTATATTAGCATTACTGATATTGCCAAACAAAAAAATCCGATCGAACCAAAAGATGTGATAAAAAATTGGATGAGATCAAAAAACACATTGGAGTATTTAGGACTTTGGGAGTTATTAAACAATCCGGCTTTTAAGGGGGTCGAATTCGACCCCCTGCTAAAAGATGCTGGGAGTAATGCTTTTACAATGAGCCCATCTCGATGGATAGAACTTACTGGAGCAATTGGCGTTATTGTGAAAAATGGCATAGATAGCGGAACTTATGCGCAGAGAGATATTGCTTTCAAATTTGCTAGCTGGGTGTCAGTTGAGTTTGAATTATATTTAATAAAAGAATTCCAGCGTCTTAAAGAAGAAGAACAAAAACAAATAGGCTGGTCCGCCAAAAGAGAGTTGGCAAAAATAAATTACCATATACACACCGATGCCATTAAGCGAAACCTTATTCCGGTTGAACTTACCAAAGAAAAAATCAATCATGTTTATGCTAATGAGGCGGATGTTTTGAATGTGGCCTTGTTTGGCATGACTGCCAAAGAATGGCATGAATTTAATCCTAAATTAAAAGGAAATATTCGCGACTATGCTACTATTAATGAACTAATTTGCCTTTCAAACATGGAAAATATCAACGCTATATTTATCAATGAAAACCTACCACAAAACGAGCGTTTGATGAAGTTAAACAATATTGCTATTCAACAGGCAAAAATATTACAAGAAGCCGAGAATCGGAAGCTATTAAAATAAAGCAATTAAAATCAAATAAAAAGAAACAAGCTAATTAACTATTCAAAATTGGTAGAAAACTAACTGCAGAAAGTGAATTTAAAAAATTCCGTCCGATCCAAGACCAGCTTTTTGAATCAGATTTTGATCGTGAAGTAAAAAAGTTTCTGAAATTCTGCGAGGAATGATATGATTGGAGTTGGGAGATACGATTTTTATAAAAAACAGATATGAAAAACAATAACCAAAATAGCGAAATAATAATCTACCAAGGTAATGGCAATGAACCAAAAATTGAAGTGCGATTATCCGAAGAAACGGTCTGGTTAAGCCAACAACAAATGGCGGAACTCTACCAATCATCACGCACTAATATTGTCGAACATATCAAACACATTTATAATGAAGGAGAACTTGATGAAATTTCAACTTGTCGGAATTTCCGACAGGTTCGCATGGAAGGCGAACGCAAGGTAGATCGTGAGCTACCATTCTATAATCTCGATATGATTATTTCTCTTGGCTATAGAGTAAAATCACTTGTTGCGACAAGATTTCGTATTTGGGCAACGATAAGGCTTCGCGAATATATTGTCAAAGGTTTTACCATGAATGATGATTTTCTCAAGGAGAGTGGTGGGGGCAAGTATTGGTATGAACTTCTTGATCGTATTCGTGATATTCGAAGCAGTGAGAAGGTTCTGTATCGTCAGGTGCTTGATCTTTACGCCACGAGTCTTGATTATAATCCAAAAGCATTAGAATCTATAAAATTTTTTAAGATTGTACAAAATAAATTGCATTACGCTGCCCACGGGAATACGGCTGCCGAGATCATTGCTCTACGCGCTAATGCCGGTAAGCCGTTTATGGGTTTGCTCAGTTTTTCTGATAGTGGTGTGTGTAAAAAAGATATTGTCATTGCCAAAAATTACCTTGATGAAAAAGAGTTGAAAGTGCTGAATAATATAGTATCCGCATTTTTTGATTTGGCGGAAGTGAAGGCGATGGATCACGAGCCGACATATATGAAAGATTGGATTGATAGGCTTGATAAGTTGATTGGTGTTTTTGACAAAAAAGTTCTTAAAGAAACTGGTTGTGTTAGCCATCACTCAGCACTTGAAAAAGCTGAACAGGAATATCGCAAGTACCAATTGAAGACACTTTCTCCGGTTGAGAAGTCGTATCTGGAGACAATCAAAAATGTGCAAAAAAAAGTTGAAAATAAAATAAAAGCACCAAAGTCCAATAAAAAGAAATAGTTAATTAGCTATTCAAAATTGGTAGAAAACTAACTGCAGAAAGTGAATTTAAAAAATTCCGTCCGCACCAAAACCAGCTTTTTGAATCAGATTTTGATCGTGAAGTAAAAAAGTTTCTGAAATCCTGCCAGGAATGATATGATTGGATTTGGGAGATAAGGTTGTCTTAATGGTGATAGGGAATAATGTCGGAATGAAAATAATTTAATTACAAAATAATGGGAAAAGAATACAGCAATATTGATTAATTCGATAATAATTATGGCAGAAATTACACCGTATCATGCTAAGTATTTTGCATTTGAACTAACAAAGCGTTGCTCTTCGGATAGCTTAGAAAAACTTTCATCTACACTTTCGAATGCTCAAGTAGATCTTAATCCGCACCAAATAGAGGCGGCTCTTTTTGCTTTTAAATCGCCCTTGTCAAAGGGGGCGATATTAGCAGACGAAGTCGGTTTAGGAAAAACAATTGAAGCTGGTTTGGTTTTATCACAAAAATGGGCAGAGCGGAAAAGAAAAATTTTATTAGTAGTGCCTTCAAGTTTGAGAAAACAATGGAGCTCAGAACTTCAAGAGAAGTTTTTCTTACCATCTATAATTTTGGAAGCGAAATCATTTAATCAATGCGTGAAAGACGGGAACTTGAATCCTCTTAATCAGGTAAATGCGATTGTTGTTTGTTCTTATCATTTTGCCAAGTCTAAATCAGCATATATTAAACAAACTCCTTTTGATTTGGTGGTTATTGATGAAGCTCACCGACTGCGTAATGTTTACAAAACAAGTAACAAGATTGCACGCGAAATTAAAGATGCCATTCAAGAATATCCTAAATTATTGTTAACTGCCACCCCTCTACAAAATTCGTTATTAGAATTGTATGGTCTCACAAGCATTATCGATGATCATATTTTTGGTGATTTAAATAGTTTTAAAGCAAATTATGCCAAGGTTTCTCGTGAACAGGATATTTATGAGAATGAGCTTGGTTTGGTTGAACCAAAGCAAGAAATGTTTGCTGATTTGCGTGAGCGTTTAAAACCAATTTGTATTCGCACTCTTCGCAGGCAAGTTTTGGAATACATCAATTACCGTGATCGCAAGCCAATTACTCAGGACTATATTCCGACTGAGCAAGAAATTAAACTTTATGACGGAATGTCGGAATATTTACAAAGACCAAAACTATACGCATTACCTTTTAGTCAACGTCAACTCATGACGCTTATTTTGCGTAAACTCCTCGCGTCATCTTCTTTTGCTATCGCCAGCACCTTAAACGGTTTGGTTTTTAAATTAGAAAAATTAGAAGAAGAAATTAAAAAAGAGTCATCCTCGATAAACAATGAATTACCATTAGGTATTGAAGAAAATTATGAAGCTTACACGGATACAGCAGATGAATGGATTGATTTCGAAGAGGTGGCTGAAACAGATGAGGTGAAGGGAAAGAAAAAATATACACTTGAAGATATTCCTTTTATTCGAGCAGAAAAAAAAGATCTAGAAGTATTTAGAGGTTTAGCAAAAGCTATCTTCAAAAATTCTAAAGGAGAATCTTTGCTTATTGCTTTAGAAAAGGGTTTTGAGATGACGGCTACACTTGGAGCACAAAAAAAAGCAGTAATTTTTACTGAATCAAGAATAACACAAGATTATCTTTGGAAATTACTTTCTGAAAATGGTTATACAGATAAGATAATGTTATTTAATGGTTCTAATAATGATAATAAGTCTAAAGAAATTTATTCCGAATGGTTTGAAAAAAATAAAGATAGCGATAGAGTGACTGGTTCCAAAACAGCTGATCTAAGAGCGGCGCTTGTAGAGTATTTCAAATCAGATGCAGAAATTATGATTGCCACCGAAGCGGCTGCAGAGGGAATTAATTTGCAATTTTGTTCCTTGGTAATTAATTACGATTTGCCTTGGAATCCACAAAGGATTGAGCAGAGAATTGGTCGCTGTCACCGTTATGGACAAAAACATGATGTGGTTGTGGTAAATTTTGTTAATCGTAAGAATGCTGCTGACCAGCGTGTTTACGAGCTACTTGATCAAAAATTTAAACTTTTTAAAGGTGTGTTTGGGGCAAGTGATGAAGTACTTGGCAGTATTGAATCAGGTGTTGATTTTGAAAAAAGAATCGCTGCAATTTACCAATCTTGTCGTACTGAAAAGGAAATTAATTCAGCTTTTGACGCTTTGCAAACAGAAATGGACGGATCTATTCAAGAAGGCATGCGCGGGGCAAAAGAAAAATTATTGGAAAATTTTGATACTGATGTCCATGAAAAGTTAAAAATAAATTTGCGTGAGAGTAAAGCGTATTTAGAAACCTATGAAAAATGGCTTTGGGATATATCACAATATTTTTTGGGTGAGAAGGCTGTTTATGCTGATGGCGAATATTCATTTACTCTAAAAAGTAATCCTTTCCCTGGTGAAAATATTGAAGAAGGACCATATAAAATTGGCAAAAATATTGATGACGCACATATTTATCGTCCCGGGCATCCGTTGGCAGAACGCATTTTGCGAGAAATAAAAGCTGTAAATTTACCAAGTGCAGAACTTGTTTTTGATTATTCCAATTATGGACAGATTATTTCACCTATCAAAGAATTGGTTGGTACTAGTGGTATTATGCAAGTATCAGAACTCACCATTGATTCTTTTGAAACCGAAGATAATATTTTAGTGACGGCAATTAATGATGATGGGGAAGTAATAGATGAGGAAATCGCAAAAAAATTATTTTTACTAAGCGCTGAAGTAAAAGAGAGTAAAATAAAGATAGTAGATGAAGAAATCAAACAGAAAGCAAATGAAAAAGTGCTTACTTTTACTGCGAGCATTGCTGAACGCAATGGTGATTTTTTTGAAGAAGAAGTGGATAAATTGGATAAATGGGCTGAAGATGTCAAGAAGAGTTTGGAGATAGAACTTA
>Ga0172379_10012105_pt1 | contig 10148 bp, 10 predicted proteins | sample GrowelOW334metaG_FD_119756 | JGI IMG/M metagenome (GOLD analysis project Ga0172379, IMG submission 119756) | Groundwater microbial communities from an aquifer near a municipal landfill in Southern Ontario, Canada - Groundwater well OW334 metaG | ecosystem: Environmental > Aquatic > Deep...
GAAAAACTTTTGAATCCTTTTGGCGCAAACATGTGATATATTTCCAAAAGTCGTTCAAATTTCAAAAACGGTTTATCATAAAAAGCGATAACATCCAAATCCGAAACGAAAAGTCCCTGTTCCGCAAGAACATACTTGATGGCTGACTTCGGAAAACGACTGTCGTGTTTTTTTCTCGTGAATCGTTCTTCGTGAGCGCCGGCGATAATTTTTCCGTCAACAATCAACACCGCAGCACTATCATGATAGTACGCGGAAATACCGAGAATGCACATTGGTCGACCTGGTTCTTTCATACGATTAAAAAATAGTGTAAATAAACGGACCCGCCGCGCTTCCCGCTCCAAACACCAGAAGAGCCCCAACTGCTACCAGCACGATAATTGCCGGAAGCAACCAAAACTTTTTTCTCGCTCCAAAAAAACCGATGATGTCTTTTATAAAATCCATAAAAATTTAATAAGGATTCTCTAAATCCTGTTTGTTAAAAAGATGATTTCTGTTAATAAAAACGGTTTTTGCTTCGCGCCATTTTGAAAGAAAAAGCGTATCCCCTTTTGTCACTCGCCGAAAAACACCCATCGGCAAAATGATGACAAAAAACACGAAACCGAAAAATATTTTCGGAATAATCAACCTGAGCAACTCCGTGAATTTGAGCCAAAGAAAAGCAATCGGATACATCACGATGGGAATAAAAAGGGAGACAGCAAGAAATATTCCCGAAATAACGAGAAGATTTTTATCGTCTTTTGCATACCCAAGAATAAGGAAAAAAAGCGCAAAAACAAGTCCGGTATCTTGTATCCATTTTTCATTCATAATTCAAATGATACCACAAAGGCATAAAAAGAAGCAAGAAGAATACGAAGTTTATCAAGTTCATAAAGTTTGTAAAGTTCATAAAGTCCGACGACGTCCGTACTTTATAAACTTGATGAACTTTATAAACTTTATAACTTATTACGTGCTTCACTTTTGCTTTTTCTGTGCTAGAATAAATGAATTATGAACAAGAAAAATATGTTTGTCACATTTTTGATGAGAAATTTGGATCTGATTATTTTGGGAATTTTCGGGTCGGCATCGCTCGGCGCTCTTGTGGCGATAACAAAACTTGGTTCCTCGAGAATTAATGCGTTTGGACCAACCGCCAAAATCTATTTCGATGGCATAAAAAACGGACTTGTCCTCTCCACGTGGATACTTTTGGGCTCTTTTGCCATTGCTTTATTTTTTGGAAAATATGCCGTCAAAATTAAAACGCGGTTGGAATCTTTTTTTGTTTCTCTTGCGGAAAATAAAAAAAACTTTTTGATACTCATCATTTGTTTTTTGTTCGCATTCGTCGCTCACGCCGGAAGCGTTATGAACGGGTACTTCAATATGGACGATTTTATGGTTTTTGGCGTAAACCGAACAATTCCGCTTTCTCAATCAATATTCATTCCGCACGGAAACGACCATACCATGCCCCTCTTTCGCGCAGAAATGTATACGCTCGATTTCTTTTTCGGACAAAATCCCGTTCCCTATAATATTTTTATTTTTATTCTATTTGCTCTTATTCCGTTTTTTACCTATCTTTCTTTCAAAAAATTGGGAATCAGTTTTACCGGATTTGCGGTTTTTCTGGTAATTTTTTCCGGAGCCACGGGTTGGGACGAAATGATGCCCGGTTTTTATATTATGTCCATCTACCCGCAATCCCTGTTCTTTTTCTCCGTCGCGTTGTGGTCATATCTTGCATGGAGAGAAAATAAAAAGAAAACATATCTGCTCACCTTTGTATTCGGAATGTTGGGCGCGCTCGCTATTGATATTTCGGGAATTTGGACACTTCCATGTATGGCAATCGTACTGCTTGGCATTTCTTACCGAGAAACCGATACCTTTGTCCTTCAAAAAAAACAACTGATTGATTTCTTTTCAAAAAACAGCATTTTTCTTTTTACTTTTTTTGGTGTACTCTTGATTTTTTGCGCCTTTTTTATCTACTCATTTTTTGTGGTTCAGCCAAACACGTTTCTTTCCGTACTCGGTGGTGATGGCACTGCTTCTCCAAACGAAAAACAAATAAACTGGCAAGTAATCCCTCTTGCAAGAAACTTTTTATCCCTTACGGTAAACGGAGTATTCTTATCATTATTCACACCAAAAATAGCAAGAATTTTAGCTCATCCGGCAGTAAAAGAAAGCGCCCAAAGCTTTTGGCCAATAGTGGAAATTATCGCCCTCTTTGGCAATATTTGTCTTTTGTGGTTGGCGATGAAATATACCGAGATCAAAGAAAAAAAACTCATCCTCGTTCTTTTGGGAATAATGTCTACCGCAACGCTGATGGTTATTTTGGCGCGACCAAACCACGAAATCATTCCCGACTTTGATTATCGGTATGCCGGTGTTGCATTTTACGCGTACTGCATTTTTCTTGCGGTCGGGGCTTCTCTTTTATTGAAAAGAAAAAAAGAATATGCGCTCAAAATAATAGTACCGGCGATTATCATTATTTTTTCAGCGCAACAAGCGTTCAGTTTTCATTCTCTCCGCACAACAGAAGAATCAAAGATGCGAAGAGAAGCGATAACAAAAATAAACAGCGAACTTCTTTCCGAACTTGACACGGTAAGTAAAACAAAAAATGACGGCCCTTTGACGATACCAAACCTCGGCGGTTCTCGCCTGTTCGTCCAAACCATGGGCGGGTTCCCCCTTTCGTATTATGTTCTTTTTTTCAACCGACAAACACCCCTGCAACTTATTCAAAGTCCCGAAATGGGTGGCGCCGACCCGACGGGAATCGTCACACCCGTACCAAATCTTCGCGCTTCCACCAGTCCGGAATTCATAACGGCGTTGAAAAAATCAGAAATACTCAAAAAATACTTTTTTTATCCTTCGTCCATTGAGATTGCATCCTCCCCGTTGTTTCCTTCCGAAAAAGAAAAAATGATACTTATTCGAGAAAAAGAATTTTCTCCCGAAAAACTGCACATGGTTGATTTCACTTTATATACGGATAATACCGGGGGAAACGTATCCCTTCATCTTTTCTGCAAAAATGATTTCGATGTGAACTTTGCGACCGTAAATATAAAAATCGACGAATACACCCCGTATGAAATACAAGATGGAAAAAGAAAATATCACATCAGCATAGACCTTTTGGGAACATACGTTTTCGCGCTTTCCGAGAAAATATCGCACCTTGTTCTTTATGTTCCCGATACGAAAAATGCATCTGTGTCAAATATTAAATAGAAAAATAAGAAAATAGAAAAATAGGAAGATTAATAACGCCGTCGTTGTTAATTTTTCTATTTTTCTATTTTCTTATTTTACTATTTTTCTATTTTAATATTCGGATTTCGGATTTTTTATAATGCCTATACTATTCGAACCTGGGGGACAGGAATGATAAATTTCACTCCTTTGTTTCGCAGTTCTTTTTCTTTTTCAAGAATCGCATCCGCATAATTCCATGACAAAAGCAAAACAAAATCAGGTTGCTCTTTTATAAGCATTTCCGGCGAAACAACGCGAATATGCATACCGGGTGTATAGGTACTTTGTTTTGATAATGTCGTATCCGTCACATACTCCAAAATATCCGGTCCGATATGAAAATAATTCAAGAGCGTATTTCCTTTTGCGGGAGCGCCATACCCGAAAATCTTTTTCCCTTCCGCTTTCAACCCGTGAAGAAGTTCCGTCAGTTTCTTTTTGTTCGTTTCAATCTTTTTTGAAAAATTTACAAACGTTTCGCTTTTTGTCAGCCCCATTTCAATTTCCCGTTTCAAAAAATTTTCAACAGCGGGAGAACTTTTTCCTCCGCCGGCTGGCGGATTCCCCGCATATACGCGCAAAGATTCTCCGTGAATCGGAATTGTTTTTACATCAATCAAAACCATTCCGAGCGATTCAATCAAATTCTTCAGACTGTGCAAAGAATGGTAAAACAAATGTTCGTGATAAATTTGATCAAATCCACCTTCGGTAAGCAAATTTCCCACCCAGTGCACTTCAAAAATGAAATAACCATCATCGGAAAGAAACTCCTTTACTCCGGAAAAAACATCGCGCAAATCATCGATGTGAGCCATAACATTATTGGCAACCACCACTCGCGCGGGACCGATTTTCGGTTTTATTTTTTTTACCAAATCCAAAGTAAAGAAATCGGTTACGGTCGGTATCTTTTCGGATTTCGCCACGATGGTAACATTTTCGGCGGGATCAATCCCGAGTATCCTGCATTTTCCTTTCAATCGTGACAATAAACATCCGTCATTGCTTCCGATCTCAACAACAAGATCCTTCGGAGATTGAATATAATTTTCAAATATCTCATCAGCCAAAGTATAAAAATGTTCCGCGAGCGGTTTACTCGCCGAAGTGACGTAATGATAGTTTTTAAAAAGCAAATTTCCGTTTACCGTGTGACTAAGCTGTACCGAAAAACAATGGTGACAGAAATTAACAGCCAGAGGAAAACACGCTTCTTCTTTCTTCAAATCTTCTTTGGAAAGAAAAGCATTGGCAAGGGGCATATTACCAAGATCAAGAACCATTTCCAATGCACTGGAACCGCAAAGCCGACATGTTATTTTTTTGATGCAATTTTCCATTCTGTTTTCAAATATTCTTGTAACGCTTCTTTCCACGGGCGCATCAACTTTCGTTTTGATGACATCGCCTCGTTTTTTACTCTGTTTGCTCCGGGAAAATAATCAAGTCCGACCGGTATCAATTTTATTTCCGGTTTTAGTTCTTCAATAATGCATTTCGCCACATCATATCGAGAACAAGAACCTTCATTAGCAAGATGAAAAGTTCCCACCGCGTTCTCTTCCAATAATTTTTTAATCGCGGAGATGATATCTTTTCCAAACGTCGGGGAACCATACGCATCGTTTACCGCTTTTATTTCCGGCTTATCAAATTGACGAATAATCTTTCCAACAAATTTCAAATCTTTTTCGTTTCCTCCACCAAACATCCAGCAAGCGCGAGCGATTATATAATCTTTCAACATTCCGCGAACGATAAGTTCTCCCGCATGTTTTGACATTCCGTAAAAGTTTTGCGGGTGAGGTTGGTCATCTTCGACATACGGTTCCGGTTTTTCACCGTCAAAAATTCCCGCCGTTCCAACATATACGAGTTTTGCTCCCACATCGAGCGCCGCCGTTGCGATATTATACGTACCGACCGCATTTACCAAAAAAGCATAGTTTGGGTCTCTGTCGCATCTATCGACATCAGTTTCCGCGGCAAGATGAATAATCGCTTGCGGGTGATATTTTTTTACCGTTTTCATTACTTCGTGAAAATCGGTAATATCCAAATCCCGACGATTCAATTTAATCCCGAAATCGACATACGACCCGACCATTCCGCCGGCTCCCGTGATTAAAACTTTTTCAAAATTTATTTTTGATTTCATATTTTTGGAAAAAACTTTTCTTCTTTTTTGCTTACTCTTAATGATGTTTCCAGTAATGATTCTATGGTTCCCGCATCATACCAATCCCCCTTCACGGCAAAAAACTCCATTGTTTCGCTATTGACATAATGATTTACCGCATCGGTCATCTCGAGTTCTCCCCTTACCGAAGGAGCTATTTGTTTAACAAATGAAAAAATTTGGCTGTCAAAAAACCACAAGCCGGTTTGCGCGTAATTTGATTCCGGATTTTTCGGTTTCTCTTCAATGCGAATAATCTTTTTACCTGTTTTATCAAAAACGGGAACACCGTAGCGCTCGGGGTCTTTTACTTTTTTTATAAAAATTCTTGCTCCCGACGTAAAGGTTTCCACCGCTTTTGAAAAATCATCTTCAAAAATATTGTCGCCTAAAATAACGGCGATGTTTCCGTTGTCTGAAAAATCTTCCGCATAAGCGAGAGCATCGGCGATTCCAGCATTATTCGTGTCTTGAACGGCATACGAAAATTTCACTCCGATTTCTTTTCCCGAACCCAAAAAGTTTATAAAATGCCCGACATGCTCTCTCCCACACACAATCATAATTTCGGTAATACCGGCGCGTCGAAGCGTTTCTATCGGATACGAAATCATCGGCCGATTATATACCGGCAAAAGATGTTTATTGGTTATCAAGGTCAGGGGGCGAAGACGAGTGCCAAGACCTCCAGCAAGTACTACTCCTTTCATATAATTATTTTGATTTATTATTTTTTAATTTGTGCGCCCGCCACAAATCAATATGCGGATTAAAAACTCCAGTTCTTTTTCGTATCATATCAATCCATTTTTGATGGGATAAATACCATTCCATCGTTTTTTGAAAAGCCGTAGTAAAATCATATTCCGGTTGCCATCCCAATTCTTTGCGAATTTTTGCACTATTGATTGCATATCGACGATCATGACCGGGACGATCCGATACAAATTCAAGCCACGAATCATCACGCTTAAAACGAGCGAGGACCATACGCGCGATCGTCAGATTATCAAGTTCCTTGTCGGCTCCTATATTATAGACTTCACCCGGTTGTCCATTTAACAGACAAAGCTCCAACGCCCGACAATGATCCATTACGTACACCCAATCGCGAACATTTTTTCCGTCGCCATACATCGGCAGTTTTTTATTCTCAAGCATTCGGGTAACAAGAAACGGAATCAATTTCTCGGGATACTGATTCGGCCCGTAATTATTTGAACAGTGAGTTACCACAACCGGCAATTTCCATGTCGAAAAATAGGCGCGACACAAAAGATCTCCGCCCGCCTTAGTCGCCGCATACGGAACGTTTGGCGCAAAAACGGTTGTTTCTTCGAATCGTTCTTTGGATTCCAGAGGCAAACTGCCAAACACTTCATCGGTACTCACTTGAACATATTTAATAATTTTTTTTGATTGTTTTACCGATTCCAAAATATTAAAAACCCCCTGCACATTGGTACGCACAAACTCAAGCGCTCCGACATGAATGCTTCGGTCAACATGCGTTTCCGCCGCGAAGTTAATGACATAATCGGGTTTGTATTTCGCAAAAATCGCTTCCACTTGTTTTTGATTCGCCACATCGCCTTTTACAAAAAAATATCTTTTGTCTTTCGAAACATCTTTCAAATTATCCAAATTTCCGGAATACGTAAGCTTGTCAAAATTCACCGTTTTCACTTTCGGATATTTTTCCAAAATCATATGAATAAAATTGGACCCGATAAATCCGGCTCCCCCAAACACCAAAACAGTTTTTCCATTAAAATCCATAAATATATTTTTATTTAACGAGACGAATAATCCACCGAAACCAAAATGAAAAAATAAACCATAAAATATGTAAACCCCATTTTACCAACTGATACCATCGACTGGTGAGAGCGGATTCACCCGCTCTTTCTTGAAACGTAATCGGAATTTCAATAAACTTTATTCTTTCGGATACCACCAAAAGCAAAAGCTCAGTAGCAAAAAGAGCGTTGGTTGTGCGAGTGAGCGGTTCGATTTTTCGCAAAATATCTTTGCGAAAAAGTTTGCACGTACATCCGATCTCGGTCAAAGAATTGGTGGCGAAAAAAATCTCAATGACTTTCGCTTCAAAAACATTCGCCAGTTTTCGCAAAAGCCCCATTGATGCGCCGTCCAAAATCGCGCTTTGATTCGTACGTGTGCCGACTACAACGGGAAACTCTTTCGCGTACACCAAAAATCTTTCAATGTCGGAGGCAAGAAAAGTCCCGTCCGGTTCCGATAAAAAAACATAATCACCGGTCGCTTCTTGTATTCCCCGCCGATACCCATAGCCGTATCCTTGTTTTTTTTCATACACCAAGCGCGCTTTGGTTTTCTTTACTTCTTCGTCGGTACCTTCTTCCGCATTATTATTCACCACCACCACTTCGTCAACAAAACCGGTCGCAAAATAATCATCTATCGCTTTTCGAATAGATGTCTTTTCGCGATACGTGGAAAATACCACTGAAACTTTTTTCCCTTGCCACATATACCGTATATCCTAGCACAACATACCGCAAAAAAAAAGTCGGTTCGCTAACGCAAAAAGCTACACTTTATCGTCCGGTAACACGAAACCACAGTATCCGAATGACGATTTTTACCCCGTCGCGATACCGTATTTTTTTACCTTCTTGCGTACTTCGCGGAAAATACGATACCGGAACTTCCGTGATGTCATAACCGTTTTTCAACAAACGCGCGACAAAAAGCGATTCCGCCTCAAAACCGCCGTTGGTGAAATAACCGAAAGCGGGTCTTGGAAAAAGTTTGTAACACATGGATGTGTCGGTAAGAGAAGACCCGTACAAAAAATTTATGAACTTTGTGATAAACAAAGATCCAAAACGAGAAAATGTTTTTTTCTTCGGATTCAACTCGTGCGTTTCTCTTGAACCAATGACGGCAATTTTTGCGCGCGGATCGGGCAATGTACCGAGCGCGGAAAGCAAAATCGGCATTTCCTCTGGCCGGCATTCGAGATCCGCATCTTGAATGATGGCGAAATCACCGCTTGCTTGCCGGAGCGCCGAACAAACGGCACTGCTCTTTCCGGAATTTTTCGGAAGGTTGATTATTTTTATGCGCGATGAGAAATTCTTCATTACGGCAAGCGTTCCATCTGTTGATGCGTCGTTGACCGCAATGATTTCCGTATTCCAGCCCGAAAAAGGGACGACGAGCACGCGTTCGATAATTTCACCGACCGTTTTTTCCTCATTGTATGCAGGGATGATGATTGAAAGTTTAGGAAGCATAAGACTCTTTTTTAACGCAAATGAAAGAATAAAATCCGATACACGCCACCGTAAAAATTATCGGTTCCACCGGCATACGAAATCTGGCATTTACCGTAAGTCCGTTTATCATCGTTGTCAACATAAAATAAAAAACCAAAACGACGGAAAATGCCATTTGCGAAGTCAGAAAATGGCGTTTAAAAAGTTCGTATAATCCTAGTATAAAACAACCTGTCAGAGCGAGCCAAAAAAGGCGCGCAAAAAATACAATCATTAAATTACTGTATCGATATCCCCACACTATCTCCAAAAATTGAGAAGGAGAATTCAAGAAAAGCAAAAGCGCGGGTTTTTCCAAACGAGAGTTCACGACGATACCGGCATTTTGCATAAAAGTAACCATCCCATCATGGGTAAAAAAAGTGAAAGCGCTCAAGAAAGAAAGCTTTACCAAAGAAACGGGATGACTTAAAATTTGACGGAAAGCCGTATCGTTTTCTCTAAACAAAGATCCCGCCGAAGCAATGGGGGTTCTCGGTAATTTCGCTTGTTCCTCCGTATAACTGGTATGATTTTCTATTGCAAGAACCGACGGCAAAAGCGTACCATACAGGTTGGTGGAAATTTGCGCGCTCAAATTGACAACGCCAAATGCGTGATAATTTCGATATAACCACGGAGATATGATCAGAATAAATATCAAAAGAAAATATCCCAATTGCGCAAAAAGTTTTTTTAAACTTCCATTGCGAAATTGCCACAAAACAAAACCAATCACCAAAATCGGAACATATTGTACGGTCGGTTTTACGAGCGTGGCAAGACCAAGAAGTAAACCCGACAGACAGATAAGCGAAGTTTTTTGATTTTTCAAGAATTGAAAAATCAAAATGAGAAATGTTAAAAACAACAAAGTAAAAACCGTTTCCGTGAAAAAAATAAAGGAAAACAAAATTTGATACGGAGTAATGGCAAGCAAAACACCGACCGCAACTGGTATCGACTTCAATGTATTTTCCTGCGGTATAATCATTCGCGCAAGACGCATGCCAAGAAGCGGAATTATCGCGCCAAGCACAAGTTGTATCATCGACACCGCCAAATAACTTCCCGTCAACCACAAAAGAAAAAACAAAAAATACGGATACCCCGGCACACCGTACGAATATGGAGTAAAAGGCGGAACCGTCTCCGCGCTGAAACCGTTGCCAAGCATTAAATTCCGGCTTATTTCAAAATACCAATCCTGCCCCCGAACCGTCGTTATCACATCCCCGCCATTGGCATTCAAGCAAACAAAGAAAAAAACCAACCGTAAAAAAACAGCCAGCAAAAAAATGAAAATTTCTATTTTATATTTTTTAACAAAAGAAATGACCATTACCGTTCATTTTAACACAAGAAAAATAGATTCTCAA
>Ga0172379_10012106_pt1 | contig 10148 bp, 8 predicted proteins | sample GrowelOW334metaG_FD_119756 | JGI IMG/M metagenome (GOLD analysis project Ga0172379, IMG submission 119756) | Groundwater microbial communities from an aquifer near a municipal landfill in Southern Ontario, Canada - Groundwater well OW334 metaG | ecosystem: Environmental > Aquatic > Deep...
AATAATCACTAAAGTTTATTTTCCACGTATTATTCTACCAATTTCTTCAGTTATAACTAATTTTGTTGATTTTTTAATCGCTTCTACAATTTTAGTAGGAATGATATTTTTTTATGGTTTTAAGCCATCATTAATTATTATTTTTTTATTACCGATTTTAATTATCATGACCATCTTATCGACTTTGGGAGTTGGTTTATTGTTGGGATCTCTTAATGTAAAGTATCGAGATGTTCGTTATATTTTACCATTTTTTATCCAGTTATTAATTTTTGTAACACCAGTTATTTATCCAGTTAGTATTGTTTCAGAAAAATATCGTTGGATTTTGGGGTTAAATCCAATGGCTGGTGTTATTGATTCTGCTAGGGCTGGGATTCTAGGTAATAGAGAAATTGATTGGTTGTTATTATCTGTTTCTTTTTTGAGCATGTTAGTTTATGCTTTTGTGGCCTATATTTATTTCAAAAAAACTGAAAAATATTTTGCCGATGTTATTTAAGACGAATTGAATTAATTTATGGAATCAATTATAGAAGTTAAAAATTTAGGCAAAAAATACAATATTGGTGAGCGGCATGGATATATAGCTTTGCGTGATGTGTTGTCCAATGTAGCAAAGTCACCATTGATGTGGTTTGGACGAAAAATGAAATCTGTGGCTGAATCTTCTGTTGAGGATTTTTGGGCACTTAGTGATATCAATTTTACAGTAGAAAAGGGAGAGATAATGGGGGTCATTGGACGAAATGGTGCTGGTAAAAGTACTTTACTTAAAATTATTTCTCAAATTACCCCACCAACAATAGGTGAAATAAAATTGAAAGGCAGAGTGGGAAGTTTGTTGGAAGTTGGAACTGGATTTCATCCAGAGTTAACAGGTAGGGAAAATATTTTTTTAAATGGCGCTATTTTAGGAATGCGTAAAAAAGAAATAGAAGATAAGTTTGATCAGATAGTGAAATTTTCTGGAATTGAAAAATTTTTAGATATGCCAGTTAAACGTTATTCTTCTGGGATGTATGTCCGGTTAGCTTTTTCTGTTGCCGCTCATTTGGAACCTGATATTTTGATAATTGATGAAGTTTTGGCGGTTGGAGATGCAGAATTTCAAAGAAAATGTATTGGTAAAATGGAAGAAGTTACTAGAAAAGAAGGTAGAACTGTTTTGTTTGTTAGCCATAATATGGGAGCGATTAAAAAATTATGTAAACGCTGTATTCTTCTTGATCAAGGTAAAGTAGTTACCGTGGGTGATACAGAAAGTGTCGTTGAAGAATATTTAGGTAGCGGTCTTAATGTACAAAAAGTTTCAATTGAAAAAAGAAAAGACAGGCAAGGGTCTGGGCGGTTAAAGGTTATAGATTATTTTTTGAAGGATAATCAAGGTAAAGACATATCTTTTTTTACTTGTGGACAAAATGTTCAATTGTGGTTTGAGTGTGAAATCAATGATAATATTGTTGAGGATATAAATTTTTTTGTAAATATTGATTCAATAGATAATCAATGTCGTTTATTTACTGTTAGTAATAAATTTGTTGGTGTCAATATTTCTTTATCGCGAGGAAAACAATTTATTAAATTTAATTTTCCTCGTATTCCGTTAAATGTTGGACAATATAGATTTACTATTTTTGTTGAAAAATCTGGAGAGATATTAGATTGGGTACAAGGTGCAGGCACGTTTTCAGTGGAGTATGGTGATTTTTATGGTTCCAATAATATCCCAGTACAAATGCATGGTAGTGTTTTAATTGATTATAGTATTTTATAAAATTTGTTTGTTTTTGTTCAATTATGAAAAAAATTTTGTTTATTTTTGGAACTAGACCAGAAATTATTAAATTAGCACCATTGATAAGTGGTTTTAAAAATCAGTCACGATATTTTGATGTTAGATTGTGTGCTACGGCACAACACAGAGAAATGCTCGATCAGGAGCTACGTTTTTTTGATTTTAAACCAGATTATGATCTGAACTTGATGAAACCCAACCAAACTCTTTTTGATATTACTTCGCGTTGTCTTTTAGGGATTGAACCTGTTTTAGAAGATTTTAAACCGGACTTAATTTTTGTTCAAGGTGATACTACCTCATCACTTGTTGGAATGGTTGGTGCTCTTTATAAAAAAATAAAAATTATACATGTGGAAGCGGGTCTTCGAAGTGGAAATAAATATTCACCTTTTCCTGAAGAAATGAACCGAGTTCTCATCAGTCATTTGTCTGATTATCATCTTGCTCCAACTCTCCAAGCGGTACGCAATTTAAAATTAGAAGGAATTACGAAAAATGTTTATATGGTAGGCAATACTGCTGTCGATACTTTATTTTTAGGGTTAAAAATTATAAATCAATCTGTGCGACTTAAGAAAAGTATTGAACAATATTTTAATTTTATAGACATTTCAAAAAAAATTATATTAGTAACAGGACATCGTCGAGAAAATTTTGGTGAGCCACTCTACAAAATATGTTCTGCTTTAAAGGAATTGGCCAGAAAATTTCCAGAGATTGAGATAGTTTATCCAGTCCATCTTAATCCTAATGTTCTAAACTTAGTACGAAAAAAATTAGGGAATGTTAATAATATCCATTTAATTCCTCCTTTGGCATATCCATATTTAATTTGGCTTTTGAATAAATCATTTTTTGTGATTACTGATTCCGGAGGTATTCAAGAGGAGGCGCCGTCTCTTGGTAAGCCAGTATTGGTTACAAGATCTGTAACAGAGCGTGTTGAAGGAATTAATTCTGGTGTTGCTCGTCTGGTTGGTTGTGATCCTGTGGTTATAATTAAAGAAGCTTCAGACCTTTTGAATAACAAAAAACATTATTTAAAAATGTCAAAGGTAATCTTTCCTTATGGCGACGGTACGGCAAGTAAAAGAATTATAGAAGTAATTAAAAAGATAAAATTTTAAATTTTTATGACAAAACCGAATGTTTTAATAATGGGCTTAGGATATATTGGATTGCCGACGGGGGTTTTGATAGCAAAACACAACATTAAAGTGCATGGTGTGGATATATCACCCAATGTAATTGAAATGATTAATCTTGGAAAAATACACATTGTTGAGCCGGGATTAGAAGAAATAGCAAAAAAAGTAGTTGAGTCAGGTTATTTAAGGGCTAATTTGGAACCCGCAAAATCAGATGTATTTATTATTGTTGTTCCTACTCCATTTAAAGAGGGACACAATCCGGACATATCTTATGTTGAATCTGCTACCAAAGCAGTTATTCCTTATTTGGTTGAAGGAAATTTATTTATTATTGAATCTACTAGTCCAGTAGGTACAACAGAAAAAATTGCTGAATTTATTTTTTCAGAAAGACCTGAGCTAAAAGATAAAATATTTATTGCGTATTGTCCAGAAAGAGTATTACCTGGAAATGTTATTTATGAACTTGAACATAATGATAGGGTGGTAGGTGGTATCAATTCTATTTCTTCAGAAAAAGCGATTGAATTTTATAAAAATTTTGTCAAAGGCAATTTGTATAAGACAGATGCAAAAACTGCCGAGATGTGTAAATTGGCGGAAAATTCTTACAGAGATGTAAATGTGGCTTTTGCCAACGAACTTTCAATAATATGTGATAAGATTGGTATTAATGTTAATGAATTAATAAAATTCACTAATAAACATCCTCGAGTAAAAATTTTAAAGCCAGGTGTGGGAGTTGGTGGACATTGCATAGCTGTGGATCCTTGGTTTATTGTTTCTGAATTCGAGAATGAAGCTAGATTGATTAGAACCGCTAGAGAGGTTAATGATTACAAAAGTGAATGGGTTATAGAAAAAATCAAGATCTCAATAAAAGAATTTGAATATCAATTTAATAAAAAACCATTAATAGCTTGTATGGGAATATCTTTTAAACCAGATATAGATGATTTAAGAGAATCTCCAGCTCTGCATATAACACAAGAATTAATTAAAAATGGTTTTAATGTATTAATAGCTGAACCCAATGTCAAACAACATGATAGTTTGAAATTAATGGATTATCATCAGGTTATTGAAAGGTCTGATTTAATTGTGTTTTTAGTTGCTCATAAAGAATTTATTAATTTAAAAATAGAAAATAAAGTTATTCTTGATTTTTGTGGTGTTAATGAAAAATTATGAAGATTGCCATAATTTCAACCTGGTTCTCAGAAAAAATGGGTTATTCAGAAAATTTTTTACCAAAAGCGCTTGCTCAGTTGGGGCATGAAGTACATCTAGTGTCTTCTAATACGCAGATTTATTATAGTTCCCCTGATTATAAAGAAATCTATGAGCCCTTTCTAGGTCCAAATATTGTAGATTGTGGTATAAAAAAAATAGATGGTTTTATTTTACATCGTCTACCATATTACAAAACTAAGAGTGCTTTGCCTGGAATTTTAGGATTAAGAAAATATTTAGAAGATTTAAAACCAGACATTATACAAACTTACGAAGTGGATGATATTAATACATATGAATCTGCAATGGCTGCTAAAAAAATTGGATGTAAGTTTTTTACAGAGAGTCATATGCATGCCTCGGTCTTTAAAAATGATAACAAAAATTTTAAACAAAGAATAAAAAGTTTTTTAAAAAATTTTAATTTTCAATTGAAAATAATTAACTCGATCACATCTAAATGTTTTCCGATATCTCAGGATGCTGCATCTATTGCTAATTTTTTTCAAAAAGTTCCATTAAATAAGATTAAAGTACAGTCATTGGGTGTAGATACAAATTTATTTAGACCGCTGGCCAATGATGAAGATTGTAAAGATAGAAATATATTGAGAAAAAAACTTGGTTTTAAAGAATCAGATGTGGTTTGTATTTATACTGGTAGATTTACAAAAGACAAAAATCCTCGTTGTTTAGCATTGGCAATAGATTATTTAAATAAAAATGGTCATTTTTTTGGTGGGTTATTTGTAGGTAGTGGTAATGAAGAAGAGAATAAATTTATTAGTTCTATGGAAGGGTGTGTTGTTCATCCTTTTGTATTAGTAAACAGTTTGCCTTCTTTTTATCGAGCGGCTGAAATTGGTGTGTGGCCAAGACAAGAATCTATTAGCCAGTTAGATGCGGTAGCGTGCGGTTTGCCAATTGTTGTTAGTAATAAAGTGCAAGTGACTGAAAGAGTAGAAGGCAATGGATTATTTTATGAAGAAAATAATTATTTAGATCTTGCAAATAAATTAATAGTATTAAAAAATTTTGATCTTAGAAAAAAAATGGGGGATTGTGGAATAAAAAAGATTCTTGATAATTATAGCTGGTTAGCTATAGCCAAAGAACGAATAAAATATTATCAAGAAAGTTTATAGTTTTTTTGTGTTTTTTATAAAGAATTATGAAAGTATTCAGTAAAAAAATATTAGTTAAATTGGGCATGTTGATTTTTGTACAGAATATTTTTGTTTTCTTTAGATTGAATAAAAGAAAAATTTATAATAAATTTTTTTCAACAGCCAAAATATTGTTGTATCATCGTGTCAGCAAAACTGATTCTGATCCTTATTTATTAAGTGTTAGCCCAGAAAATTTCAGAGAGCAACTCCTGTATTTATCAACTAATTTTAATGTTATTTCACTTGTTGATATGGTTAGGAAAATTAAAGAACACAAAGTAGAATCAAATGACGTGGTAATAACTTTCGATGATGGTTATGCTGATAATTTTTATAATGCCCTGCCTATCTTAAAAGAATTGAATATCCCAGCAACAATTTTTGTTACTGCTGGTAAAATAGATTCCACGTCTCCATTTTTTTGGGATAATATTGTGGAAGGAAGCGATCGAGGCAGACCATTAACACGTAGCGAGTTACAAAATTTGGCAGAAAATTCATTGATTGAGATAGGCGCTCACACTATGTCGCATATTCATTTAAAAGATCATCCTTTAGATGTTCAAAGTAAAGAAATTTTAGAGAGTAAGACAGTGTTAGAAAATATTATCAACAAAAAAGTAGTTAGTTTTGCTTATCCTTTTGGTTGGCCTACAGATTACGACTCAAATACTGTTTGTTTGGTTAAAAAAGCTGGATATGATTATGCATGTGTAGTAGAAGGGAAAAGGGTTTCTAATTTTACTGATAAATACACTATTCCTAGGTTTGTCGTAAGAAATTGGAGTCGCGAAGAATTTATTGAAAATTTTAAAATTTTTGTATGAACATCTTGCAGATAAATAGTGGCGATCAGGGTGGTGGTGCTTGTGTAGTATCTTGGTATATAAAAAAAATATTAGAAGAATTTGGGCATAACACCCCTATGTTCGTAGTAGATAAACGTTCTGCTGATGAGAATGTTTTGGTTATTCCTCATAATAAATTTCAAATTTATCTCTCTTACATTTTATCAAATGATATTGATTTTTATGGGACTGATTACATTTTGAAAACTAAAGAATTTAAGACAGCAGATGTAGTGCATTGTCACAATTTACATGATTATTTTTTTAATATAAAAACATTAGAAAAAATTTCAAAATTAAAACCGGTTATTTGGACACTTCATGATATGTGGGCCATAACATCTCATTGTGCACACGCTTATGACGGATCTGTAAAAAATGGTTTTTTTGTATGTCCAAGTTTAAAAACACCACCGCGTTTGACATGGAATAATGAACGATATTTATGTTGGAAAAAAAGTGTAGTATATAAAAAATCTAAATTTCATATTGTGGTACCGTCACTTTGGATGAAAAATAAAATTCAACAAAGTATTTTAAAAGATAAACCGATCTCTGTTATACATAATGGAGTGGATACTTTTATTTTTAAATTATTAAATAAAGAAAATTGCCGAAAAGAACTTCATTTGCCAACAGAGAAGAAAATTATTTTATATGTAGCAAATGGAGGGAAAAATAATATTTGGAAAGGGTGGAATTATGTAAAAGAGATAGCAAAAAGATATGAAAATAATAAAGAAATCATCTTTTTGTGTGTAGGAGGACGTGAAGATAAAAAACATACTGACCAGAATATTTTGTATATCCCTTTTGTCTCAGAACCAAACAATATGGCACAATATTATTCGGCTGCGGATATATTATTGTTTCCGTCACTCGCTGAAAGTTTTGGCCTTGTCTTGGTAGAATCTTTAGCATGTGGTACTCCAGTTGTTAGTTTTGAAGTGGGGATTGTTTCTGAAATTGTTACACATAAAAAAAATGGATATGTAGCTAAATACAGAGATATTGATGATTTAGTAAATGGTTTAGATTATTTTTTATCATTAAGTGAAGAGGAGATTATTCAAAATCGAAAAAATATGATAGAATTAGTGAAAAATAATTTTGATAAAAATATGATGGTTGAAAAATATTTTAAACTTTATCAGGCCTTAGTATAATTTATTATGAGTAATGATGCTTTTAAAAATCAAAAAGATTTTTACAATAAAGGTTATGAAAAATTGGATATGTTATCCAAAGGTTTTCCTGATCTTAAAATTGTTGATGGACAGAGCAATGTTGAAAATTTAAAAATTATTAGTATTGGCGGTGGCAATGCTGCCGATGTTTGGTATTTGGCTAAAAATAATAAAATAATTTTGATGGATAGTTCGGAAGTTGCGGCCGATCAAGCCAAAGTTAATAACATTCAAGTAATTGTTTCTGATATTAACAATAAATTACCATTTGATAATGATGAGTTTGATGTTGTTATTTTGAAAGATATTTTAGAGCATGTTTATAGTCCACTTGAAGTACTAATGGAAGCCAAGCGTATTGTTAAAAAAACTGGTTATATTATTATTAGTTTACCGAATCATTTTTATTTACCTTTTCGTTTGCGTATTCTTTTTGGTGGTAATCTTATTTGGAAAAGTTTTTTACATAATCACAAAAAAGATTTTGATGAATGGAACTATATGCATATTCGTTTTTTTACTTGGAAAGGTGTTAAAAAATTATTACAATTGGCAGGTCTTAAAATAGTCAAAGAATATTGGGATTTTGGCACTTTGGCTCACTATACAGATCCTATGATGTATGAATATGCTTTTAAATTAAATAATAAAAAAATATCCTCAAAACGACAATGGATTTTTTATAAGATATTTTTACCATTTTATAAGGTGTTTAATTTTATTTTCCCTAAAAAAATCAGAAATTTTGTGGTTTCATTTTTTCCTGGAATTTTATGTGCGGGATTTTATTTAAGGGTAGCTAAAGATTAATTATATGGCTAAAATTATTATTTTAGAAAATAACGGTGGGAGGTTGGCAAATCAGCTTTGGCAGTTTGCTACCATTTATAGTTATTGTTTAGAAAAAAAAATGAATTGTGAAAATTATGTGTTTTTTCGATATAGTCGATATTTTAATTTTAAAGTTTCAAATAGGTTTGTAAAATTATTTTTTTTTAATTTGTATAATTGGCATAAAAATATAAAATTAAATAAATTATTATATATTATTTTTGTTAGGGTGATTAAATTAATTTTTAAGAATAATGTAATTGATACAAAAGGAAAAGAATTTTTTCTTCCTCCTTCCTATTCCAATAAAGAAAAAGATAAATTTTTGTTAGATAAAGTTTTTCCTGAAAGCAGGAATTGTTATTACTTTTGTGGTTGGGAATTTGAGAATCCAGAAGGGTTAAAAAAATATTATCAAGATATAAAAAATTTGTTTACACCGAAAGAACAGTACTTAAAAGCCCCCAATAATTTATTAGCTGATTTAAGAAACAAATATAAATTAGTAGTTGGTGTGCACATAAGACAAGGCGATTATAAAACATGGAACAACGGGAAATTTTTCTTTACTTGTGAAGAAGTAAGAGTAATATTGGATGATTTTTTAAATACTAATAAAAATATTGATATCAAAGATGTTGTTTTTGTAGTATGTTCAGATGGAAAAATTGATGATGAGGTTTTTAAGGGCCTGAACTTTGTTAAAGGGCCAGGCAGTGAGATAGAAGATTTATATACATTGTCAAAAACGGATCTGTTGGTAGGATCTAATAGTACCTTTGGTTTATGGGCATCATATTATGGTAATATACCTTTTGTATTTTTTTCTAAAGATAGAATAGAGTGGCCAAAGTTAATTCTTAAATAATTTTATAATTATGAATGTTTTATTTGTTTATTCGCTAGAATCTGGGTTATCAAGTGAAGGTTTGTTAGATTTACAAGAACGTATTCAGTTTGGTATTTCTTTAATATCCTCAGTTTTACAAAATCATGGTCATCATACAGATTTGGTTGTAATAAGTCGATCAAACGGAAAAGATTATGAAAAAACTTTAAAAAGGTGTATTGATGAATTTAAACCCAGTTTAATTTGTTTTACAGCAGTAGCAACTGAATATGAATTTATCGCAACTGCGGCAAAATTTATAAAATTAATTTATCCTAATGTTTTTCTTTTAATTGGTGGTGTTCATGCTACTTTAAATGCTGATGAGGTTTTATCGTCTGGGGTTTTTGATGCATTGTGTGTTGGAGAAGGAGAATATCCAACTCTTGAGTTAGTTGGGCAGCTGGAAAAAGGACAATTTCCGTCTGGTATTCTTAATATTTGGACAAAACGTGATTCTGTTATTGAAAGAAATAATTCTAGAGATTTTTTATTAGATTTAGACAGCTTACCTTTTCCTGACAGAAAAATGTGGCAAAAATGGATGAGTGATAAAACTCCAGAAAGATGTTCTATTTTGTTAAGTAGGGGATGTCATTTTAATTGCAGTTATTGTTGTAATCATTCACTTAGAGTGTTAGCACCAGGATCTTATGTAAGAACTAGATCTCCAGAAAATATTATAGCAGAAATTAATCAAATAATGGTAAATTTTCCCACAATAAAAGAGATATATCTTGAGGCCGAAACAATTGCTTTAAATGCTGATTGGTGTGTGAAATTATGTCTTTTGTTAGAAAAGATGAATGCATCTTTAATTCAACCACTATCTTTTGGAGCGAATATCAGGGTGGTACCAAAAGTACTAAATTTAGAAAGAATATTTTGTGCATTCCAAAAAGCTAATTTTAGATTTGTTAACATAGGATTAGAATCTGGCAGCGAAAGAGTTCGTAGAGATATCTTGAGGAGAGTTTATTCAAATGATGATATTATTGAAAGTGTAAAATTGGCAAGAAAGTATGGTTTAAAAGTTAGT
>Ga0172379_10012107_pt1 | contig 10148 bp, 10 predicted proteins | sample GrowelOW334metaG_FD_119756 | JGI IMG/M metagenome (GOLD analysis project Ga0172379, IMG submission 119756) | Groundwater microbial communities from an aquifer near a municipal landfill in Southern Ontario, Canada - Groundwater well OW334 metaG | ecosystem: Environmental > Aquatic > Deep...
GACGAGCGGGAAAATTGTTGCGATGGTGGGCGATGGAGTGAACGATGCGCCGGCACTAGCATTAGCCGATGTGGGCATTGCGATGGCGACAGGAACCGATGTGGCGATTGAATCAGCGGGAATCACGTTGCTTCACGGAGATATTTCAAAGTTGGTCAAAGCCGTTAATCTTTCTCGCCTGACGATGCGCGGAATAAAACAAAATTTGTTTTGGGCGTTTGCGTATAATATCGTAGGCATTCCGCTCGCGTCCGGCGTATTGTATCCATTTTTCGGTTGGCTTTTAAACCCAATCTTCGCCGGACTCGCCATGGCCCTTTCCAGTGTGTCGGTCGTAGGAAACTCACTTCGCTTAAAAGCAAAGAAAATATAAGTTTTCGCGTTGTTTACGATTACTATTTTTGGTATTCTTAACTGATATGAAAGAATCATTTGAACAAGCAGCCAGCCAAGAAAAAAACAGAATCGAATATGACTCTTTAAAGGAAGATTTGCGGAAAGGTTCTATTTCTTTTGGAGAAGCAGAAGAGAAACTTGAGGAATTAGATCAATTAACACCCTTGCGAGACGCCTCAGAAGAAAATTTGACGTTTTTATATGATCCTGAAATTATAGAGTATGTCCGAGAACATCCCGAATCCAAAGAGGAATATAATGGTTTTTTAAGTTTTACGGAGTTTCACGTCGCCCAACGGTCCGTCTCAGATAATTCGGAAGTGGCCGCAGAGCATTTTAAGAAGGCGCTAGAAAGTGCGCGAAAAGATACGCGATTTGGCGAGAGTTGGGCATCATATGTGGAAGGAACACTGATGTATATTGATGGAAAAGAAATCCCCGAAGAGATACAGGCAAAAGTAGACGAACAGAGAAATGCTGATATTTTAAGAAATTTTAACGCCGGATTGAAAGAGAGAGGTGTTCCGTCATATTGGGAAGATTACAGTAAATAGAAAAAGATAAATCGTTGCTTAAATAGGATGAAAAAAATAAATTATTTCCATTTTGGAACGAGATGACGAGGATTTCTCGGTAACTCAAAAGGCAACTTGTGCAAAAAATGCACGAGTTCAAAATAAAAAAAGATAATATAATTATGAAAGAAAAACAAACACACACGTTCCATGTCAACGGAATGCACTGTAAGTCGTGCGCTTTGGTGACGGAGCAGACTCTTGATGGGGTTGCTGATATTTCCGATGTAAAAGTGAATGCGCACAAACAATCTGTTTCCGTTTCGGGGGATTTTGGCGAAAAAACAAAAGAAGAAATTGCGGAAGAGCTTACTAAAGTGCTTTCTCCGAAAGGATATTCGCTTTCTTTGGAAAAAGAGGTCGTTTCGAAAAACTGGGAGGAATTTTGGATTGCCGGTCCGCTTGCTTTTCTCCTTGTGATGCTTTTTATTCTCTTGCAAAAAATGGGTGTGGTTAATTTTGTGAACGCAACCTCGATGAATTTTGGAACAGCCTTCTTAATCGGCGTCGTTGCTTCGCTTTCCTCGTGTATGGCAGTCGTCGGAGGGCTTGTTTTGTCGATGTCGGCAACATTTGCAAAAGAGGGAGATCGCATTAAACCGCAAATTCTTTTTCATGCCGGACGCATCGTTTCATTTTTCCTTCTTGGTGGAATGATTGGCGCCATCGGTTCGGCATTTCAATTGAATGCATTCGGTTCATTTATTCTGGGTCTTTTGGTCGGGCTGGTAATGCTGGTTCTCGGGATCAATTTACTCGATGTTTTTCACGGAGCGAAGCGTTTCCAGCTTGCGATGCCGAAAGTTCTTTCCAAACACGCGCTGAAAGCTTCCACTATGGCGCATTCCGTCACTCCACTCTTGGTTGGTGTTGCAACATTTTTTCTGCCCTGCGGCTTCACCCAATCCATGCAGGTCACCGCTCTCCAAACAGGGGATTTTCTTACGGGAGGGCTCACAATGCTTGCTTTTGCTCTCGGGACGTTTCCTGCGCTTGCTGTTCTCAGCTTTAGTGGAGTCGGACTTGCCGAAGGGCGCAATAAAGGAGTATTCTTTAAGACTGCCGGTCTTGTAGTGATAGCATTTGCACTCTTTAATATTATTAACAGCCTCGTTGTTATCGGTGCGATCGGAAGCGTGTTTAATTTTTAAAACTTATGGATTCATCAAAAACTATATCACTTTCCATTATTGCGGTAGGCATACTTGTCGCCGGGGTCATTTTCTTTTCGGGCGATAATGACAAAGTTACGGCAAACGGAATTCCTCCAAAGAACAATACGTATATTACGGACGGTAAGCAAATAATAGAACTCAACGCGAAGAATGGATTCAGTCCGACCGTAACGAATGCGAAAGCCGGTGTGCCGACCACCCTCAGAATACTCACCGCCGGAACATATGATTGTTCGTCAGTCATTAGCATTCCCGAACTGGATATCCGAAGGAATTTGCCGCCGAGCGGAACAACGGAGATCGAGATAGGCGCCCATGCAAAAGGAACGATGGATGGGACATGTGGAATGGGGATGTATCCTTTTGTTATTAATTTCCTTTAGGGGGTCGAGTCGTCTTTTTCGCGATCTTCGCTTTATTTTTTGAAATTATTACGTCACCGTACGCGTGTACGGTTCCGCAATAATTTCAAAAAATAAAGCGAATCTCATCGAAAAATCCAGCCTCTTAGTACTTCAACAATACGAAACATGAATGAATCTGAAAAAACAGAAGAAAAGAACAAGCCTTCATTTGCCGAACGGTTGAAGATTGAACCAATCCGCAAACAGTGTATCTGCGGAAGATCAAAAAAATATCCGCTGTGCGACGGAAGTCATAATAGGGAGTAATATAACGCTATTGATTCATTCATTGACTTTTTTTTCGTTTGGAACTATCCTGTCTTTGGACAAGCGGTCAAATTTTTGGGGAGAATGTGTCTCTGGGGGGAATGTTATGTCTTTTGAAAGTGTTATCGTGCCGGTTCTCATTTTATTGTTGCTTGTTGGACTCGTTTCTTCTTATTTGGCGGAAACGGACGAACATATCTATTCAAGTAAAGAACGCCTCACTATTGCCGGTGATATAAATTCCGGTGTTGCCACAATGTGGCTCATGTCTCCATTTGTAGTATCGTATATTGATGAGAATCTCTTTTTTGTTGTAATTATTTCCGCTGTTTTTTATTTGCTCATGTGGCGGTGTTATAGAAAAGCAAGATCGGTTTCGTCGTAAGGTGTTTTATTTATCAGCGCAGCCCCGGTATACCCGGGGCTTGTCTTTTTGGGAGATATATCGTATAACAAGAACAGGTTAATTTCTTTTTATCCTTTGGGGGGTACATATGTTTGGAATTATTGTTTTTATTTTGAACTCTGCCGCATGGATGTTTTTGGCGATGGGTTTGGTTGTTTCCGGACGAGCTGTTATGGTTGCAAACCAAAAAGACAGAAACTATCAGCTTAAAACCTTTTGGATCCTGCTTGCCGGGGCCGTCTTATGGACTTGTGTGGGATCGATCCGTTTCTTTATTTTGCATTATCCGGGCTGGGGTTACTTCCTCTTTGCTATCGGGTCTGTTGTTGCCTGTAATTATTTCCATAAAACCGCAAAAGCTTTGTTGAAAAAAGAATGATTGAGATGAACGCTCCGGACGAAAGTTCGGAGTTTTTTTGTTTTTAAAATTTTGATATACTTCGTGTATATGATAGAAACTTTTCCGAAGAGCACAAAAGAAGAAGGAAAGGATCCAGGCGCTTTGGGATCTCCAAATCCCCTCATCTCCGAACACCTTAGTGTGAATGTTAAAACAGGAGTGAAACCGATCATTATTTCGGTTTCTCCGGAAGAATATATTTCAGAACCCGGAGCGGAGAAACAAAAAGGCGCGCTTCCAAAACAAGAGAAAGAGGCGCACAATGTCGATTGGTACGCCTCCTCCGATCCTTATGAATTTTCCCCGGTAGACGAAAAAAACAAGGAATCCGAAGGGTATAAAAACTGTATCGGAATTGTTTTAACGGGGAAGGAAAAAGGGTCGAGTAAACAGATATCTTGTGTCGGACATTTTAATCCGTCAGTATTCTTTACGAAATATTCCACGCAAGAAAAGTTTCTTCATATTCTCCGCTCTAAAATTGAAGAAGTAAAAAAAAGATCAGAAGAAGGGTCTATGGACGCCGCAGTCTTTGGTGGAAATGTTTTTGAACCGGACCCCTCTTCTCTCCGAGAATATGAGGAAACCATTCAGACCGTCGTGGAAGAGTCGGAAAAGTGTTTGGGGTTTGCCCCGGTGGTAATCATTGGTCCAAAAACAGGTCGCGGGCAGGATGATGTCAGCTACGATACGGAAAATCGAAGATTGTTTACCGTCAGAAAAGAAACGGGAGTATCTTCAAGTGAAAGCTATTTAGCAAAAGATTTTCCAAGACAAAAAAAGAAATGGGCACAGGAGTATAAAGAAAAATCGGCATGGGAACGTTTTTTGTTGTTTTTAGGAATGTAAATATGTGATCTTTCCGAAATGTACCGGACTTCGTCTTCGGTTGCTGTTTTTTCCGTCGCGCGGAGTAAGTAAATGCGATATACTGATACACATAAACATCCTATTTTATGGCTGATACAAACACACAAGAAATACAAAAAGGCCTTTCTTCTCGGGAAGCGGATCGGCGTCTTCTTGATTACGGAGAAAACGTGATCTATCACAAGAAAAAACTCCGCCCAATCATCGCTTTTCTCAAAAAATTCAACAGCCCGCTTCTGCTTATGCTCATCGGCACGTCTGTCGTTTCTCTTTTTCTCGGACAGTCTACGAGTGCGGTCATAATTCTCATCATGGTCCTCCTCTCTGCGACGATGGATTTTGTGAATACGAGAAAATCCGAGAACGTCGCTGATGCGCTTGTTGCTCAGGTGGCTTCGACCGCGCAAGTTTGGCGCGATGGGGAACTCGCCACGATACCGCTCAAATTTCTTGTCCCCGGGGATATGATCGATTTGGAAGCGGGGAAGGTGATTCCTGCAGATTGCCGCATCCTCTCCGCGGATGATTTTTTCGTCAACCAGTCCGCGCTTACCGGCGAATCATTTCCTGTTGAAAAATATGCCGACAAAGAAAAGGGGACAGCACTTCTCTCGAAAGGGGAAGCGTTTCCGCTTTCTTCCGAGACCGGAGCGTTTATGGGGACAAGCGTCGTTACCGGTTTTGCTACCGCGGTTATTCTTCGAACGGGTGCTGCCGCCGAACTCGGCCGCATTGCGTCCGGCCTTGCTGCGCCGGAACCCGAAACCGATTTTGACCGAGGTATTCGAAATTTCAGTGTATTTGTGATGCGTCTTACTTTGGTCATGGTCACCGTGGTTTTTGCGATCAACACCGCGATGCACAAAGATATGCTCGACTCGTTCCTTTTCTCTGTCGCAATCGCCGTCGGACTCACGCCTGAACTTTTGCCTGTCATTATGTCGGTGTCTCTTGCTCGGGGGTCTCTCAAAATGGCACAAAAACAGGTCATCGTTAAAAATCTATCTTCCATTCAAAGCTTCGGGGGTATTAATATTCTTTGCACCGATAAGACCGGCACACTGACGAAAGACAAAATTTCTCTTGTGCGATGTGTAGATATTACGGGCAAGGATTCTGATGAGGTAATGCGTCAAACATACCTCACGAGCGTCATGCACACGGCAAAGAAAGGACCACTCGACGCGGCAATCGAGGAGCATGGAAAAATGGACGTAGCCGAGTTTACTAAGGTCGACGAGATTCCGTTTGATTTTCACAGGAGAAGGGATTCTGTTGTTGTTGACCACAATGGTGTGCGTCAAATCATTAGTAAAGGAGCACCGGAAAACATTTTTGCAGCATGTTCCCGTTTGCAAAACGGCGTATTCACCGAAGAAAAGAAAAAAGAGGCACTTGATGCGTACAGTAAACTTTCTTCCGAAGGATATCGCGTACTCGGTATTGCGGAAAAAATCGTTAAGACAGAAGACCGTATGGAGTATCATAAAGAAGAAGAAATCGACATGACCTTTCTCGGACTCGCGGCTTTTCTTGATCCGCCAAAGAAAAGTGTTGCGCCGGCATTGCTCGAACTTGAAGGTCTGCACATTGGGGTAAAAATTTTGACCGGGGATAGCGAGGTCTTAACTGAACGAATTTGCAAAGACATCGGACTGCCAATTTGTGGAGTTTTGAACGGTGACCAGATTGCTTCGCTTTCCGATTCTGAACTGACTTCGAAACTTTCGGGGGTGAATGTCTTCGCTCGTGTGTCACCCGAACAAAAAGAACGCATCGTCGTGCTTTTGCGCAAACAAGGAAATGTCGTAGGGTATCTCGGTGACGGCATCAACGACGCTCCTGTCTTGAAAGCGGCGGATGTCGGAATTTCGGTGAATAATGCCGTAGACGTGGCGAAAGAAACCGCCGATATTATTTTGCTCGACAAAAGTCTCGAAGTTTTGAAGGATGGTATCATCGAGGGAAGAAAAACTTTCCAAAATACGATGAAATATATCAAAATGGGATTTTCATCGAATTTTGGAAACATGTTTTCCATGATGGGTGCGTCCGCATTTCTCCCGTTTCTTCCCATGCTTCCATCGCAGATCCTTCTCAACAACTTCCTGTATGACATGTCGCAAACCACGCTTTCTACCGATTCGACAGATGAAGAAGACACGATTCATCCGCTTCGCTGGGACACACATTATTTTGGAAGGTATATTACCGTTTTCGGGCTCGTCAGTTCCATTTTTGACTTCATTACATTTTATGTTCTCTACAAATTCTATACGCTCTACGAATCATTCGGAGCTACAGGCTTTCAGACGGGTTGGTTCATCGAATCTATTGCCACACAAGTACTTATCATCTATATTATCAGAACAAAACGCGTACCGTTCTTCAAAAGCTGGCCCAGCGTGCCCGTGATTTGCTCGACTATCGGCATAGTCGTTCTCGCCTGGATAATTCCATTCACATTCGTTGGGAAAATATTGTTATTCAAACCTCTCTCGCCCCTCATGCTCTCTGTCGTTGCTGGCATCGTCGCCGTATATCTCGTCATAGGAGAAATAGCAAAAGCAATCTTTTATCGGGTGTATAAGAAGGCGCTGTAAGAGCTCATAAAGTATAGCGTATGACAAAAAATGCATAATAGTAAACTTTCTCGCGCATATTGGAAACAATGGATCATTAAGCATGAAAAGCTTGTGTCTTTTGCTGTGTTCGTCGGCGGGTTTACTCTCGATAATCTTACGCTTCGGCGTATTGACAGACTTCTTGATATTCTGATACTTTTCGGCTGGCTGTTTGTCGGTTCAATCGGGATCATTTTACTTAATATTGCGCATCACCGTCCGATGCACCTCAAAATTTTCAAGAAAGAAAGCGTCTTCCTTCCGCTTTTGATCCCGTTCGCGCTCGGCGCTCTTTTTTCCGGCTTCACTATTTTTTACATGCGCAGCGCTGTTTTTGCCACGAGCTGGCCGTTTCTTCTCATTATATTGGCGCTCTTTTTAGGCAATGAATTTTTTAAAGAGAGGTATCTGCATCTGAACTTTCAGGTTGTCATTCTTTTTACTACTGTTTTTTTTCTCATGATTCTTTTTGTTCCGATCGTACTTGGAAAGATCGGTGACAGTATCTTTTTGCTTTCCGGTGCGATAAGTCTTGTGGCGATCGGTGCATTCGTTCATTTTTTGTACTTTTTTCTTCCGAAGGAGGCGCGAGGCAACAGAAAAAAACTTGCGGTGTGGATCGGCGGCGTTTTTCTTGTCATAAATTTTTTCTATTTTACAAACCTTATTCCACCTGTTCCGCTCGCTCTTGTTGACGGAGGAGTGTATCACTATGTTACTCATGCGGGACCGGGAAAATACGAACTTCTTTCAGAAGAACCTCACTGGTACGATTATTTCACTTTTTATGATGATATACATGTGACCGAGGGCGAGCCTGTGTACGCATGGAGCGCGATTTTTGCTCCGACCGGACTCACAACGAAAATTTATCACCGCTGGCATTACTATGATCCCGGGCAGGGGAAATGGACGGATTCAGGGGTTATCAGCTTTAACATTTTTGGCGGCACGGATTACGGCTATCGGGGATATTCGGAAAAAACATATTTAACCCCGGGAAAATGGAGGGTTGATGTTTCGACAGAACGGGGACAGGTCTTAGGAAGGATCAGATTCAATGTTTTACGCGTTGAGTCATCGGTACCGCTCGTTACGATAGTGAAATAATATTCAAGACGAATAGAAAAATAAGAAAATAGAAAGATTATAACAGTACCGGAATCTTCCTATTTTCTTATTTTCTTATTCATTCAAGTTATGTCAAAACTATCCGAATTGCAAAAAGAAACTCGCACTCTCGCCAATCCTGAAAAATCGGCTCTTTTAATGCGTTTTTTTAAGACAGGAAAAGGAGAGTATGCCGAAGGTGATATTTTTCTTGGGATTATGGTTCCGGAATCTCGAAAAATTTCCCTAAAATATTTTGATTTTTCGCTTCCTGACACGGAAAAGCTGCTTCATTCCAAATTCCACGAAGAGCGACTAATCGCGCTTTTTATTCTTATCTATCAATTTGAAAAAGGAGATGAAAGCGCGCAAAAGAAAATTTTTTCTCTGTATATTGCTAACACTCAATACATAAACAATTGGGATTTGATAGATATCACTGCGCCGAAGATCATCGGTGAATTTCTTTTTCGAAAGGGGAAAGGAATTGATGTTTTGAGAAAAATGGCGTGTTCGAAGAGTCTTTGGGAAAGAAGAATTGCGATACTTGCAACATTCCAGTATATTAAGAATAATCGCTTCGAAGAAACGCTTGAGATCGCCGAAAAACTTCTTTTTGATCCGCACGACCTGATTCACAAAGCTGTCGGTTGGGGGTTGCGGGAAGTTGGGAAAAGAGATCAGGCGCTTGAAGAAGAATTTTTAAAGAAACACGCAAAAGAAATGCCGAGAACGATGCTTCGCTATGCAATCGAGAAATTCCCGGAAGAAAAAAGGAAAATATATTTGAATAGGAAAATAGAAAAATAAGAAAATAGAAAAATTAACGACGGCGGCGAAATCTTTCTATTTTTCTATTTTCTTATTTTTCTATCATATTTATTTATGCGCTATCGTTTTTATACATCATCAATATCCGCTTGGAAGGGAATGCTTAGCGCAATCTCTTCCGCCAAGAAAAGCATTTATTTGGAAATGTATATTTTTCAAGATGATACAAAAGGGTACGATTTCCTTTCCGTTCTTGAAAAAAAGGCGAAAGAAGGGGTTCATGTCGTTCTTGTTCTTGATTCGCTCGGCAGTTTCGGGCTTTCTTCGGAGGCGGTTCATTCGCTCCGAGTTTCCGGCGTTGAAGTGCTATTTTTCAGTTATTGGTTCCGTCGTTTGCATCGGAAAATCCTTATCGTTGATGAAAAGGTGGTTTTTTTGGGCGGTGTGAATATCGGCGGCGTTTATGCTCCCTGGAGAGATCTCCAAGTACGCGTCGCGGGAAGAAAAATGCTTGCCTCTTCGATGCGTTCATTTGCGAGGGTGTATCATGAATGCGGTGGAAAAAATACCACGCTTCTGTCTCTGCTTGGTCCGAGACCGCTTTTTCGAAAAACAAAAACCTGGTTTGCAGAACATGGGATTTCGGGAAAATGGATTGAGATCCGACAGCAATACGAAAAACATATTTCAGAAGCAAAAAATTCCATTATCCTTGTCACTCCATATTTTTTTCCCAGACGCTGGCTGGTTGCGAGGCTTCATGAGGCGATTCTTCGCGGTGTAATGGTTGAGATCATCGTACCGAAAGACACGGACCACGGATGGATCATGAACCGCATCAATTATTTTCAACTCTCTTTTTTTGAGAGGCTTGGCGCAATAGGGTATCTTTCCAACGAGATGAACCACGCGAAAGTTCTTTTGATCGATAACACGGTCGGAATGGTCGGGTCGGGAAATCTTGATCCGCTCTCTTTCGGGTGGAACGCAGAAGCGGGGGTATTCTTTGCTCGTCCGGCGATGATCCGCGATTTGCACAAAATATTGAATGAATGGAAAGAGGAGGCCGTTTTGCTTACGCCGCTCACTTTTCAGCCAAGATGGTACGATTTTTTGCTCGAAATACTGAGGCGGATATTTTAATCTTGAC
>Ga0172379_10012108_pt1 | contig 10148 bp, 10 predicted proteins | sample GrowelOW334metaG_FD_119756 | JGI IMG/M metagenome (GOLD analysis project Ga0172379, IMG submission 119756) | Groundwater microbial communities from an aquifer near a municipal landfill in Southern Ontario, Canada - Groundwater well OW334 metaG | ecosystem: Environmental > Aquatic > Deep...
AATAAATGTTCTTCAATGCCAACCAAATTCATAATAGCAATACTTAAATCTTGATCAGAAGATAAATCCACCTTGTCTAATTTTTTCAGGTCATCAACTTTGTTTATAAATTCATTCAAATCTTTAAAACTATTGTCGCTCATATCATCCTCGATTTTTAATCACCAAGCCAAAATTTACTGACATTACTTTGTTAAAAAATAAAAAATCACACTAACAACCAGTAAAGCTCCCACAGGCATTAATACTTTCTGCATTGGAAAATAGGCTTTATTTTGATTACGTTTCTTTAATTGTTCATAGCAAATGGCTGCCGCGGTAAAAACGATACTACCTACAATAATACCAAGCAATAATTTATCCACACCCCATAATTTATTCAAAGCATGTCCAATAATTCCATGCCAATAAAGCGGAAGAATAATAATCACATAATAACCAACAAAAACAATGATTTTTCTTCCAAAAAAACGGATGTGCTTTTTAGTCAGCCAATTAACTGTCCAACCAATTAAAGACACAATTAATCCGCCGACCCAAACTCCTGTAATAGCATCATCAATTCCAAGCCACTGCGCCAAACCTATTCCAGCACCCACCGCAATTGTACATAAAGGACATATTGCAAATGCCGAACCACAACATAACAAACAAAACGCTGCAAAAATATAAGATATTTTTTTCATTCAGCTCTCCTTAATTGTATTTTTAACAACCTCATACAAACCAATCCCCGCAGCCACTGAAACATTCAAACTTTCCACATCCCCCAACATAGGAAGATTAACCAAATGATCACAAAGATCTCGCGTCAGACGTCGCAAACCTTTTTCTTCAGCACCAACTACCAATGCTAATGGCGGCGTTAATTTTGCTTGATAAATATTATTCTCAGCTTCAGACGCCATACCATAAATCCAAACACCTTGATCACGCAGCATCCGTAAAGTTCGAGCCAAATTAGTCACAACAAATAAAGGCGTGCTTTCTGCCGCCCCGCAAGCAACTTTACGTACCGTATCAGTCAAACCAACAGCATTATCTTTAGGAACAATTACCGCATGCACGCCTGCAGCGTTAGCTACTCGCAAACACGCCCCTAGATTATGCGGATCTTGCACGCCATCCAAAACCAAAAAAAACGCTCTCTGCGCAACCCTTTGCGCAAGTAATTCCAGATCATTTTCGCTATTCCCAGACACAAGAATATCATCATCAGTATTAGATTCACCCATCACAGCAACAAAACCCTGATGTGTTGCAAAGTGCGTCAATTTATCTAAAACAACACGCGAAGAAAATTCATGATCAATATTATTTTTCTTTGCAAGATTTATTATTTCACAACCTCTTTCATCCTTCCTACCTTGCAACAAATAAATTTTCTCAACAGCAATATGATTTTCGCTTTGCAGCAAATTCTTTATCGCATGAAAACCGTAAATATACTGGATTTTATTTTTCATTTCTAATTTTTAACTTTTGGTTTGTTATTTTTATGGCAAGACAAATTCAATTTGCCTGGCGTCCAAATCAACCCGAGCTATCTTAATGCGGATACTATCACCAAGTCGATAAGCTCGATTACTTTTCTTTCCGCGCAATAGATGATTTTGGTTATCAAATTGATAGTAATCTCCAGGCAAAGCTGTTACATGCAGCAGCCCTTCAACATAGAAATCTTTCAATTCCACAAACAATCCAAACTCAGTAACCCCAACAACAACTCCAGCGCATACATTTCCAAGTTTATCCGACATGAATTGACACTTTAACCAATCAATCACTTCATTGGTGGCATTATCTGCGCGCCTTTCTGTTATAGAACAATGTTCACCAAAAAGCTGCATATCATGTTTGTTGTAAAAAAACTTTGCGATTTTTTTGCCGGAAATCACATGATGAATAGCGCGATGATTAAGTAAATCAGGATATCTTCGTATAGGCGAAGTGAAATGTGCATAAGCAGGATAGGCCAAACCAAAATGTCCAATATTTTCCGAAGAATATACAGCCTGAGATAAAGATCGCAACAAAATCGTTTGAATCAATAGCTTGTCTTTTCTTCCATCGAGCGTCCGCATCAACTTAGCATAATCCAAAGAAGATGGAGTTTTGCCACCACCTAATTTTAAACCAAGAATTTTCAAAAAATTACGCACGCTTTGCAGCTTCTCAACGCTTGGCCCATCATGGATTCTGTACAGAGCTGGTATTTTGTTTTTCAACAAAAACTTAGAAGCGCAAACGTTCGCAGCCAACATACATTCTTCAATAATACCGTTTACATAATTTTGCATTACCGGCACAATATTTCTGATGCGTTGATTGTTGTCATACACAATTTTAGTTTCAACGCGATCAAATTCAAGCGCGCCCCGTAATTTACGTTGTTCGATTAAAACTTTATATAGGCGATGCAATTCCTGAATATGTGGTAACAAATGCCCATTTTGAGCTAGCTTGCTTTTTCCTTTACCATCTTTATCTTCCAATATTTCATAAACAAGATTGTAAGTTAAACGCGCCTGAGAATTAATAATAGCTTTACAAAAACTATAATCCTTAATTAGGCCATCTTTACTAATCTGCATTTTGCATACCAACGCCAAACGCTCAACATGTGGCTTTAAAGAACACATCTCACAAGAAAGCAGTTCCGGCAACATATGAATAACTTGATGAGGAAAATATACAGAATTTCCTCTATCCAATGCTTCCGTATTTAAAGAAGATCCGTCGGTAACATAATGACTAACATCGGCAATAGCAACATATAATGTCCAACCACCCTTTGCTATTTTTTCACAATAAACCGCGTCATCGAAATCTCTCGCATCTTCACCATCGATAGTTACAAAAGGCAAACTGCGCAAATCATCGCGCTCAGCACGTTCAGCATCCGAAATAGAAAGAGGTATTTTTGCAACTTCGGCGTCTATTTCTGACGACCATTTATGTGGCAATCCATAAGAGCAAAGAGCCAAATCAATTTCTACTCCGCCGCCTCTTTTATCACCAATAATTTTTATTATTTTACCAATAGCCACACAAAATTTAGTAGGATAGCTAACAATTTCCGCCATGACCAATTGACCAACCTTTGCCGCTCCCTTATTCTCCGGAGGAATTATCACTTCATGAGAAATATGCTTACTGGTAGGCACAACAAAACCAACACCATTTTCTTCCGCATAATATCCTGCAACTTGTGTAATATTATGCTGCAAAATTTCAACTATCTTTCCATAACGACGTTTTTTTTCTTCGCCGGTTATGCACATCAAAACTTGGTCATCAGGAAATAGCATTTTTGTTTCACGAGCTGTTAGAATGATATCTTTGCTACCATCCTCAGCAATAACAAAACAGCTACCATCACGCCGCGTAGCTACCCTGCCCTTTACCAAATTCATTTCCCCAATTAACGCATACAATCCATTACGATTTTGAATAACTTGTCCATCACGACTCATGGCAATTAATCGGCGTTTTAACGCCTCGCAACGCTCAGCATCATTCTGCAAAACAAATGCCTCAATCAGCTCAATCATTCCAACAGGGCGTTTGGCGCGTGTTAAATAGTCTAAAATAAATTCCCTACTGGCTATTGGATTGGCATATTTTAAACTTTCCCTATCAAAATAAGGATCGTTTTTTTCTACAGAAGAATAACGTTTTTTACTCGACATATGTTTTAAGTCCTCTAATCAAAATGTTTCCATATTATAATTACGTATTTCTAGAATTGTAACTTTCACAATATATTACCAAATTTTACCGGCCTAATGTATAATTCTCTGAAATAAAAAACCAAACCATGAAATGAGGACTGGCAGTGAACAAACAAAACATAAGCAAAATCGCATTAACCGTTATATTTTCCGGAGTTTTAGCCGGTTGTAGCTACATAAATGCAAAATTAGAGCAAAATCCTACCACACAACGCCAACAACAATGTGGCACTTTAAAAAACCAAATGACGTTTGCATCGGGAACTGCTGGCATTAATAGCCAAACCAGCAAAAATCCAGCGCAAGAGGCGCACACAAACCGTTTATACGATCAGTATAAATGCAAAGATCTGGAACCAGCCAATAAGCAATAAGTAAGAAGTACCTAAATAAAAATACGCCGGGGTGGTGAAATTGGTAGACACGCAAGTTTCAGGTATTTGTGGGGGAAACTCCGTGGAGGTTCGAGTCCTCTCCTCGGCACCATTTAAAAAAAATGATTAATGACTAATTGTGGTTGCCGCGAAAACCACGCGACAGTTTTTATTTTTTTAACGCGATGCTCGCATTTTCTGGTTGCCGCTTTTATAACATATTGATTTATAACGAATTTTATTTTACATAAAACGGCAAGAAGTATGAAACATGGTCTTTATACGTCTAAAATCAACAGGTTAAAAAAGTCAAATATCGCGTTAATTTGATCATTGTTTGCATGTTTGATAGAACCGCCTGCCAGAAAACAAATAAACCCGTCGCACGCGTTTTTTGTGCGACTCAACAATTAATCATTAAACATTAATCATTAATAATTAATCACTAATCATTGAATGAAACACAGCCTCCTACAATCCAGCTCTTTAAGCATGCACAGACAACCATTGTGGATGCGCTTTTGGCAAAAACTACATGTTGATTTGCCTATGTTATTTGGAATAATTTTATTAGCCTTATTCGGGATGCTCATTTTATATAGCGCAGGCAATAAAAACCTACAAGTAATTAGTCATCAATCTGTAAGTTTTATTATCGCCATCACGGTTATGCTTTTACTTGCCCAAATTCCGCCGCATCGATATAGCGAACTAACTCCATGGTTTTATTTACTGACTCTGTTTTTGTTGGTAGCCGTTTTAGGATTAGGAATTGTTAGCAAGGGTGGTCAAAGATGGTTAAGTTTAGGCTTTTTACGTTTCCAACCATCAGAAATGATGAAACTAGCTATGCCGATGATGCTGGCTTGGTATTTGAAGGATAAACATCTGCCTCCAGACCTAAAAACACTAAGCACTACTCTTGTCATTATTTTGCTGCCTGTAATAATAATTGCCAAACAACCAGATCTTGGCACCGCCACAATCATTGCCGCAACTGGATTATTTGTTATTTTTCTTACAGGAATCAGTTGGCGCTTTATTCTTAGCTCCATTGCTAGCCTTGCATTAATAATCCCATTAATCTGGCATTTTATGATGCATGCTTACCAAAAAACACGCATTCTTACTTTTATTAATCCAGAAGGAGACCCCCGCGGCAGCGGTTATCACATAATTCAATCAAAAATAGCCATAGGCTCTGGTGGTTTTTGGGGAACAGGATGGCTGCATGGAACACAAACTCATTTGCAATTTTTACCAGAACATTCTACCGATTTTATTTTTGCAGTATGCGGCGAAGAGCTGGGCTTCCTTGGATGCTTTGTTTTGCTGGCAATTTTTTTCTATTTGGTTGCCCGTGGTTTATACATAAGCAACCGCGCACAAGATACTTTTGCACGTCTGCTTACAGGCAGTTTAACTCTGACTTTTTTTTCATCATTTTTTATCAACGTTGGCATGGTCGCAGGCATCTTACCTGTGGTTGGTCTCCCACTACCGCTGGTTAGCTACGGCGGCAGCTCTATAGTAACTTTAATGGCTGGATTCGGGATTATTATGTCAACACATATGCATCGCCGATTATTATCAAACTAAATCTGGAAGTATCATGCCGCAAAAAACAAAAACCACAACAAACATCAATAGTCATATAGTATTTTATATAATGCTATTTTGTTTACTTCTATGTTGGAGCGGCAAGCAAAGTTATGCCTCAGATGCGCGCCTAAGCAGCTATCCTGTGGTTCAAACATTTATCAACAAAATGGTACAGCAACATCAATTTAATGCCAATGAACTAACTACCCTGCTCGATTCAACACAACTAAACGCTGACATAATTCAATCCATGCAACATCCATATGAAGAACAACCGTGGTATGTCTATCAAAAACATTTAGTTAATCAAAAACGCATAATGCTTGGCGTCGAATATTGGAAAAATCACGAAAAAGCCTTAAATTACGCAGAAAAAAAATATGGAGTTCCTGCAGAAATTATTGTAGCTATAATTGGTATAGAATCTTTATATGGACACGCTCATTTAAAACATCCAGTACTCAATACTCTTGCTACTCTTGGTTTTTCTTATACGCCACGAACTGCATTTTTTCAAAATGAATTAGAACAATTTTTGCTACTTGCGCGCGAGCTAAATGTAAATCCTAAAAGCATTTATGGTTCGTATGCTGGAGCAATTGGATTGCCACAATTCATGCCAAGCAGCTATCGCCGTTTTGCAATAGCTTATAATCCAACTTTCACAAGTAACTCAGATAATGATTCTGAAGTTGGTAATTTATTCAATGATACCGATGACGTTATAGTCAGCGTTGCCAATTATTTAAATTATTTCGGATGGCAGAAAAAGCAAAAAGTTGCAATTCCTGCGCAAATAACAGGAGATGAATACCAAGAGCTATTACCAACAAAACTAGAACCAAGTTATAGAATTAATAAACTAAAAAAATATGGCATCAAATCAACATATCAACTTCCAAAAGCAACCAAAGCTACTTTGATTAAGCTCCAAAATGAAAATAGCTATGAATATTGGTTGGGGTTAAATAATTTCCATGTTATTTCACGTTACAACGGTAACATCCAATATATTATGGCAGTAGATCATTTAGCTAACGAAATAAAACAGCAAAAAACTCAAGCATCAATTGATGAATAACCAATCTATTGCAACGGCGCTGAAACTACATCAAGCTGGAAATGTTACCGAGGCTAGAGAAATCTATATCCAGGTTTTAGCTTCCGATCCTAACAATATATATGTTTTACACTTGCTTGGAATTTTATCTGCTCAAGAAAATGATTTTCGAGCTGCCGCGCAATATTTAGAAAAAGCCTTAAATTTAGAACCAAACTCTCCAATGCTGCATAATAGCATGGGAAATATTTTAAAAGGTTGTGGTGAATTTTCTTCTGCCTTACAACATTTGCAAATCGCATTGCAACAACAACCAAAAAACGCTGTGTTGCATAACAATATTGCAATTATTCAACAAAAACTAAATAATCATAAAAGTGCGATTAAACACTATCAGCACGCCATAGAATTGCAACCAAATTATGCCGATGCCCATTATAATTTAAGCCTGGCAATGCTGAATGGCAAAGAACCAAATGAATCTGAAGCTATTATACAGCTTAAAATCACTCTCGAACTACAACCACAACACCCTTCAGCTTTATGTCAGTTAGCACAAATTTATCAACGGCAACAGCAAAATGATAATGCATTAACGCTCTATCAAAAGTCATTGAAGTTAGATAAAAACAATATAATTGCACAGCAAAATCTTGGTGCTTTATTACTTGCAAAAAACAAATTTGCTGCTGCTATTCGACATTTTAAAAAAGTTTTAAATATCGAACCGCTTAATCAAGATGCTTTTTATAATCTTGGCGCGGCATTTTTGCGTCAAAAAAATCCTGAAGCAGCTCTCAAATATTTTCTGCGTCTTTCTCAACTAAGCAAAGATTTTAATGTTTTTTATAATCTTGGAGTAATCTACAACGATATCAATAGAACCAATGATGCAATTACTTATTTTACTGAAGCATTAAAAATTAATGCAAATGATTTTGCGACTCACATAAACTTAGGTGCGATTTATTTAAAGATAGAAAATTATGAAAAAGTATTAGAGCATTATACAAAAGCCGCGCAAATTCAGCCGCAAAACAAAGAAGTTATTTACACACTAGCTGCCATAAAACAAAATCAAACTCAAACTACCGCCCCACAAGAATACATTCAAAATCTATTCGATAATTACGCTACTAATTACGACAAACATTTAGAATTGTTAGATTATCAAGCCCCACAACTTATTTATGAAGCAATTCGCACAACAATCAATCCACAATTAAAATCATGGAATATATTTGATTTAGGTTGCGGAACTGGATTGTGCGGCGAAAAATTGCATAATTTAGCACATAAATTGATTGGAGTAGATGTCTCAGAAGAAATGTTAAAAATTGCCGCACAAAAAAATATTTACGCCGAACTACAACAAGACACCATTGAAAATGCCTTGGCAAATCAAAATGATTTAGATTTAATTATTGCCGCGGACACCTTTCCATACATTGGAGATTTAACAAACATTTTTTCTCTAACCAAAAAAAGCCTAAAAAAACAGTCCTATTTTGCATTTACAGTAGAAAAACTTGCAAATAAACTTGATCTAAACAACGAGTCTGAAAAAAAATCGGATTGTACTGATTATATCTTACAACGTACTTTACGTTTTTCGCATAGTGAAAAATACATTATAAAACTAGCTGAAAACAACTCTTTCAAGATTATTTTGCAATCTTCTATAAGTATAAGAAAGCATCACAACACAATGATCGAAAGTTTTCTTTTCATTTTACAAAGTTGAAAACACCGTAAAAACAAGGGTGTTTTATCTACATCGTGTAAAAATACACAAAAAAACCACAATATATAGTGGTTTTCAATTTGCATATCCAACAAACTGGACAAAAGCAATATAAATTGCTATACTGCCCAACTTATGAAATTGATACTATTTTTCTCGCGGCAATTAGTGGTATTTTGCTGCACTCTTTTGTTTTTATCTTGTTTCATGCAGTTAAGTGGTTGTGGCTCTACCAATTACAATCTTCAACACAACACACATATAGATAGCAACTCTCTGCAACAAAGCAAAACTGTTGCAATAGAAAAAAATACGATAAAAGCAACTACCGTTAACAACGCCAACAATGAATATCAAATAAAAGGCAAACGTTACAAAGTATTAAATACTGCAAAAAATTACCGCCAAGTTGGAACAGCTTCTTGGTATGGCAAAAAATTTCAAGGCAAAGTTACGTCAAGTAATGAACGCTATAATCTGCATGGCATGACTGCAGCAAGTCCAATATTGCCACTACATACTTACGTCAAAGTTACAAACCTTAACAATGGCAAACAAGTAATCGTTAAAGTAAACGATCGAGGCCCATTCCTGCATAATCGAATTTTAGATTTATCATATGCTGCAGCAAAAAAACTGGGTTTTTCTCATCAAGGATTGGCAAGAGTAGAAGTTGCGTCTATTGACGCATCTAATCCGCTCGACACAATCGCAATAAACAACACTAACACTCCGCTAGAATTTTGATTCTCTGCATTAGACATGCGCGTCTGAAATAAAACACAAAAAAACATAATACAATTACGCCCAGCTTTTGCGCATAAAAACCACAACATGGTTCCCCACGATAGCCTAATATCAACCTGAAAACTAATTGCCTAATACAATACTAGTACAGCGTTTATTTGATTTTGCGTGGCCGTCATTGCGAGCCGCTTTTGCGAAACAATCCACATTTAAATACAGGCTCTATTTATAGATTATTTTTATAAAATCTCTTACAATAATGAAAACTCGAAAATTTCAAACTGCGTCACTACCCATTTTTTTGTTTGTTGACAATTAATTTATTTATAATATGAAGGAGAATTTAAAATGAAAAACGTAAGAAACATTTTTGTTATGTTGTGCGCTATTTCTTTTTTAACCGTTTGCGGCCTAACACAAGCAAACGATGACCAAAACAGCAACACCGCAACACCGGTTGCCAGCTTGGTAAAAGAAAAACATCAATGCCATATGGTACGCATCAAGAATGGCGGATTACGCAGAGTTTGTAAATAAGCGTTTATGTAAAAATTACTTTGGTTTTACGCTACATTATTAGACACGTTGGCTTTGCGCCGGAAGGAACTATGCTTTGTTGTTTCGAGGTTATTTTTTCCGTTGTAGATGTAGCTCCAGATCTAAAAAAAGATGCTCTAGATATTTCTTTATCAGTCCCCTGCCAAATGCCTGACTCTTCCTCTTTTCGCAATACTAAATTAACAATGTCATATGCTACATCTCTTTGTAATAATTGCCCTATTGGTGATTCTGCTCCTAAACGTTCATGATAGACAACACCTTTGTTGAGGTGATAACGCTGATGCCACGTTTTTGCACACGTTAAATTTTGGCTCGGTGTAAATGGG
>Ga0172379_10012109_pt1 | contig 10148 bp, 7 predicted proteins | sample GrowelOW334metaG_FD_119756 | JGI IMG/M metagenome (GOLD analysis project Ga0172379, IMG submission 119756) | Groundwater microbial communities from an aquifer near a municipal landfill in Southern Ontario, Canada - Groundwater well OW334 metaG | ecosystem: Environmental > Aquatic > Deep...
CATTCACAATCGGTGATAACAGATCAATTGTTTGCGGAACGAAAATGATGTGGTCGGCCAATGATCTGATTTGTGGTTCATCTTCATTCGCAATTGCAATCACTTTCCCTTTACGCGCTTTCACTTCCTGCATATTTGAAAGAATCTTATCATAGGTGCCGTCTTTCGGCGCGATCACTACCACCGGCATATTTTCATCGATAAGTGCAATCGGTCCGTGTTTCATTTCAGCCGCAGGATACCCTTCAGCATGAATATAAGAGATCTCTTTCAGCTTTAATGCCCCTTCCAGCGCTACCGGGAAATTTAGTCCACGTCCGAGGTACAAGAAGTTGTGAGAATCTTTAAATTCTTCGGCAATCGATTCGATATGCGATGTTTCACGCAGGATGGATTGAATCTTGTTGGGGAGGTCGAGCATCTCTTTGCACATCTTTTCCGCCGTCACGTCGGAAATAGTCTTCCTCTGTCGCGAGATAAGAAGTGTAATCAGCGAAAGAACGACCAACTGTGAGGTAAATGCTTTGGTAGACGCAACACCGATCTCCGGTCCGGCATGAATATACACTCCTCCCTGACTTTCCCGAGCGATCGTACTGCCAACGACATTACAAATACCAAGTATGGATGCCCCTTTTTTCTTTGCCTCGCGGAGCGCCGCAAGCGTATCTGCAGTTTCGCCGCTTTGACTGATCAGAAAAAGGAGATCGTTTGGCTTAATGATCGGATTTCTATAACGAAATTCCGATGCATATTCCACTTCGACCGGCACCTTAGCATACTGTTCCAGCATATATTCGCCGACCAGTCCGGCATGCCACGACGTACCGCACGCCGTAATGATAATACGCTGTGCATTTTCTAATAATAAGGTCACATCGTTGAGTCCGCTCAGTTTTGCATTTCCGGAATCCGGCAGCACCCTTCCCCGCATGGAATTCCTCACCGTTTCCGGCTGTTCCATGATCTCTTTAAGCATAAAATGATCGAATCCGCCCTTTTCAATCTCTTCAATTTCAAAAGTGACTTCGTGGATCTGTTTTACCTTCTCAACATTATCAATTGTCTTCGTTTCAAATCCATTGACCGACAATACGGCAATCTCACCATCCTCCAGATATACCACTTGTCGAGTATAGGGGATAATAGCCGCGGCATCGGAAGCAACAAAATGTTCTTTCTCACCCACACCAATGATCAGGGGACTCCCTTTCCGTGCAACGACGATCTTGTCCGGCTCTTGTGAAGAGACGACGGCGATACCGTATGTCCCCTCCACCTGCCGAAGGGCGAGGCGAACGGCGGTTTCCAGATCGCCGGAAACTTTCTTCATCTCTTGAATAAGATGGACCAACGCTTCAGTATCTGTTGCCGAAACGAATTTGTATCCAAGCTTTTGAAGCTTCGTTTTGATCACTTGATAATTTTCGATGATGCCGTTATGAATCACGGCAATGGTGCCGTCTGCACTTGTATGCGGATGAGAATTCACATCACTCGGTTCGCCATGTGTCGCCCACCGTGTATGTCCAATTCCGATCATTCCTTCATAATCTTTCGGTATAGCATACTTTTCCAATTCTGTTACTTTACCAACCTTTTTTTGCAACAACAGTTTTCCATCGCGAAGTATTGCCACACCCGATGAGTCATACCCTCTGTACTCAAGTCGTTTTAATCCGTCGATCAACACCGGTAGTGCATTTTTGTGACCGATATATCCTACGATTCCGCACATATAATTCCTTTATACCATTATGATTGTAAGCCGATGACAGCAAACATTCTGCCCGATCCTTTTCCATCACGCCGATGAGAATGAAATAACGGATTATGGATGGTGCAGTCCTTATTTACTTCAATATTGGAATTACGCACTCCATTTTCAAGGAGTTGAACAAGATTTGCGTGTTTTACGTCAAGAAAATATTTTCCATTTCCGTTCTTTGCGGAGCATTCATTCGGAAATTGCGCGGCAACCTCTTCACCCACTTCATAACAACACTTGCCTGCTGATGGACCGATAAATGCTATAAGATCGGCAGGTTCAGTTCCGTTGTCCCGAATCATGTGTTGAATAGATTTCTCCACGATCCGTTTTGCAGTTCCTCTCCATCCGGCATGAATTCCGGCAATCACACTCTTCCTTGGATCATACAGCATCACCGGCGCACAGTCTGCAACACTGATGGCAAGGAATAGTCCTTTTTTATCGGTCACTAACGCATCGCATGTATCGTTTTGTCCGGGAACGGAGACAGAGAGAATATGGGAGGTATGCTGCTGATGGGTAAACGCAACACATTCTTCAGTTATACCGAGAGCGGAAAAAAATTTACGGCGGTTTTCCCGGACATTGGCTGGATCGTCATTGACATTAAAACTGAGGTTAAGACCAAATGTCCCAGCACTCACACCGCCGGAAACGGTGCTCATTCCAAACAATAACTGAGGAAATTTCGTAAGAACTTCAGAACGGACGATGGTCATCAATACAACATCAACTTTCCATGATTGTAGATGCCGATCGCTTTCCCTTTTAATCCTTTTCCTTCGAAGGGGGAGTTTTTTGATTTTGATTTAAACTTTGCAATCTCCACTTTCCATTCAACATCCGGATCGATAAATGACAGATTTGCCGGTTCTCCTTCTGCAATCCGAATCTCTTTTCCGATGATCTTCCTTGGATTTGTCGACAGTTTTTCAATCATCTGCATAAGAGAAATAACATTGTGTTCCACCAATTCGGAAACAGTAAGTCCGATAGCGGTTTCAAGTCCCACAATACCGAACGGCGCTTGGATATAATCCACCTCTTTTTCATCGAGCGAATGCGGAGCATGATCTGTGGCAATCACGTCGATCGTACCGTCTTTCAGTCCCTCTTTAATCGCGTCAACATCTTTTTGCGTGCGCAGCGGAGGATTCATTTTGGTATTTGTGTCGTACGACCGGACAATCTCATCTGTCACCGTAAAATGATGCGGGGTAACCTCGCAAGTCACTTTGATGCCCTTTTTCTTTCCTTGACGTACCAGATCAACTGCAACGGCAGTGCTCATATGGCAGACATGATACCGGGAATTGGTATACTCCGCTAGCAACAGGTCGCGTGCGATCATAATTTCTTCGGCGATACCCGGAATACCGGGAAGTCCAAGTTCGGTAGCAACTTTCCCTTCATTCATCACACCGCCGTGTGCGAGTTCGGGTATTTCACAATGCTGCATCACAGGCACGTCATACATCATGGCATATTCGAGAGCGCGGCGCATAATTTTTGCATCGAACACCGGGGCTCCGTCATCACTCAATCCAACTGCGCCCGCACGGACAAGTTCCGCAATGGGAGCAAGTGTTTTTCCCTCCCGGGCTTTACTGACAGATGCGATCGGAAAAATATCCACAATTCCGTCATGCGCTTTCTTTCCCTGTGTTTGGATGAATGTGACGATCGATTCATCATCGATGGCAGGATTTGTATTCGGCATACAGCAGACGGCAGTAAATCCCCCATGTGCTGCTGAAAGAGTTCCTGTTTCAATCGTCTCCTTGTGTTCATATCCCGGTTCGCGAAGATGGACGTGAATATCAATCAATCCCGGAGACACTATTTTTCCCTTCAGATCGACAACCTGATCACCGGGTGAAGCTGGGATAGATTTGCGAATGGTTTCTATTGTTCCATCGACAATGAGGATGTCGGTAACTTCATCCTTTTTTGTTGATGGATCGATTAATCTGCCGGATTGTAATATTATTCGTTTTGACATGTTCAATACTTTCTTCGTTGATATGGATGATAACAATCGTCCATCGATTCTTTATTCCGATGCGCCAAGCAAATAGAGCACTGCCATTCGTATGGCAACACCGTTCAATACCTGTTCCAATATTACGGAATGCGGACCGTCTGCAACATCGGCGGAGAGTTCCACGTCCCGATTAATCGGTCCGGGATGAAGGATCGTAATCGGTTTTCCCGCCCTATCCAATCGCTCTTTTGTTACACCGAAGAACCGGTGGAATTCACGAAGCGATGGGAAATATCCTCCCGCTTCCCGTTCCATTTGAATCCTCAGCACGTTCAACGCATCAACTTTTGGCAGAATTTCATCGATGTGATGATATACATCGACACCGAGCTTTTCGATCTCTCGTGGAATTAATGTTGCAGGACCGCAGACCGACACTTTCGCACCCATCGTTTGCAGACCAAAAATATTCGAACGTGCGACGCGACTATGAAGTACATCTCCAACAACACAAATGTGAAGCCCTTCCAGATGGCCAAATTTTTCACGAAGTGTGAACATGTCCAGCAATCCCTGCGTCGGATGTTCATGCTGTCCATCCCCGGCATTAATGATATTTGCACTGATTACTTTCGAAAGAAAATCCGCCGTTCCCGCCGCATTATGCCGGATTACCACCATATCGATCTTCATCGCTTCTATATTGCGGGCAGTATCCTTCAACGTCTCCCCTTTGGTGACACTGGAAGAAGCTGCGGCAAAACTCAACACATCTGCCGATAACCGCCGTTCCGCCAGTTCGAACGACGTACGGGTGCGGGTTGAGTTCTCGAAGAATAAATTAACAATGGTTTTCCCTTGTAGTGTAGGAACCTTCTTAATTGGACGATTAAGAATTTCTTTGAAGGAAATTGCCGTGTCAAGAATCTTGACGATATCCTCTTTCGGCATTCCTTGTAATCGCAATAGATGTCTGCTGGAAAGTGACATCAGGAAACACCTCCTTCCGGTTCCATCAAAAAGACTGCATCTTCACCGTCAATCTCACTCATCTTCACCTGTATTTGCTGGTCATAAGAAGTCGGGATATTTTTACCGACAAAATCCGCTTTTATCGGAAGCTGCCGGTGTCCACGGTCGATCATCACAGCCAGTTGAATGCTGGCGGGACGACCGATATCCATCAAGGCATTTAGTGCCGAACGGACTGTCCTGCCAGTATAAAGAACGTCATCTACCAGAATAATGTTCTTCTGTGTGATATCATAAAGGATATCGGTTGTTTTTAATTGAGGTTGGTTGATTTTTCCGCGAAGATCGTCTCGATACAACGTAATGTCAAGGCTGCCGATCGGAACAGGAATGTTTTCCATCTGCGTAATTTTATCGGCGATCCGGTGCGCAAGAAAGTCGCCTCGCGTACGAATTCCAACGATTCCGATGGTTTCCGCTCCTTTATTGCGTTCTAAAATCTCGTGGGCTAATCGGTTAACGGTTCTAACAAACCCTTTAGCATCGATTACGGTTTGTGTCAGCATGGGAAACAACCTCCATTTCCCGGAATATAGCGAAGATGGAGATTGGCAGTGGGGGATTTTTTCATTGCAGCTCCTTTCCTACCTCTCGGGATAGAATTAAAGGAAATAGTGGAATAATTATTTACAAAAATACGGAAACTGCGGCCTCAAAGCAACTAATTTGCTTGAATCTGCTTTCTCCAATTTTCATCACGAAGTTCATTTCTGTGTGTGGAATGCAGCAGGATGTAGTCGGAAAATCCTGTCCGGTCGCCGAAGATGAACTGCACACCGCCCTGAATAGCATTGTAATACCATACTTCATACGGTTTCACGTCGATTTCGTTGGCATGTCGCTCCACTTCATCCGGTTGTCCGTAAATAATATATACTCTGCCGCGATCAGACTTCCACCCTTCGCGAAATCCTGTTTTGTACTGCGCATTTGCATCTGCTATGCGTTTGAAATATTCGATCTTTTTTTCATTCTGCGGAGTTTGCATGTCTTCATCTCTCTTTGTCCAGAATTCAAATAATGCTTTTCGTTTTGCCTCCACTCCGCTCAGTTTTTTGTACTGTTCCAGCTCGTTTCGTGTGCTGATATACTTTGCGTGATCAAACTCCTTGTCTACTTCCTGCTCGCTCATGGTAGCATATTCCGTCGCATCCACATTCATCGCATTCGGATTCACGAGTGTATCCATTGGAAGCGATGGATTAAAAACGTTAAATCGTTCGGACGAAGAAACAATTGAACCATCGGTAGAGTCGATAATTGAATACGTGAATGTATACGTTCCTGTACGGAGTGCATTAACGTTTACTTTGCCAACTTCAACGCTCGAAGCATTCATTCTTCGTTTCGGTTTTTCATGACTGATAACTTCTTTCCCGACGGCATTCGTGATCACTGCTTTTGTATAATAATACTCCGACGTCTTCAGTTTTAAATTGTACGCTTCCAGATAATAGAACAACACCGGCTGATGCGCCCCATACAACCGGGATGGATTGGGTTTCACTTCGAATGAATTTTTATAAAATCGGTTCGTTGAATCGCGTTCCATAGGAATAATTGATGTAGATAACTGAACATCGCTCAATGCAACAGCATCACCAAGCATAGGTTTTATATCGACAAGGAATGAAACACTGTCTTTAACAGCCGGGTTATGGAAATCCGATGCCGTTATGTACACACGGTAAATATCAGGCGTCAGCAAAAATGCAAAAATATCGGAATACATCCGCGATTGCTGAAGCATGGTGGAATCGGTGACGTTAAATGGAATTCTCCATCCCTGCCGGGCAACGATGGAATCATTTGCCGACCGCTTAATCACACTGGTAACAACTGCTTCACCCATGATACCACCGGATTCTGCACCGTATTTTAACGCAGAGACATCGAAGGAATAGTACAATTCCATATAGATATTCCGTTCATCACCGTAATACCGCGCGATATCATATCGCAAGTTCAACGGAAACTGTTGCTGTGCAAAAAGGGATGGTGCGACTAACAACAGTACCGCCATTGTGAATGTCGTTTTCATAGTGTCCCGCTAAAAGATGTAAAAAAGCGTGAGAAGATTGAGTCCAATATATAAATAGTTATAGACATTATCACCGATCGGCATCGTTGACAAATAATGTCATAATGCCGGATAACACCATGGAACAACCTCCTAGGAGTAACGCATTGATCGCTTCATTGTTCAGGAACGTGCTCATGATATATCCAAGAACTCCGGCCGCTGCGATCTGAGGAATGACGATGAAAAAATTGAATATCCCCATATAGACTCCCATTTTTTTTGGAGGGAGCGAACCCGCAAGAATCGCATACGGCATGGAGAGAATGCTTGCCCACGCCAATCCGACACCTACCATCGGTATCAACAGCATCGTCGGATCGGTAATCACGTAGAATGACGCAAGACTGATTCCACCGATCACAAGCGAGATCATGTGCACCACTTTTCTGCTGGTCCATCGTGCAATTACCGGTATTAAAAATGCTACAACAGCAGCAAAACCGTTGTATGCGGCAAATAAAACACCGACCCAATCGGCTCCTTCGTTATACAGAGCGGACGATGCATCGGCCGCTTTATAGATATGACTAGTCACTGCGCTTGTAGTATAAATCCACATACAAAAAAGTGCAAACCATGAAAAGAATTGTACAACGGCAAGCTGTTTCATTGTTTTAGGCATCTCAGCGAAACTTACTAAAATCTCTTTCAGACCGGTCAGTATTCCTTTACTCTCATTCTTTTCACGCTCGAAGGTTTCAATATCCTGCGGAGGATATTCTTTCGTACGGAAAACAGTCCATCCAACTGCACCAATGAAGGCAACACCACCGGCATAGAATGAATAGATTACCGATTGCGGTATCTCCCCCGGTGAGGCGCTGTTGCTGACTCCGAACCAGTTCGTCAACATATATGGTAGCGCCGATGCAACGATGGCACCAAGCCCAATAAAGAAACTCTGCACAACGAAACCAGTTGTTCGCTGATCCGACGGCAACAAATCTGCCACAAGCGCTCGGAACGGTTCCATGGAAATATTAATGGAAGCATCCATTATCCAGAGCATCATCGCTGCGAACCATAACACGGGTGAATTTGGCATCACAAAAAGTGCTGCGGTCGCCAACATTGCTCCGGTAAGAAAATACGGACGGCGGCGACCGAGTTTTCCCCATGTCCGGTCGCTCAAGTACCCGATAATCGGTTGAACAATCAATCCTGTTGTAGGCGCCGCAATCCAGAGAATCGGAATATCATTAATACTTGCCCCCAGTGTTTCAAAAATTCTGCTCACGTTCGCATTTTGCAGAGCAAACCCGAACTGGATCCCGAGAAATCCGAAGCTCATATTCCAGATTTGCCAAAATTGAAGACGAGGTTTTTCCATAATGATCAGAGAAGAGAAATAAATAAAGGAAATTGTGAATGACGAACAGGATATGTTCCGTATCTGAACATTATCCTTTAACGCTTCCCAGCGTCAGTCCGGAAACCAGATACTTGCTGAGCACAAGAAATAGAACCACCACCGGCACTGTTACCAACATGGATGCAGCGCCATAGAGTCCCCATTCAGTGCTCATATTTGATTCAAACGATTTTAGTCCGATCGGTAGTGTCCACAGGTTAGTATCCTGCAGAATCTGCGCTGCAACCACATACTCCGTCCAAGACGACATAAACGAGAATAGGGCCGTTATTACAAGTGCAGGCGCGGCAAGTGGCAGAACAATAATATAGAATGTTTGAAATTGACTGCAGCCGTCGATCCTTCCCGCTTCTTCCAAACTGGAAGGAATTGTATCGTAAAAACCTTTCATCTGCCAAACGCAAAACGGAAGCGCCGTAGCCGAATACATAATCATAATTCCTAAGTAACTGTTGATCAGGCCAAGATTCACGAGCATGATATACATGGGAAGCAATAGCATGGTTGCCGGGAACATTTGTGTAACAAGCATACTCTGCATCGCCGCTTTTTTCCCGATAAATTTATAGCGTGAAAATCCATATCCTGCCGTCGCCGCAAGAATGACGCCAGTGAGTGTTACTGTCGCTGTAATCAGCAGACTGTTCCACATCCAATGTAAAAAATCAGTTTTTATGAACAGTGCGGAATAATTGGAAAGTGTGGCATTGTCCGGAATGATCTCCAGCGAAGTAGACAGCAGCCGATCGGCAGGACGAAGTGAAACGGTCAGCACCTGTGAAACCGGATAAATAGAAATAATACAAAAGAGCACCAAAACAGCGTATGAAGAAAATATTCTTACGTTCTTTCGCGTTTTCCGTTCACTGATTTCACTCTTCCGGTGATTCTCCAATTTTGGAATACCCAAAATTGTGAGAAGAGAAACAAGACCAAAAGAAAATCCAAGAAGTAACCAATTCAGTTTGCTTCTGTTCTTCAATCCGGCGATGTAATAACAAAAACCAGCCGAGATTAACGATTGAATCAATATCAGTAATACAATGTTGTTCATAACAATGCTGTCTCTAAAAAGTAAAATTGTGTCTTGAAGGATCATCCTTCGACACGCAGATTATGTAAAATCGGACTTGCTTAGGATGATCATTGTGAATTTACAGTCTGATTAATTTAAGCCGACACTAGTATACTGCTTCCGTTACTTTCGTCTTCCTCATGAACACCATACTGAAGACCAAAAGAATTAAGAAAATGATCATGGACAGCGCTGCGCCGTATCCGTAGCGATAGAAATTAAATGCCGCCTTATACACAAACGAAACAAGAATGTGAGTACTATCAGACGGTTCACCGGCATTACTGACCAGCCAGATAATATTCAGATTATTAAATGTCCAGATCGTGCCGAGTGTAATTGCCGGCACCATCACCGGTTTAATGAGCGGTATCGTAATCGTTTTTAATTTATGATACCATGATGCTCCATCGATTTCCGCCGCTTCATACAAATCATGCGGAATACTTTGAAGCGCTCCGAGCGCAATCACCATCATAAAGGGAAAACCGAGCCACACATTGGTAATAATCGCCGCGATAAACGCTTCCGTTGGACCACGCAGCCATTCTACTGCAGGCAGCCCCACTTTCCCGAGAATCTGATTTATACTTCCGTATTCATAGTTAAACATTCCGCGCCATGTTAACGCAACGATCAGTTGGGGAACCGCCCATGGAAGGACAAGAATCGTACGGAAAATTCCCTTTCCGCGTATCTCCTTTTGGTTTAAAATCAACGCAAGAAACACCCCGACGACCACATGAAAGAAAAGATTAACGACTGTCCAAATAACGGTCTTAATAAAGATAACGTAAAAATCCGGCTGCGACGGTTCAGTAAACACTTTCA
>Ga0172379_10012112_pt1 | contig 10145 bp, 18 predicted proteins | sample GrowelOW334metaG_FD_119756 | JGI IMG/M metagenome (GOLD analysis project Ga0172379, IMG submission 119756) | Groundwater microbial communities from an aquifer near a municipal landfill in Southern Ontario, Canada - Groundwater well OW334 metaG | ecosystem: Environmental > Aquatic > Deep...
GTCAGATGTACTAAATACTTCATAGTTCGGGGTTACGGTTTGGCAGGAGCCTTTACCAAAATTAGCGGCAGTCGGCCTTCCGTTCGGTGCCAGTGGATCAAGTGAGTCGAATACTTTAATGCCCTTATCTTTCTCGGCAAATTTGTTTACTTTGGCGACAGTCATTTTTTTCAATACCGTTAGTTTTGATATTGCAAGAATATGATCACGACAGATAGCAAACAAAAAACCCGCATAAAGCGGGTCTTGTGTCATTCAGTTTTGGTAAGTTGTCGGCCTCGCGGCGTATTGCATGGAATCATTGTCGGCTGCAGACAGGCCGGACAAACATGTTTGACGGTTGATTGTCGCCATACCGTATAAGCGAGCCCAGGAATAACCCCAGGCAAGAAAAGTGCGAGCTGAACCATGGCGCTACCTTTTACGATACGGACCTTATGTCCGACAGTAAGGCATTCAGTACAAACATACTCGACCGGAGCCGGATCTGGTTTCTTAAACTGGGCCGCAATGGCCGCAATGACAACGAATACAGAAAAACCCAATAAAGAATAAGCAATCACTTCGTCACTCATCGCGACCTCCTAAAAAAATGACAGTTTAACTGTCTGATGATAACCGTTCAATGGCTTTACGCTCTAGGTCGACAGCCGCAGTCCATTCTTCGCTATTCTTGGGAAGCGTCAGTGTGATAGTTCCCCAGCCTTCCGGTACGCTGCAAAGTCTGAAATGTACTCGTCTTATCCTCACAACAGCCTCGTTCACTTGCTGCCGCGTTATCTTTGGCTCCACTGAATTTCCAGCAGCTGCCTGTGTCATCCCATAAACCATAGCAAGACGAGCTGCATTCGCAACATGCCTCTTGATACGGGTCATTTTTAACGCATCATTAAACTCGTCAATCGTCATTTAACAACCCTCAGCACTGGCTTGGCCGTCTCCGGCTTCTTGGGTTTCTCTGTTACTGGTTCGGGGTAAAACATCATGCCTTTGCCGTTCTCTTTGGCGTAAATTGCCATAACCGCGACGATTGGAACAGTAACGGTATGCATCTTCCCATTGAAAGACGCATTAAAACCGACAAGTTCTTGGCTTATTATCAGATTTTGAGCTGCTGATGGACTGATATTAAGAATTATCTTTCCGTCCTCGATAAAGTCGGCCGGAACAACGACACCGGGTATTGTAGCGTCGGCTAGTAAGTGATGAGTCAGGTTATTCTCTACAATCCAGTCATAGACCGCTGAAAATAAGTGGGGTTTTAATGATGTCATAATTTTATCCTGTAATTAACCAACTAAAGCGTAGGCAAACACGATGCCAACGAACAAATAACCAAAAGCAACGCCAATATTTTGGGTCAAATTGCTATTTTTTACTAAAATACCGCTATGTTTTGTTATGATGTACATATCACGATCCTCAAGGTTTTGTGGTTCCCGTTCATGTGGTTTTCTAAGGGCAACATGAACGGGGTTATTTATTGGTTACTTCAAAATCAGTTGTAATCGGATGTAAAGAACGCTTCTTCATCAGGCATGAGATCCTGAGCCGCATTGTATAAATTCTCACGCTCCTTAGTGGTTAAGGAGTCGATTTGATCTTGGGTCATACTTTCAAGTCTTTGAATGGCGTTCATTGTCATATCTCCTGAATTAATAAACTATATTTTCAAACGATCTTTTTTCAGACGATGACAGCTTAAACCCCTGTTCATCAAGTAATCTAAGTGTCTCTTTCCACCACGCTGAACGGCTGTAACTAGGCAGGGATTTAACGTCGTCTTTTAATTGACGGACTGATGCAGGCGAAATTGCTTTTTTTGTTGATGCCATTGTCTTGTTCCTCATTGAGTGGCTTGAGAAATCCAAACCGTGAGCACATGATACCGAAACAAAACCAAATGTAAAGACTTTTGTAAAGAGTTTGTGAGGAATTTTTAAGAGGTAAATCCGTTATGCCGATTACTTACTGAGCGACATGGCTTTGCTGATGGATGCTTCAAGTAATGGTTGCAAGCTGTCCGATACATCTCGCGCAATAAACAGCCCAGGCTTCGCAGGAACAACCCAGCCGGTAGACCACTCGCCCATGACACGCATCGTCAAATACGCGCTAGATTTGCCCTTTCCTGCACTGGTATTCATTCTCACCATACCGGCATGTAAATCCGTCACATGATGAGGCTTGGCTTTTGGCGTCATTCCAGCGGGCAAACGTCCACCCCATTTATACTTCGACTGACTGACAATGTGGCCAGTTGCCGACATTCTTGAGCCAACACCAGTAATTGACGAAGGCGATAGCATCTTTGCCGCCTTATAGACATGACTAGGCATTGCCGGGGCATGGGCGCTGTTTCCGGGAACATTGTGCCTGAATGGGATAATTAAATACTTCTGGCCAGCATGTTTTTTCGACTTCGATACACGGGTTCGCCTGGACGTCTGCAGATACTTTTTCAGGTCCTTTGACGGACGACCGGTTTCTATCTCACCGGCCAGCTTGTAATCAGCCGTTATCTCAGCCGAAAAGCCTCCTGTCATCTGCCAGTTAATCGACTCCATGTAGGCCGATTTCTCGACAGACCATAGACTGGCCTTCATAACCGCATTTCGCCACTGATTGGCGCCATGCTCGGCCACGGCTGCAATGGCTTGAGTTACAACAGGGAACATCTGGCTGGCCAGCTGTTGCTCAAATAGTCCTATATTGACGTCAACCGAGATTTTGTAATTCATTTTCGGCCTGGATTAATCCAAATCCGGTAACGGTACAGTTTGCCCGGCCAGCTCGTGAGTGCAGTCGTTCAGAAACTGAATGTTGCCATCCGTAACAAATGAATGGCAAACACCACACTTAAACCTTTCGGATTTTTCAGGATGCTCGGCGTTATAGGTACACCAGCACGAATCTTGGATGCTACCTGGAACATAATGACCGCTACGAACCAGCACAGACGGCGTAAATGTCGGCCTATCAACGTCACCATTCCACCCCCATGCATGACTTCCTTCCACTGATACCGAGTGATATGTCTTGCACCCAGGACACATAAACGACAGGAATTTTATTCCTTCGCTATTTATTTGATCTCTGAGTATCTTCGATAATTGGCTCATCAATCCCACCAACTTTTTGTTGTGTTGAACTCGGGCAGTCCGAACGACTTGCCCATGTCACCCTCTGGAGCCTTGCCTTTACCCTTACTTTTCACATTATCCTCGTTTATTGACGGCGCACTTTCGTCCCCTTGATCGCCGGACGGCTGAATACCCTGCATGTACACTCCCATCAATGTCGAATTGACCGGAGCCGCCCCAAGTTTCGGGTCCGGATGCTTTTCATAGCCTTCCTCCGCACGAATCTCGTCGACCGTGAGAATCATCTTTTTCAGTTCGTGCTTTTTCTCATCATCCTCTTGATCAAGTCCGGTCCAGCGGAAAACGAAATTGTCTGAAAAATCAGAGATGATGTAATCGGTAAAGATGTTCTCGAAATACGCCAACAGCGGCCTTAAGCCCGAATCTTTTGACGCGGCCAGCTTTTCAGCCGTATCAGAACCGGCCAGCGCCGACGTATTGCCAGCAGTAAAACTATCGAAATTGATTTCTGCCGGGCTCATGCCGTAAATCGCGCAAGCCATGGACGTTAAAAATGTCATCCACTTGCCGAACATCATCTCGTTGTATTCCACCCCGAATTTTTCGAAGCTGGCCTTGCTTTCCTGGTCTTTGGAAACCATGACCGGTAACGCCCAGGAATTGTTCACGCCTTGGACCATGCCGTTCCAGTAGCGCTTGAAGGCGTTAATGTCTTTGTCGGTGTAGTTGCCCGACAGGTGCAGCATGCCCTTGGGTATCGAGTTTGAATCGAAGCCTTTGGCGTTCACCGTCATGGCATTGAGAAAACCGGTTACAACGCGCACGAGCAATTCTGTTTCTGACATACCATATCCAGACACCCTGACATCTGAGCGCGGGTTTCTTGGGTCATAAACTAAATCGTCAAACGTGTAAGCTGTCCTGATCAGACCATCTACAGCCTGTAACGCGAAAATCTCGTCATCGCCCCTGTAGCCGTTTTCTGCGCATAACCGTATCGAGCCACCATCGACGCTGTAAAAGCCTTCCAGCCCCTTGCTTTTGTCGCGTTTCCACTCGGTTTCGATAGCCATTGAATCCATCGTCAAGGAGTCACGAACCGCTTTGCTCATAAACTGAGACATCGAGTCCCGGCGCAACGCTTTACGTTTACGAGCTGAGAACTCCCAGCCGCAATTCGACATAAAACGGTTTAGGAGTGCAATAGAGTCCTGTTCTGATTTTGACAGCTGGTGTTTACGGTCAATATGGCGGATCTCGAAGCCAGGCAAATTGGTATCAGACTCGGACACACGGCAAAACCGCTCGGCCTGTCGTGTCCTGGTCATGATAATGGCATTGAGTATCGGCGTCTGCTCAACCATGGAGCGCAGCGAGTCAAATCCAAGAGTAGATGGACGCTCCCAATAATCACCCTGGACATTGATGGTCCAATCGTTCAAATGAAGCGACTGCATACCTGGCGCTTTCTCTTTCGAACTCTTGGACGGGAATGGCACTATATTGGCGCTTATGGCCTTTCTGAACGCGGCTTCTTCGTAACCGTCTTGGATTTCAGAGATGATTGATCGCATTGACTCCGACGGAAGCATGTCTGACGCGGTTGGAATGTGTGATTTTTGCAGCTCTCCAAGTGCGTCGTTTCGCTCGTCTTGTGGCGCTGAATTGCTAAAAGCAACGGAATGTGCGGTTTCTGTCATGAAAGGCTCCAGTTTATTTTTTACCAGAGTACAGTCACGACAGAATCAACAGTGCGCAAGGCTTAAGCCTGAGCGCGATATTTTTTCTCAAGGTAAACCTGCCCCTTACCCGTTATTTTGGTTTTTGCCATAATCCTGTCCTTACCGGTTTCGTCCTTGTAGGGAATCTCATCAACATCAAATACGCCCATCTCCTTATAGCGCTGCAGCGGTATGTTTCTTTTGTCCAGCAACCCGTCCTCTCGCATTTTATTGAACAGGCGATTTCTACCCCAGCCAATCAGCTTTGCGAACACACCGACATCAATACATGCCTCAGACGCCCGTATTTTTTCGGCAAACTCGACCTTTGGCCTATCACGATTTATTTGTGACTCAAGTAACAGTCTCTCCTGTTCCGCTTGAAGTGCCATATTGAGTAACTGCAATCTCGATAATTCTGGCATTGAGTAAGATCCTGATTTTCGAATGCTCGGCAACACCTCCTCGACTACCCAATCCTGAAACCTCTCAGCGCTTTCCAACTTTGACCGCATAATCAGTCGATAAACATCTGACTCAGGAATAACCAATGACTTTGTTCGGTGTAACTCCTTGATTTCACTGACGACCGTTATGGGAATGTTCGTGCAATTGGTGTATTTCTTACAAAGTTGCTTTATTGCCTGAGCCGGATCAGCGTAACCTAAAATATCAGCCACATCTTTAGCAACAAACCATATTTCACCATCGTTATCTAAAATGGTTCGAATTGATTGGTAATTAAAACCAAAAGCTTGTAATTCAGTCACTGTATTTCTCTCTTTAGATGTAATTTATCTAAGGGTTAAAGCTCTTAAGCTTCTAAATACTCCACCCCTTTCAACAACAGACAGAAGGGACTAAGTTCGGCATAACCAAGCGATTCATTCACAGAATGGGTAATTTAACCACTTTCCCATACAGCTACACTGATACCTCGCTTACAGTTCAGTCCATGTGCTTCAGGTTGCAAACACATGAGGTCATTTTCCTGAGTGCACCCGACCAAGGCCATCAGCTAACGCGCTCTGACGGGAAATCTACGGACATAAAAAAACCCGCGCTGCTAGGAGACAACGCGAGTTTAGTGGAATTAATCAACAAAGATCAGCGTGGTCATCTAACAAATAAACGATTAAATTTGTTAGCGGCTCAAGCTGCATTTCTACACTTGAACTCTGATCGTTTATCGCTCCGGTTTCCACACCGGAATGATCACAGTATAGTAATGTTTACAAAAAAAGGCAATTAATTAACTGTTTTGGGTAATATTTACTTCACTTAAAGGACTTAACAGGTAAATACACCTTATTTCTGGATTTAATACATAATATCCGTAGTTTTCCATAGGCTCATCAATCTTGATACCTAGTTCATATCTAGGTTTAGACGGTATTCCTTTGCAAATAAACTCAACCCTGTCAAAAATCCTTGGAAGATAGTCACCAAACGCATTACTCCATTTTTTCACCTTGCTGTGAGCATACCATCCACCATCTTGATGCTGCTCAACAACTCTCGCCCACTTGGGGATTTTAAATTCTATTTGATGGCTTAATTTAGGCATCTTTAACCGCCTTTGATTTGTCGTACTGCTCAATTCCCCATGATATAGCGTAGCAAGCCCAAGTATAGTGATAGGTTGGCCTGGTTAGCCTTACCTCAAAAAAGTCGCTGAAAACCTCACGGTCATTAAACCTAAAATCATCGGCAGCATGTCGGGCTTCACACTCAAACTCGCCCATAGATAAAACCTCGTCATCAACCTCTTGACGCAGTTTATCCTCATCTACTTCTGGATTACTCTCTACGAAAGATTGAACCCATTCCTCTATTTCCTCATTGAATAGTTCTTGCGAGTATTCTCTGTAGCCTTCGCCAAAGGTACTAACGGATTGAAGCTTCTCCGCCCAATAGCCAATGTTTATGGGAACCTTTTTGCCTTGCTTTTGATAATATTCACGATCAGACCTAAAGAAATCGAACATATCAGGTATGCGCTCAAACTCATAACACCCCATATCACCGCGATAAAGCAGTAAGCCTGGTGCAGTAATCAGGTCAAAGTACATGCAGCTAGTGTTTGGTCGAATAAATCGGATATGTCGATACAAGCCGTTATCAAGCAATACCGTCATTTGATGGCTTGAAATATCCTTCAAGAATGATTCTTCAGTGCAGGTGTTATTGCTCATAAAACAACCTCTCCGTTATTCAGTTTATTAACCAGATCCTTTGCTACCTGATCTGGCATGTAAACTTCAATAGATTTTTCATCATCGCACCAGTGGTAGCGCCATTTACATAAAGTAAGGTCATAAAAAACGTAAGCATTGCTTTCATTATGAACAAACTCATAACCAGTAGCAAACTCATCAACATAAGCTTGTAACCTTACATACGCGCTGCTTTTATCTACAGCATCAGATAGCTGTTTCTTGGTTGGCTCCCACTTCTTAGCCGGCACCGCCTCAAGCTCTGCAATTTGCCGCAGGTTTTCCTCGATAGTCGCCTGTAGCAATTCGTTACGTTCCTTAATTGCTTGAATTTCTGATTTCATCTCAATCCTCTGTTTGTTTATCTTGACGGGTTTCACATAAGTGCGGACTATCCGCCCACCAGCAATAGCCTGGAGACTGTACCCCGGCCTTGCATCTCCCACCACCCCGCCCATGTTTGTTAAAGCATTCGAAGTGCCGGCAACCTCGACATGTCACAGCGACAAACCTACGATCAACAGCACCTCTCATTTAATCAACTCTCAAGCATTGCTGGCAATTACAAGGCAGCCCCCTTTGCTTAGCTTTCTGACCCTCAGCCCATGCCTGATCGGCGATGTTTTTCTTTATGCCGCTAGTCTCAAGTATACGAGCAAAGTCCCTGATATTGTCATGATAGCCAGCAACCCGCAGCGTTTTTTGCGTCATGCTGGTAGGCGTTTGAGATTGACTACTCATGATTACTCGTCCTCAACCTGATAACGATCTGACAACGCCGCATAGACATCAGCGACAAAATCATCATCAATAGTCGACATCGCCTTCAAAATGGCGGTCAAATGCTCGTTATCCTCGCGGCCATCATGCCACTGTTTGCGATAGGTGCCGTCCTTGTAGCCGTCATCCTGGCGGAACGCATTGAGCGTGTATTTTCCGGCGTACATCTTGAATAGGCTTTCAATATCCATGTCGACTAAAGGTAATGCCCACACAAAATGGTTAATAGAATACTCAAGCTCTCTACCCGCTGCATTCATGGCAAGCAACTCAATCGAATCACTCAGATCAGTCTTATCATGGAGGTCACTATAAAAAATAGCTCCATCGACTAAAAAACTTATGTTTTCCTTGTCCTGAATTGCCCAACTCAACAGGAAGTGCCATATATCAACCAGTTCCATTTGAACCTGTTCCATATTGACGTCCTGCTTTTTCCACCACTTGTAAGCAAGATGATCCATACACTCGGCGCATTCAACCCATACAGCCCTGTGCCATGCGCTGCCTTTATCTTTCCAGTCAGCATCGATCATCTTGTTAAGCTGATTCTGCATTTCGACCATCTGGCCGATTAATTTGTTTTTAGGCATTATTACTCTCCTATTTCCATCATTTCTTTAATTTTATGTGCAGTCAGCGTATCAACTTTGACCGTTTGATAATTGAACATCAAAAACGAAAACCTGACCGATCCGCAACCACACGGACATGAACTAATCCATGGCAACAATCGCCACTCTCCTGGCGATGGCCATATTCCAAACCTGTGAATTCTTGCTACTTTGTTTTTACCTCTACTCACTACGCTACCCCCTTAAATGTATTCATCCAATACCCCAAAATCGTATATGCATCGTCATCAGACAGGGCAAACTCATCGACAAGATACCTGTCGGCTACGAACATATTGGTTGCGCCTAACTCGCGCAACTCATCGAGATATTCGAGATGTTCGTCTTTGATAATTTCCGGACGCTCTTGGGCGACACTCATAACACAGGCCTATCAACACGAATAACGCAGTCTATCTCCACAACTGGCTCGTCACCTTTAACGTATATTGTCAGTTCTACTGGATCAATCTCGACCAAAATAACCGGATCGCCATATTCATCCAAAAACGCATCGACAATAAAGGCATCGATAAAATCACCGGCATCAATACGCTTTCTTAGTGATTCGAATGTCCTGAGAACAGCATCCCTCAGCTTTGCGTAAGCGTTTTCTCCGTTCTTGACTAATGCCATGTTGCCGCCAAGGCCACCAAGGCCAGTACCGCGACAACGCGCGAACAAATAATCGAGATTCTTTGCTCGTCGATCTTGTTCTCATACGCGAGCAAGGTTCTGTTGATAGCATCTGAATTATTCACCCGGTCATTGTGCTCTCTGATCGAGACAAACCGGTTGCTGTTGCCCTGAATGGCGTTTTGCGATGTAGACATACATCCTCCTAGTAATTGAGGCAGCGCCTCGAAATGAAAACCACGGGGGAAATGATATATAAATTTACCTTTCAGGTAAAGTAATTAATCAAAAAAGGTTAATGTTTTTTATCGTCACATAAAGAAAGCGCAGGCAATGTCATTTTCCCTAACCAATACATTACGCTCTGAACACCTGCCGGTTTCCGATACATAGGCCGAACACTGGCCGCATACATCACGCTCCTGTTCCTGTGATTTCATGACCGCAGCCACTGAATCGGGTAAACCATGCAAGTTCTCTATCACCGGTGCCGCCTGTTTTGATTCTGGCATGATGAAAGACGACGTTCCGTGAGCGCGAGCCCAGGCGACATTTAGCATCATGAAAGCGTAGGAAAAGTGAGGGTCAAGGCCGACCTTGACGACACGGCGACGGTATTTGTTCTGCTCTGAGTCCTTTTCGGCAATTAACGCCGTCCGGGTAAAGTGAAGAAACACCCTGTCTTTGAGGATTGGCACGATAGTCCGCTTGGCCTTATCCCTGACCTCCTGAACCAAGCCCATCGGGTCGGGGAATACGCAGACTTTCTTCTGTATCTTCGAAAACGCCATCTGCATCGCCCGGTACTGGTCAATCGTTACCGTATAGCGAACCCTGTCCTCGTCTGAAGTTTTCCGCTCGCCTTTGCTCGGCACCGCATCACCCCAGCGAATCCATTCATCCGGCATATCTCTGTAGTTCACCAAGAACACCCGACCTTCGTGCCGCTTGGCAAAACGGTGGGCGTCGTTAAAGTTCGGCAACTGCTCAAGAACACACACCGAAATGCCGAAACTATCCATCAACTCGTCACAGCGGGCAAAAGGATCGTCGTCATAGATTTCTTCGGCGTGA
>Ga0172379_10012113_pt1 | contig 10144 bp, 7 predicted proteins | sample GrowelOW334metaG_FD_119756 | JGI IMG/M metagenome (GOLD analysis project Ga0172379, IMG submission 119756) | Groundwater microbial communities from an aquifer near a municipal landfill in Southern Ontario, Canada - Groundwater well OW334 metaG | ecosystem: Environmental > Aquatic > Deep...
CGCCCTTGAGGTCTTCGTTCTTGCGGTGCACCCTGCCGAACTCGGTGTTTTCCCAGTCCACGACGATGGTGCCCAGATCCTCGTGCGAGTATATGATGTCGTGCGCGTCGCCATAGGCCGAACAGAACATGGCCGTGCAGCCGTTTTCTTCGGTCAGGGTCTTGATGATGTCCCGGAGCCATGCGCCTTCGTCGGTCTGTTTCTGCAGCTGGTCTGAAACGAACAGGACAGGCCAGGAATGTTTGCCCAGGGCTTTCATCGTTGTACCTCTGTTCACGTACAGTATGCGGCCGGGCGAAAGGCGTCAAGGTGAGGCGTTCAGGGAACAACGGACAGGATTTGATCCTGCCGCGGGAACGAATTTGGTGTATTGTTCTTGATGCAGGAACAGCTGATGAACTTGGGTGTCATAGGGAGGACTTTAATGAAACAGGTACTGCAACGAATGGCCGAATACAACGCGAAGGCCATGGAGGCCCTGCTCGAGGCGCTGGACAAGGCTCCGGCCGATCTGCGCTCCAGGGACGTGGGCGTATATTTCAAGAGCGTCGACGGCATCGTGGAGCATATGGCCTGGGCCATCGTGCTGTGGCTCAAGCGCTATGCCAGCTTTGGCAGCTACCCCTGCCTGCAGGCGAGCGAGCTCGTTACGAAGCCCCTGGATGCCATCCGCGACGAGGCGAAGGGCAACCGGGTCAAGACCGCCGCGCTGCTCCGCGATGCGGATGCCTTGCTCGGCCGCTTCGTCGACGAACTGCCAGAGCAGGAATTCGAACGCCGGGTACAGTACAAGACCACCGACGGGCAGCCGTTCGAGCGGACGTTCTGGCATACCATCATGCAGGTGCTCAATCACGGCACCCACCACCGCGGCGAGATCTCGGCCATACTGGACATGAACGGTGTATCGAACGACTTCAACGGTTTTACGACCTACATGCCATGATCGAACGACCAGCCTGGGCCGAGGTCGATACCGCCGCCATACGGGAAAACATCCGGAGGATTGCCGCGCGGCTTTCTCCGGGCGTGCGCGTCTGCGCCGTCGTCAAGGCTGACGGGTATGGGCACGGCGCGGTCGCGGTAGCCGGAGTCGCGCTGGAGGCCGGAGCCAGCATGCTGGCCGTGGCCATCGTCAACGAAGCGGTGGAATTGCGCGCCGCCGGGTTCGTCTGCCCGATACTGGTCATGGGCCCGGCTGAAGCATGCGACGCGGCGCGAATCGTGGACTACGGGCTGGACGCGACGGTCTACGACCTGGCGGCCGCCCGGGCGCTCTCCGATGCCGCCGTTTCGGCTGCTTCCCGCTCCGCGGCTGAACCGCGCGCCGCGGCGAAGGCGGGAATCCACCTCAAGATCGACACCGGGATGAGGCGGGTCGGCTGCGAGCCCTCCGACGCCGCCGGCCTGGCGGTCGCGATATCGGCTCTGCCCGGGGCGAGGCTGGCCGGCGTATTCTCGCATTTCGCTACGGCGGACGCGGAAGACCTGGGTTTTGCCAGGGCGCAACGGGAACGGTTTGAAACCGCGCTGGCGGCGATCAGGGCCGCGGGCGTCGATCCGGGCATACGGCACCTCGCCAACAGCGCGGCCGCCATCCGCATGCCGGAGGCCGGCTTCGACATGGTCAGGCTCGGCATCGCCATGTACGGCCTCAAACCTTCGGCAGACCGGGCGTGGGAAGTGGAGCTGCAGCCGGCCCTGTCGCTGCGGACCCGCGTGTCCATGGTCAAGGAAATCGCGGCGGGCGAGTCGGTGGGGTACGGGCGCAGGTTCTGCGCAGCCAGGAAAAGCCGCATCGCGACGCTGCCGCTGGGCTATGCCGACGGCTGGCCGCGGGCGCTGTCCGGCCGCGTGTCGGTTCTCGTCCGGGGCGAGCGCGCGCCGCTGGTCGGGAGCGTCTGCATGGACCAGTGCATGCTCGACGTTACCGATGTACCCGGCGTCGCGGCGGGTGACGAGGTGCTGCTCTACGGCACGCCCGAATTGCCCGCCGACGAAATAGCGGCCGCCCTCGGTACCATCAACTACGAGGTGGCCTGCCTTGTGGGCAAGCGCGTTCCGCGCGTGTACCTGCCACGGGGCTAGAGTATGGACCTCAATTCTGACAGCGCCCTGATCTCGTAGGTGGGCCGCAGCCCGGAGTCGTTCGCCTTGGAGCCGGGATTGAACCAGCAGGTGTCGATGCCGAAGTTGACGCCGCCCCGGATGTCGGAGCTCAGCGAGTCTCCCACCATGATCATTCTGTCCCTGTCATGGAAGCCGAGCCTCGCGCAGGCGTGCTCGAAGATGGCCGGCGAGGGCTTGCTGCTGCCGGCTTCTTCGGATATGACCAGGTCGCTGAAGTAGGTTGCCAGCGGCGAGCGGGCGATCCTGGAGCGCTGCACGTCCTTGATGCCGTTGGTCACGACGACGAGGGTGTACTTGCCGCCGAGGTAGGCGCAGGTTTCCTCTGCGCCCGGCAGCAGGAATACCCCCTTGCCGAGTTCCTGCAGGTACGCGGCGCTGAACGCGGCCGGATCGGCGTCCGCGCGCATGCGGTCGAAGAGCAGCCTGAAACGCTCGACCTTCAGCGTCGCCTGGTCGAGTTCGCCCAGTTCCAGCCTCCGCCAGACGCCGGCGTTGATCTCTTCGTACTCGAGCGCCGCGCGCCCGGAAAACTCCAGCCCGAACTGCCCGAAGGCCAGCCTGAGGGCCTGCTTCTCTGCCTTGTAAAAGTCCAGCAGGGTCTCGTCCAGGTCGATGAATACCAGCCCGTATCTCTTCATGATTTTCCTCGGCCCGAGAGCAGGGTGTCGAGCCCGAGGCCGCACAGGAGTATCGCGGTGCCGACGATCTTCAGGACGTCGATGCCGCCGTCGCCGCGGGCGTCCATGATGATGCCGGCCACCGTCTGGCCCGTGAACATGAGTATGGTGAACATGAAGACGGAGAGGCGCGGCACGATGACGTTGATGGTCGATACGACGACGATGCCGATGAGCCCTCCGGCCATGGCCAGGAACGGCCCGGCTTCCACGACGGCCGCTGCCGCATCCTGGATGGACGGGCGGACGAAGACTGCTATGATCGCCGTCGTCATGAGGCCTACGGCATAATTGGCGCGTACGCTGAAAGACACGCCCTTGCTCGCGCCGAGTCCGGCGTTGAGCACCGTGGAGAGGCCTGAGGTGACTCCGGCCCCGAACGCCACGAGCAGGGCCGGGCCGGCAAGCCGCCAGTCGCCGCCCATGACGGCGACGCCGGCCAGGGCCAAGGCGATGCCGGGCAAGCGCCGCGCCGAAAGCGGATACTTCGCGCGGCCCAGCATCCCCGTCGCGTCGGTGATGACGGAGAAGATGGTCTGCCCGAGAAGCGCCACGGCCATGGTCAGCGAGGCGCCGAGCGCCGAGAACGCGTAGTTGCTGGAGAAGACGGTGCCTACGCCCACGAGTCCGCCCAGGTAATGCCAGAGCGGAATCCTGCCGGGCCGCACCTTGGTGCGCGGCGCCTTGTCGCGCCTGACGAGCGAGATGACCATGATCGCGACGAGCCCGGTGGCATGGATGACGAGTACCGCGACGACCGGTTCGGCAATTTCCGAGAATTTACTGTTGATGCCGCTCATGATCGTTACGAGGGCTCCGACCAGGGGCGCGAGGGCTCCGTACATGGGGCCTCCTTACGTATGATCCGAGTATCACCGTATACTGTGCCCGATACTAGGACATATGTCCTATTGAACGATGAATGGAGCAACCATGGTACCGCTTGATCAGTACGTCCGGCGCTACGAGCTCGACGGTCTCCTGTCGGCAGATCTTGTCGGCGCGCTCAGGCTCGTCCGCAAGGAACCGGGGGAACTCATCATCCGTTCCGGCGATCCGGTGACGGACATCATATTCTTCGTGGAAGGCAGAGCCAAAGCCTACGGCATCATGGACAACGGTCAGAGCGTGCTCGCGTCGTTCTATACGCCGTTCGATGTATTCGGCGAGGCGGAGCTCTTCTCGTCGCGGCGCTATGCCCTGAGCGTGGAAGCGATATCCGGTTCCGCCTGCCTGTTTCTCCCGGTCGATGCCACCTTGAAGGCAGCCTCGCGCAACTATCGTCTATTCATGTACCTGTGCGGGCGGCTTGGATCCAAGCTGACCGACCGCTTCGCAGCGGAATCGATCAACCTTCGGTATCCGGTGGAGAGTCGCCTGGCGAGTTTCCTGCTCGCATCGACCGACGATGACGGGAAGCTGCCCGGTACGGATGATCTCGGCGAACTCGCCGACTTCCTCGGGGCCAGCTACCGCCAGCTGGCGCGCGTCGTCCGCCATTTCCGGGATGAGGGTATCCTGGACCGCTCGCGCGGACTGGTCCGCGTACTGGACAGGAGCAAACTGGCGCCGCTCGCGGGCGATTCCTATCTTCAGTCCGGGACCTACATGAAGCCTGAAGCGTTCACCGGGTAATCGGCCTTCCTGACTGGTCGAGGCGACATACCTTACGTATACTTGCATCATGAAATCCCGCGACCGTTCCGGAAGCCTGATGCCAGATCTTACCGTGCTGGCGCCGCTCTTCGTGCTGTTCATCACTTCGCTCTCGGGGCCGAGCCTCGGGGAAGCCCTGCAGAGGAGCCGACTGCTCTTTACGCACGGTTGGACCGCGGCGGCGCTGTGGTCCCAGGTCGTTCTCCTCGACGCGCTTCTGTATCTGTATTTCCTGCCGGTCTACAAGCTGCACCGCCGCTGTATCGCTTTATGCCTGGAACCGCATGCCCGCGTCAACCTGGCGATGCGGCGGCTCAACCATGTGCGGCTGTATACCATTACTGTTTCCGTAGGAGTCTTCGTCCTGGGGCGGCTGGGAATGTCGTTCCTCAATCCCGGAGACGCGGCGACCTCGACGGCGGGGCGCATGCTGTTCCTGCTCGAGGCCGCGATAGCCGGCTTCTTCGTGGGCGTCATCCTCGCCCTGCAGTCCGAGGACCGGCTGTACAGGGCCAGGCAGACGATCATGCACCTGGGGTCGGACGAGCAGGCGAGCTACTCGTCGCTCTACTCCAAGATGACGCTGATATTGCTGGCGATAGCATTGTTCATGACCCTGCAGGCTTTCTCGTTCGCGGGAAGCGCGGTCTCGCTGTCGCAGATGGCCAGGCCGGATGCCGCGGCGGCGCACCAGGGCTTCCTGTCCGCCCCTGAATTGCTCTCGCAGGCCAAGCGCTACGAGGGACTCAAGGACCTGCTCGGGGTATTTTTCTTCAAGGCGATCGCGCTCGGAGCGTTCATAGTCCAGCTGCTTTTCCAGCTCAAGCGGCTCATCGCCAGGCCCCTGGGAACCATCCTGGACAGGCTCAAGGCCCTCAACTCGCCCGGTCCGGAGACCGGCAAGGTCATCGAAATAGTCCAGAATGACGAATTCGCCGCCGTGTTCCGTTTGATCAACGGGCTCATAGGCAAGCAGGAGGGTCGGCTGGAGGCGTCGGAGCGACGGCTTGACGACCTCGTGACCGGCGCGGCGGATCCCATCATGGCGCTCGATGGAGCGGGGCGCGTCGCGCTGTACAACCCGGCGGCCGAGCGGTTGTTCGGCTGGACCCGCGATACGGTGCTCGGTTCCGGCCTCGACCGCTTCCTCGCGGACGGAGCCGGCGCCCTGGTCGAGGGCGACGCGAGCCTGGCGCGGCTACCGTGGTCGCGCGCCGACGGAACCAGCGTGCTCATGGAATCGCACCTCGCGCGCACGGGTTCGGGCGACGACGCCTGGACGACGGTGATACTCCGCGACATTTCGGGACAGGCGGAAATCGAAGAGACGCTGCGCCGCGCGCGGACCGAGGCGGAAAACGCCAGCAGGATGAAGAGCGAGTTCCTGGCCAACATGAGCCACGAGCTCCGTACGCCGCTCAACGCAGTGCTCGGTTTTACCCAGCTTATTGAAAACGACCAAAACCTGACCGACACCCAGCGCGAGCGCCTGCGCATCATATCCAGATCCGGCGAGCACCTCCTCGCGCTGATCAACGACATCCTGGACATATCCAAGATAGAGGCCGGGAAGATGGAGCTCCACGAGTCGGTCTTCGACCTGCCTGAACTGATAGGCGACCTGAGCGACATGTTCGAGCTCAAGTGTTCCAGAAAAGGCCTGAGCCTGTACTTCGACACGGTGGAAGACCTGCCGCGGCATGTGCGCGGCGACCTGGGCAAGCTCAGGCAGGTGCTGGTCAACCTGCTGGGCAATGCGGTCAAGTTTACCGCGGAGGGCGGCATCGGCATCCTGGTGGGCCGAGACGGCGACGGCGTCCGCTTCGCCGTGCGGGATACCGGCAGGGGCATACCCGAAGACGAGCAGGAGGCTATCCTGCAGCCCTTCGTACAGGCCAGCACGACCGACCACGAGGGCGGCACGGGGCTCGGGCTGGCCATTTCAAGCCGCTACGTCGCGATGATGGGCGGCGCGCTTTCCGTGTCCAGCGCTCCCGGCGAAGGCAGCGAGTTCTCGTTCACCATACCCCTGGCGCCGACCGAGGCCGCTCCGGCGGAACGCGGCGACGGAGACCTGGACATTACGGTGGAGCCGGGCACGCTGGCGCTCGTGGTGGATGACCAGGAGGCCAACCGCCTCGTGCTCAAGGAGATGCTTGAGCGCGTTGGATTCGCCGTGATCGAGGCCAGGAACGGCCGCGAGGCGGTGGAGCGTACCGGAGCCGAACGACCGGAGCTTGTGTTCATGGACATCAAGATGCCGGTTATGGACGGCTACGACGCCGTGGCGGCAATCAAGGCGGATCCTGCGATGGCCGGCTGCCGCGTGTTCGCTCTGACGGCCTCGGCGTTCAGCCACGACCGCTCGCGTATCGATGCCGCCGGATTCGACGGGTTCCTGGCCAAGCCGTTCAAGCAGGGCTCGCTGTACCGGCTGGTGGCCGACCACGGCGGCGTGCCGGTCCGCTCGACGCAGCCAGAAACGCAGGGCCGGCCGCCGGAACAGGCCGGAGCGCCGGATGCGGCTGCGATCGCCCTGGCGGCCGGAGCGCTCGGGGAGGGCGGTATCAACCGGGTGGAGGATGCCGCGGCCATCAACGATTTCGCCGGGCTGCAGGCGATGGCCCGGGAGCTCGGGCCGCGGGCTCCGGCCTTCGCGGCGGCTCTCGGCGCGGCGGCGGCGGCCTTCGACGAGGACGGGGTTCAGTCGCTTCTGGCGCAACTCCAGGCGTCGCCCGCCGCATCGAGGGCGCCGGGAACCGCGGGACGAAAAACGGGAGGCGACGATGGCCGATGAAGGCGGGCTGGTACTGATAGTCGATGACATCGAGGAGAACCTCAAGGTGCTCGGCGACACGCTGACGCAGGCCGGCTTCCATCCGCTGCAGGCCAAGAGCGGCGAGCGCGCGCTCCAGGTGGCCGCCAAGGCCCATCCCGACCTGATACTGCTGGACATCAAGATGCCGGGCATGGACGGCTTCGAGACGATCAGGCGGCTGAAGGCGGATCCGGCCACGGCCGACATCCCGGTGATTTTCATATCGGCGCTCAACCAGATCGAGGACAAGGTGCAGGGATTCCGCTCCGGCGCCGTGGATTACGTTTCCAAGCCTTTCCAGAAGGAAGAAGTGGTGGCGCGCGTCGGTACGCACCTGCGGCTCAGGCAGGCGCTCCGCAGCGTCGAGCGCGAGCGGGAAAAGTCCGACCGCTTGCTGGAATCGATACTGCCCGCCGGCATCGCGGCGGAACTCAAGGAGACCGGCAAGAGCGAGCCGCGCCTGTTCCCGGACGTCAGCGTGCTGTTCACCGACCTGGTCGAGTTTACGCGTATTTCTGCCACGCTGACTCCCCGGGAGCTGATCGGCGAGCTCAACGACCTGGTCGGCGCGTTCGACGACATCATGAAGGAGCATGGCTGCGAGCGCATCAAGACCATAGGCGACGCGTACTTCGCCGTCAGCGGCATGCCCGAGCCCAACGCGAACCACGCGCTGGACCTCTGCCGTGCCGCGCTTGCCATGCGCGACGCTCTGGCAGACCGGAACGCCCGCGGGCCGGTTCAGTGGCGCATGCGCCTCGGCATCCATTCCGGCGAGGCGGTAGCCGGCATCGTCGGTACCCGGCGCTACATCTACGACGTCTTCGGCGACACGGTGAACATGGCCAGCCGCATGGAATCCGCTTCCGAACCGATGCGCGTCAACGTGTCCGCCGTTACCGCGGGTCTCCTTGCCGGGCGCTTAGCTTGCGTTCCCCGCGGCTCCATCGAGGTCAAGGGCGCGGGCCTCATGGAGATGTTCTGGCTGGAATCCTGATCCGGCCGCCCCGGGCTTCCTTGGGTAGCGGAGATACGGCGCCAGCGCGTCGTTCTTCGAGCCGCCGGCGCCGTCGTAGGTCAGCGAAATGACCGGTACGCCCGTTACCTCCTCTATCTGCGCGTTCATGGCCTCCGTCACCATGCCGGCGCAGCAGAATACGGGGCTGAGCTGCACGAACAGCGACAGGTCAGGAAAGTGCTTCTTCAGGTACCAGGTCTTGAGCAGGTTCTCGGCCGACTCCCCTGAATTTTCCTCGAGGACGCCGTAGCGGGCCAGGATATCCTTTGCCGGGTCGTCGAATTCGGGGTCCACCTTGTCCAGGAACCCATCGAATACACGGTAATAGGCCTTTTCAAGCACCTTGGAGGCAGCCATCAGGGCCGTGGTGGTCAGGAAGATGCCGTAGCGCCGTTCCTTTATCCAGCGTGAGAAGTAGGTGGTCGAGATCATCTTGGCGTACTGGTTGTACGGCATCGATATCACCTCGCCGCCGTTTTCTTCAATGAACCTGATGGCATCCTGGTTCATCACGCGGTTGTCCCGCACGTAGAAGTCCCCGAACAGGGCGACGAGCGGATTGCGACGCCCGCGGTCCCAGGGTATGGCGTCGAAGAGGGCGACGATGTCTTCCGCCGCCTTGACCTTGCTCTTGCGCCTGTCCCCGAAAGCTGAAACGAGCAGTTCCATCGCGCCGGCCGTCGCGGCGTCCGTCCTGCCCGGCTCGGTTTCGTAAGGCCTGATGCGGCAGGCGAGCCGCCTGATGAGTCCGGCGAACATGTACGACAGGTAGGCGTCTATGGCCGCGTGCGGCGAGATGTCCAGGAACGAGAGTTCTCCGACATAGACGGTGGCTTTTTCAAACCCGCCGCCCATGCCGTCCAGAATGTTCTTTATCTGGTGCGGATACAGCGGGATGTTGCAGGGCAACGACGAGCGGGCCATCCAGAGCGCGCAGGAGGCGGGGTCCAGGCCTCGGGCACGGACGGTGTACGCGAACGATTCAGCTATGGCGTTCAAAGGCAGGCACTGGCCGTTGTTGGTTGAAACGCTCCGGCGGATGGTACCGTCGGTTTCTTCCATGACGACGGCTTCGACGCCGGCGGCCCTCAGCGTGGCGGCGAGCAACGGCGCGGCCAGATCGTCCCAGTTGGGTACCAGCAGGGTCTTGCCCTTGAGCGTCGTGGCGTAGCGCGGATTGACCCGGGCAAAGTCACCCGCCGACAGGCCGGCGATGGTTCTTGCCGTGGCCGAACGCTCGCGGTGGTTGCGGAAGGCGCGTATGGCCGCCTCGATGCGCGTCTCGTATCCTACGGCGCTGTCGTGTTCGTCCAGCTCCAGGATCAGGAACGGCTTGCCATAGGTCTCCATTACCGACTTGAACGCATCGACGACGAATGAATCGGGGCCGCACTTGAACGACGTGACGAGGGTTGGGTACAGGCCTTCGGTACGGGCGGCCGTCTCCGCGGCCTGCAGTATGCGCTTGCCGTATTCCCAGGGAAACTCGCGCAGGAGCGGCCGGATCATTGAATCCAGCTCCGGAACGGGTTCCAGCATGTCCTGGTACCAGGCGGGAACGCCGCGCTCGGCCAGCATGTCCGGTATGCCCTTGTTCATGCCCGGCTGGAGTACCGAATAGGGCCTGCCGAGCAATACCACCTCGATGACTGCCTTTTTTTCTCCCGGTACGGGCTTTCGCCCGGCGAACACGTCCTTGAGGCGCTCGTTGCGGTCTGCCCGGAAACGCTCGGCCCGGTCATAGGCTTCAGAGACGGCCCGGCGGGTCAGTATCAGGCCCGCGGTCTCGTTCAGGCAGCGGAAGAGCTCTTCCTTGACGCGGAAGCTCGTGTATTCGGATTCCAC
>Ga0172379_10012114_pt1 | contig 10144 bp, 9 predicted proteins | sample GrowelOW334metaG_FD_119756 | JGI IMG/M metagenome (GOLD analysis project Ga0172379, IMG submission 119756) | Groundwater microbial communities from an aquifer near a municipal landfill in Southern Ontario, Canada - Groundwater well OW334 metaG | ecosystem: Environmental > Aquatic > Deep...
CATCAGCACTACTACGGGTTAGTCTGCCTCCCGATTAATTATCGGGATTCTCAAGTTCCATAGCCGTGCCCGGATAAAGTTCTTGCCTTTTGTAAGACGCCTGCCGTATAGCCAATAATCAGGTAACCGCTATACTAATAACCCCGTTTACTCCCTTTGGTCGTGAGATCGCCTGCGGCTAAGTTCATACTCCGTGGCTTTTGACAGGATGTGGCAACTTCTCGGCTCCTCATCAAAGGTTCACTTCCGTTCAACTCCTTTATCCATACCTGATAATCTCATGGACTATCTTTTACTCCCTTACGGTCGTGAGTTCGCTTCGCTAAGTTCCTAAACGCTCAGTACCATGGCTTTTAACCAGAGCACCCTTAGGTGGTTTATTCCCTTCGGTCATGAAATCGCTTACGCTTAGTTGATGCCCCTCCTGAAAGACGACACCGATGGTTCACTCTCCTAATGAAGGGTTCCATCATCACGATTACAGCATGCAAATTGCTTTGCTTCTTGACACAATATGAAGCGGTTGCCGATTGCGGGCTTCGTCATTATCCACCGTTACAAACCTTGATGCGGGGCAGAAAACTTAAAATTCCCACAGCCCCCCCATTGGCTATATTGCGCTTGTAACCAGTATTATTTTTCAATCAATTCAAATAATTCTTCAACTTTTATCTCAAAGAATCTTGCTAATCTAATTGCTAAAATTGTTGAAGGTATAAATTTACCATTTTCTATTGTATTAATAGTCTTTCTTGTCACACTAATCTTAGCAGCTAATTCTTCCTGAGTTATATTTTTTATTGCACGTTGAACCTTAATCTGATTTCGTAATTCCCAATTCTCCATATCAATCTCTATTGTAAATTAATCCAGCAATTAAAGTAGATAATACACCAATAAATAGGGTAATTTCACAAACAATCAAAGCTGATATTTGATGATAAAATAATGAAATCACAAAAAGGATACTAATTGTTGCTACAATTGTCCAAAAGCCCCAGAAAAAAGATTTATACCCATAAAATTGATGCATTTCATTATTCAATGCTTCTTTTAATTTATTGTCAGAATTGACTTTCTTTCCTAATCTCAGATATTTAATAAGATTTACTGTAAATAGTATCCACCCTATAAATCCGATAAGAAAAAGAAATCCGAATATTAGTCTATTATTAATCCAGTCCTTTGCGATATAGGTACCAAACCAAATTGTCCAGCCAATAGTTAACCATTTAATCAAGTTATACCTTGATTTATCCATTTTTTCAATCAAAGAAGTCTCCATAATTTTTTTAATTTCAAATGTAACACTTAGTCATCAATATGTAACCTTAGAGTTACAAACTTAGAAAATTAAAATCATTTGTCCAAATACTTAGTAATAATTTTGTACGGGAGTCTTTTAATATTGGCTACAGCGTTTCGCGTATTTGTTGTGTTTGGGAGTTTGAAATGTTTTCTTGTCCCACGATAGTAAAGCTACCGAAAAGCGTTAAGAACTCCAAATGCGTCATCAGCCCAAATACAATAAATACGCTGTTAGCGGTTGTAGTTTATTCATATTTAATTTTTATTCGAAGTTTTCTTTTTGGTATTTCTACTTTTCTATTATTTATTTTTTCATTGAACTTGTTTAATGCATTAAAACTAGATTCTGAGATTGACTCTTGCTTATTTACAATTTCCTTAAACGTTGCTATTAAGTCAATTGTAGAATCAAAGACTTGTTTTAACTGCTGAACTCTAGAATCAAATCTATCGTTAACTGAAACATTTAAATTTGAAAACAAATCATCTGTTTTCTTTAACCAAATATTGTTGATGCGCTTTATTTGGAATTCAGGAAATCCTATTACATCAAAACGTCTATTTGTATCTTTAATATCTTTAATCATTTCATCTCCAATTGCGGATTGCCAATCTCTGTAAATCCAGCAAAATTCTCGTGAAATTTCATTAATGGCTGTTGCTCTTTTTTCGTCAATTATCTCTTTTTTAATTTTTGATTGATTGGTCTCTAAACAAATGAAATCCATAATTTTTTGAAGCATTTCAATTTGCTTTTCTTTGGTAAGGTTATCAACATTCTTTTTTACACTGTCTGGAATGAATTCAAATATTATCTTTTCAAGTTGTACTCCAATTAGAGCACGCTTATCATTTGTTAAATCATCAAGATTTAAATTAAATAGTTTTCCTAAATCACCAAGTATTGATATTTCAACATGAGAACCATCAGCTAGCCTTCTTTGAAATTCACGAATTGATAATTGAATTTTTTCATTGTGTTTGATTTTAGTTCCCTCTATATAAGATTGCTCTTTTTGCGCAGCATGTATCCAGCCAAGAACGGCATTTAATCGATAAACAGTACTGTCAAATTTGTATTTAAAGAATCCATTCATTGGTGCATTTGGCAGTAGATAATCGCCTTTAAACTCAAGAATTTCTTTTAATCTCCATGCTAATTGTTCTGAAGCAAAAATTATTGGATTGGCGTATTTTTTAACGGTATCATATTTCTCTTTCTTATACTTCTTATTTTCAAAGTATTTATTAATTAAAACTACTGTCAAGGCAATCATTGCACTTAACAAAGAACTAAAAATTGTTGCTTGAACACTATTCATTTTTGCTCGGTTTATTGTTCATTCTTTCTACTATAACCTCTAACGGTCGTTGGTATGAAACATGCCGGATTGCGGAGATGCGTCTGTATCCCACGACACAAAACTTGATGCGGGACGAACGGTTGCAAACCCACTGAAACCGGCATGTTTTATGACCCGTTGTTGGGCAACGTTGTTTTAGTATTTTTATTTTCGTTTTAAAATCCTTTCAATATTCACCCAATAAATGTCTGAATCAATTGCCCCGTTTTTGCTAAAAGTCATTCTTGTAAAAAATAAGTATTTATTATCAGAAGAAACAAACGGTCTTAATTCCCAATCTTTCGTATTTATTGTTGAATCTAATCTTGTAGGCAAACTCCATTTATTAACTGAATCTCTATAACTGATGTATAAATCAGAATTATTGTTTGAGACATTACTCGTTATTGCAAAGCTTTCACTGGCTGAAACAAAAATACTTTCGTTATCACCTTTCCTATTTAACTGAATTTCCTTATCGATGTTTGAATAATTGCCATCATTATATCTTGAACTAAAAATCATGGCAGGGCAATTGGGAATGCCAATACAGTTTCTGCCTGATGAAAAATACAAAGTTTTATTTAAAGTCATGCAAACTGAACCTTCTCTTGTAACTGAATTTATTGGTTCAGGCAATCTTACTGGTTGGTACCATCCATTATCAAGCTTATTTACTATCCAAATGTCAGTAAGGTAAGTTGCAGAATCCTTTCGAGTCTGAGTGTACAATAAAGATTTGCCATCTGGCGTAAAGAAAGGAAGAAACACACTTGAATTGCCAATGAAACTTGCCAATATAGGGTTAGTCCATTTTTCATTAATCCTTTTTGAAAAATATATCTGACCACTTTCATCTCTTATATTAAGAACTCCGTAAGCAAATTCATTAAAATCGGGGGAAAATGATATTCCATAATCAAATCTACCTTTAACAGAAACAACGTCAGGTGCAAATATCTGAGGAATCTCACGAGGAGGATTTTGTCCAAAATAATCAATTGCTTCTTGTCCTTTTGCAGTAGCAGAGATTATTAATAAAATCAGTAATATTCTCATTTTTGAAATCATTAAAGTACTGTTTTGTAGCGTTCTGCCCAATGTTGCCCAACGGTCGGCGGTATGAAGCGTTTGCGATTTCTGGCGCTTCATTTCAAGTTACCAATATAGTCAATTTCTTATTCATGGTTTCAAGTATGCACTTCCCTGCAAATGCTTTATATGCGGTGTTAGGCATTGTAGTTTGTAATTGAGGTCATAATATATTTTCTTTTAATAATAAATTTCTTAATCTATTCCCATTTGTAGTAAATCTATAAGTGTATTTACCATTAAATCCCTCTTTATCTTTCTCAACAAGATCTAGTCTTAACATATTGGTTGATATTTCACTATCTACAATAGATTGTTTTGTTAAAACTATATCAATCATTTTCTTAAAATGATTCAGCTTTACTTCATCTTTTACAAGTCTCAATAAATCTTCATCATTGTCAGTTTTTTCGATTATTTTGGTCTGACTTTCAATTATTGGTCTATTTTGTGATGTTAAATCAATTCTTGCTTCTAACTGTTCATATTCCTTTTGGAGTTTTAATCTTGCTTCTCGTTCTGATTCAAATTTTTTTTCAAATCGTTCTGTTTCTAATTTAAGTAATTCATAGTCACTTTTTAATACAATTGAACTTTTGTCTGTTACTTTATATACAATTGGAGTTATTGTCTTTTCAAAAAAGTTAACAATTAGTCTTGACAGGTTTAGTAAAATATAGGTCGATATTAAAACAAAAACCGTTATTAACAAGCAAATTAGTAAATTAGGTAGAAATATTTCACTATCAAAATATGTAGCTAAAAAATTAATTCGCGTTTCAAGGGTCGTATTTGATTCAAAGTTGAAAATTGAATAAACTAATCTCCAATTGTGAAATATCCACACAACTATAAGTGTTCCAAAAAATGGATTCGTCGTTTTTCCTTTTATATTGTCTTTAAATGACATTATTGAGTCTTTTATCATATGATTATATATTTCTCAAGCAGTTCTGCTATAATGCCTAACATCCCTATATACCAACCACCCCTCTTCTATTCAGTATATATCGGTTTTGTTTACAACTGTTTTTTTTAATCCGTTTTCCAAATTAATTTTATTCATCAATATATCCAAGGGATTGCGCATTTTTTTATTGTTTACTGCTATTACATGTGTATAATGACTGGCAAAATAGATTAATTTATTACTTTGTTTGCTGCCTGTTTTGCCACAATAATAAAGTTACTTTATACATTTCCATTTATTACAAAGCTTAATAAGGTTTTTCCATGAAATCTCATGTTTTTTCACCCTCATTCCCTATTTTCTATTCAATGTCATTTAGTTAGTGATTCCCCCTATAATCCTCCAAGGGGGATACTTCCTCCGTAGCAGTATTGCGAGTCCATGCCATAGCGTGATGCCCGAAGAGCGGAGGGTGAAAAACCTTAACTAAACGACATTGATTCCCTAACTACTTACCTCTGTAATTGTTAATGTAACTAATTATCTACCAATATTTAATCCGCAAGGCGGATTGTCCCGGAGGGGCAAAGTATTGGTAGAAATAAAAGTTATCCATAGTTTCAGCAAGTCCCGTAGGGACGAGATATATTAAGACATTACTGGTTTAAAAATTATTTTTACCGGTCAGCATTGATTATTTGACTAAGAGCCCTGCAAAAAGAAAATAAATTGCCATTTTTGTAAGAATCTGAAATGAATCGGTATGTACCCAAAAATCGTCATCACGCTTTGTGTCATTCTTTCCGCAATACCTTTATTCAGCCAAAAAAGCGAAGGAGGTATCCCCTATTCCTGGCAAAACAATATTGCATATTCACCTGAAAAAGCATTGGTATTGCCCGGGAAAAGCGCCATCACACAAGCAAACCGGGAAACCAAAACCGGCAAAGAACTGCCATTGACTTTTGCCGAAGTATTCAAGGTGAATGCCGGTATGGATACATCGGGTGAATGGTCCGGCTTACCAAACGGCGACAAACTTTGGCAGCTACACATCAAATCGGAAGGTGCCTATAGCCTGAATGTTATCTTCAGTTATTTTCTGATTCCCGAAGGGGCAAGTGTATTCATATACAACGCAGAACACACCCAGGTGATTGGGGCATTTACCTATAAAAACATTTCAGATTGGTTGGGCCTGGCTACCTCACCCGTGGCGGGCGATGAACTGGTTATTGAGTATTATGAACCCGCCGAAGCCGGATTCCACGGCGAACTGGTCATTGAAACGGTAGGGCATGATTACCTAGGGGCTTTTGGGAATAAAGATGGCCAGTTTGGCACCTCGGGCGATTGCAATGTGGACATCAACTGCGATGCCGGGGATGACTGGCAGATTCAAAAAAGAGCCGTTTGCCGGATGGTATCAAACGGCAGCCAATTGTGTACCGGTGCGTTAGTGAATAATACTTTGGAAGACCAAACCCCTTATATTTTATCGGCCAACCATTGCGTATCTACCCAAAGTACCGCTCAAAAAACGGTGTTTGTTTTCAATTACGAAAGCCCCGGATGCAATGGTACCGATGGTTCGGTAAGCAAATCGCTGTCGGGGGCCGATTTGGTGGCCACAAAAAATATTGATGCCGAGGTATTAGGTTATCTCGATTTTACCCTGCTCCGGCTCAAAGAAACCGTGCCCCTCTCCTACCAGCCTTACTTTGCCGGTTGGGACAGCCGTCCGAACATACCACCGTCGGCAACCTGCATCCACCATCCGTGGGGCGATGTAAAAAAAATATCTGTTGAAAACAATGCTCTGGAAAAAGACTCCTATGTAGGCTACGGCTACGATCCGCAATCCTTTCTAAAGGTTCTCCAATGGGATTTGGGTACCACCGAAGGAGGTTCCTCTGGTAGCCCCTTGTTTGATGCCAGCAAACGTATTGTAGGGACACTGACAGGCGGCGATGCCGATTGCGATCTGCCGGTGAACGATTATTTTCAGATGGTGAGTGTGGCTTACGATAAATATAGCGGTGACAGCATGCAACTGCGCCATTGGCTCGATCCCAACCAATCGGGCATTGAATTTCTCGATGGCTACGATCCGCTTTACAATAACCGCGAAATTACCGATTTAACCTCCATTGTCCATTGGAAAGAGGGACAAATGCTTGCTTTTTATAAAGCCAATGAAGGTGGGTACCTGGCCGGAAACAACATTTATCAGGACCGGGCAAAAGCCGAATTTTACAACAAGCAGGAATTCTCACCGCTCGATGTGGTTACCGGAGCCTATGTAGCCTTTGGATATGCATCGGGCCGTGACAATGAACTGGTTGAGATGCAGGTATTAAAAGACAATTTTGGGATTCCCTCAACAGTATTGGGTTCCGCTTATGTCACACTCGGCGAGATAAAAGAAAAGGCTGATAAAAACTATGTCTATTTTAATTTTGACCCACCTGTGGAAGTAAACAGTTCCATCTATTTATCTATTGTATTGCCTCAATACGATGGAGATACCGTGGCTATCATGACTGTTGAAGAATCGGAGGAAAATACCGGCTGGGAATTAAATTATGAAAACAACTGGTACCCCTATTCTGACCCCGACTTTTCATGGAATATCAAACTTTCGCACTTAATAGCCATGGAAATCGGGCGTTATGCCTCAGTAGGCTCCGGCCCGGAAGTTGAAAATGCTTTGATAATCTTCCCAAACCCTGCAAGTAGTGAAATTACCATTGAAAACGATATTATCGGTATGGAACAGGTAGATATTTTAGATAACCTGGGGCGGTTGATTCTATCGGACCGCTATCAAAAAGATACCAAATCTGTCACGTTACCTGTTTCCGGTTTATTGCCGGGGGTTTATTACATACGGGTTATCAACCAAAACCAGATAGCAACAAGCAGGTTTATCAGGCAATAAAAAAATGACAATGCCCGGTATTGTCTTGGAATAAAAACAGGATTAAGCAAAGGTGTAAAGGTAATTGGCAAAAAAGTTCCAGATGGTGGTCACCCCAATGGCGCCTAATTTAGCTACATAAAAGTTCAGTTTTATTCTTTCGGTAAGGAACCATAGCACCGCACTGTTGATTCCCAACCCAATTAAAGATATAATCAGAAACTCGGAATATTCCCGCAGCATTTCGGGATTTTGGCTATGAAAGGTCCATACACGGTTAAAAACCCAGTTGGTGCTTGCAGCAATGGTAAACCCAATGGCATTAGCCAGGTATTTCTGTATTTTTACCTTTTCTTTAAAAAGCCAGGTAAAGAAAAAATCGACAATGACACCGCTTCCTCCAACGGTTCCAAATTTCAGAAACTTGTAAATGAAAACTTTATCAATAACCATTGTTAACCCGTGTTTTATAAAAACTGCCACAAAAGTAATTTATTCTGTTTTTTACACAACAATTTATGCAGGTTGGGTTTATCAATTTGCCAAAATTTAGTTCCTTTACGCAAAATTTTTAACTATGGGAAGATGGATTAGCTACATACTGATGCGGATGGGAGGTTGGCGTTATATAGGCCCTGTACCCACGGAGAAAAAATTTGTAGTTATATCGGTTCCCCACACCAGCATGTGGGATTTTGTTTGGGGTAAATTTGCCTTCGGAAGCAAACGCGTGCAACCCATTATTTTTATAAAAAAGGAGTCTTTCTTTTTCCCAATGGGGCTTCTGTTAAAAGCTTTGGGTGCACGGCCCGTGGATCGTGGCAAAGGTGCTATCGGATTGGTGGAGCAAGTCCTTGACCATTTTGATAAAAATGAGAAATTTGCCGTCTGCATCACTCCTGAAGGTACCCGCGAGAAAGTGACCAAGTGGAAAAGGGGATTCTATTATATTGCCCAGAAAGCCAATGTTCCTATTTATTTGGGAATTATTGATTACGGGAATAAAGTGATGACCATTGGGGAGCGGTTTATGCCAACAGGTGACATTGACCGCGACATGCAATACTTTCGGGAATATTATAAAAAGCACAAACCGAAACCCAAACATCCTGAACATTTTACCTTTGATTTTTCGTAAAGCGAAAATAGAACCTGCAACAAACCGATGGAAAACCTAAAAGTAGCATTCATTCAAACAGATTTGGCCTGGGAAAACCCAAGTGCCAATATTAAAGCATCCGATCGTTGGGTGGATCAGGTTGGAACTGCCGATGTGATTGTGCTGCCCGAGATGTTCAATACCGGTTTTACCATGAATGTTGCGTCTATGGCCCAATCAAATTCGGGGCAGACCATTCAATGGATGAAAAATAAATCGCTGGAGAATAATACCAGCATCATGGGTAGCCTAATCGTGCGCGACGAGGAAAAATATTACAACCGTTTTGTTATGGCCTACCCTTGCGCCGATATCCGTTGGTACGACAAGAGGCATCTGTTCCGCATGGGCGGCGAGCATGAAAACTTTTCGGCAGGAAACCATCAACGGGTATTCAAGTATTTTGGATGGCGCATCAAACCACTTATCTGCTATGATCTCCGGTTCCCGGTTTGGAGCCGCAACCGCAACAATTACGATTTGCTCATTTATGTGGCCAACTGGCCTGCACCCAGACGCGAGGTCTGGAAAACTTTATTGAAAGCCCGCGCCATCGAAAACCAATGTTACGTAATCGGTGTCAACCGGGTGGGTACCGACGGGATGGGAATTACCTATGCCGGCGATTCCATGATTATTGACTTCAAAGGTCAGGTAATTAGTGAACTGCCAGAAGGGGAACAAGGAATTGGCACCGCAACACTTTCGATGAGTGAATTAAGGATATTCCGCGAAAAGTTTCCCGTGCATTTAGATGCCGATGACTTTGAAATTAAAAATAGCATTTAAAAATCATGTGTCTCTAAATCTCTTGTCTGAAATCTTGGTGCTTTTTGATTATTGCGGTGCATGTGAGAATTTCAATTTCATAGGATAAATTGGTGCATGCACCGGTTATTTGGATGGGGTTTGTATTCCCGGGGTTACACCCCGGGATATTCATATTAAACCCCTTCGGGGTTAACAGCCCGTAGCTATTCACTGGTATATCGTAGCTTGTAGTCACAGGTCGTTGCCCATTCGTTCATTAGCAAATTAGCTCATCACCACATTAGCACATTGTTGTCTCTTAATCTTGTGTCTTGATACCTGATACTGACTACTTGATACTTTCAAAGAAAAGCCGGAATGAATTTGATCCGTTCCGGCCCGTCTATTGATATAATATGGGTTACTGCATCAATTGGGTAATCTTTGAAACAGGTATTTGTGCCACGATATTTAAAAAATCCTGCTCCGCAATTGGACCGGAATAATTCAACTGAATCAGCGATGATTGAAAAGGTACCATCAAGGAATAACCTGAAATCTGCTGGTTTTCGTCCACCTGTTTTTCAAGCAGTGCCTTATAACCTTCGATATTGGTTTTTTTCTGGTTCGGGTTTCCGGCTCCCATCATCATTGGCATCGAA
>Ga0172379_10012115_pt1 | contig 10143 bp, 8 predicted proteins | sample GrowelOW334metaG_FD_119756 | JGI IMG/M metagenome (GOLD analysis project Ga0172379, IMG submission 119756) | Groundwater microbial communities from an aquifer near a municipal landfill in Southern Ontario, Canada - Groundwater well OW334 metaG | ecosystem: Environmental > Aquatic > Deep...
CCCTAAATTTTCGGAAGGCCGCACCCTCATCGCTGTGGTCAACGGCAAGTACAGCTTTGGCGTCGACGCGGGCATCCCATCCCCTGCGACAGTGGTGGAAGGTTCGGGTCCATACGGTTTGGAGCCACACGGAACGCGTGAAAGCGCAACCGTCCTGGGCTACGGCGATTCCTACGAAGGAAACGCCTCGCCGGATGATGAGCCGGATTTCATTGCCATAGACCCCACTGTTGCCCCGCATCCGGGCGGAAGCGAGCTGTTCGACCTGTACTTCGTCCGATTGACCGAGGATTCGATCCGAAAAGTCAGGCCCGACGAGACGATCGATGATTCGAATCTCGACCATGTACTCCGCAAGGGAGATACGGTCTTTGCGGAGTTGGTATTCCGTTCTACCCAGCGGACCGGCAACGTCACCGGCATGACCATGGAAGCCCTGGATCCAAGTGTGAGCGTCTACGCGGGACCCTATAACGGGTACTTCCTGATTCCCGATCCGTCTGGCCCCGGCACCTTCATGTTCTACGACAACAAGCTCCGCATCTCGGTGCCTAGGAATTTTACGGAGGATAGGATCCGCCTTCGGCTTGTCCTGTTTGACGGTGTGAAGACCTGGAACGCGGATTTCGAGCTGGCCGTGGCTGAGGCCTTGGTTTACTAAGCGGAGGTATACATGCAGACCGGTGATCTTCTGGATTCCGCGTGGAGGCTTGAAGCGCCCCTGGGTGACGGCTTCCTCGGCCAAACCTGGAAAGCCCGGGCGGAGGAGGGAGGAGCGGGCGTCATAGTGAAGGCGCTTCGCGTCGCCGGGGGCACTGACTGGAAAACCATCGACCTGTTCCGGCGCGAGGCGGACGCGCTCAGGGCGATAACCCACCCGGACATTCCGCGGCACCTTGCGTCCTTCGAACATCACGATGCCGACGGGTATTGGCTGGTCCTCGTACGGGAGTTCGTTCCGGGCGACGACCTGCGGAGTATCACTGCAGGCGGGTCCCGGTTTACCGAGGAAGAGATAATCGGCATTTTCCTGCGCTTGATAGGAATTCTTCGTTACCTGCACTCGTTGCGGCCGCCCGTCATACACCGCGACGTCAATCCCAAGAACATCATCCGCCGCGGGGACGGGAGCATAGCCCTGGTGGATTTCTCTGGCGCCCAGGACGCGGTCCGTCTGGCCTCCGCCCGGTCAGCCACCATGATCGGAAGCGCGGGCTACACGCCGATGGAGCAGTTCGAAGGACGCGCCACGACCAAGTCCGACCTGTACGGCGCCGCTGCGACAGTCCTGTTCCTGCTTTCCCAACGGGAACCCGCTGACTTCCCCGTCAAGGATATGAAGATCGACTTTGCCCCCATGATCGAAGCCAATCCGCGGCTCTCGTACGTACTTTCCAACTGGCTGGAAGCCGACGCCGATAAACGCACCCTATCTGAGACGGAAGCCCTCGCAATGCTCCGCGGCGAGACCAAGATTCCGGAGCGTGTGGATCTCCCTGCCACGGGCGAGACGGCTACGGTCGCTACTGGCGTGGCCGCTTCCCTGCCGATGGCATCGCGCATACGCTTCTCGGAATCGGACGGGTCGCTGACCATTGCGATCCCCGCGAACGCGGCCCCGAACGGTCTTGGCCCCCTGGCCGGCTTTGCCTTCGTGTGGCTCGCCTTCATCGCCTTCTGGACTTATTTTTCCATCATCATGGGCGCACCCATCATCTTTCCCCTGTTTTCAATCCCCTTCTGGATGATCGGTTTCTTCATGCTTTCTTCGATCCTCAAGTTGGCTTTCGGCACGACCGAAATCCGGATGGACCGCGAAGACGGTTTCATTTTCCGCGAGAAACTGTTTTTCCGGACCAAGGTGACACGGGTGCCGCTGTCCGAGCTGGACCGCTGTGTCCTTGAGAAGACCGGGTTCGGCACGGCGGGCAGCGAGCCGAAGCGCTGCCGGATCACGGCGGGCGTCAAGCGCCTGTCCTTCGGCTCCAACCTCACCGACCGCGAACTCAGCTGGCTGGCCGGTCGGATCAACGGCTTCCGGGGATGAAGGAGGGTCACCAAGACTCGTCAATATCCTTCAGTTCGCCCGGATTGACCGGATAACCCGGATGCGATTTGTGATTTGATTTTGGGAAATGTGCATGCCACCTGAACCCACCCCTCCCCCTACCCCAGATACCCCGTCTTTATCCGGGACATGGACCGGAAAAGGTTGCGCTTGCCCTCCTCCGAGCCGCCGCACAGGATTTCCAGGCGACGGCGGTACTCGGCGCGTTCGCGGTCGGCACCGTAGGCGCAGGAGCAGGTGGTGGACAGCCAACCCTGGTCCGAGGCGAAGCCGCGGATGGAGTCCTCCTCCACCAAGGCCAGGGGGCGGATGATCTCCAGGGGGTATTTGTCGTATTTGAGGCGTGGAGGCATGGTGGCGATCTCGCCTTTTTTGGTCATGTTCATCAGGAGCGTGGCCAGGATGTCGTCCAGGTGGTGGCCCAGGGCGATTTTATTGAACCCGTGTTCCAGCGCGTAGTGGATGAGCTCGGTGCGGCGCTGGGTGGCGCACCACCAGCAGTTCATGGTTTCGCCGGGTTTGAGCCGCCCAATTACCGGGGCGTCGACGGTGCGGTACGGAATATCCCAGCCCGCGTACAGGGCCGCTAGCCTTTCTGCGGCGGCGGCGTCCATGCCCCCGCCCGGGACATCCCCCACGACGCGCAGGGCTTCCAGGGTAAAATGGGGCGATCCCCAGCGGTGGCGGCGGGAAAGCACCCAGGCCAGGACCGTAGAATCCTTGCCACCCGAGGCGCCCAGAAGGATACGGTCCCCCTCCGCCAGCATGTTGTAATCCAGCATCGCCTTGGCGGCGAGCTTTTCGATGTGGGTCAGCGCCATGACCGCATGCTATCCCGTGTCGCGCCGCGTTTACAAGACCGGGGGGAATGGGGAGGATGATGAGCAAATTTCATAAATCAGGATTTTTAGAAATTTGTTCTTGCAGGTTTATTTCAAAGTTTTATAAAATAATGATTTGCATAAATACTGTAGGGATCAGGACATCGATGGTCATGCGTTCCATTCCACTATCTAGCATCGCAGACTGGTACTATTTTTATTCGTGTGGATAAGCAGAATTATACCGACTAAACCTATCAACATAGTCGTTTGTCAGATTGCTGACCGCAAGGAATTCGGCGTCGCCACAAAAAAAATGAACGGTCAAATACTGCCCACTCCCTTACATGCTGGACTAGGTTGGGGGTAGTAGATAGGTGCTTCAGACTTTGTAGAAAATGATCAAACCAAGGGCGACTCCTTGACATTCATTGTAATAAACTATCTGTTATCACTTCACGTCATATGCATTGGGGGAGAAGCATGCCCATGAGACCCTCGATCAAGTTTGGTCTAGCTCTCATCTTGGTCATGACGATCCTGAGCGCCATGCCAGGCGGAGCCAAGCAGATTCCCTTGGCATCGGATCCCCCCTCACTGTCATACATTGTTCCCGTCAGTAATAGCCGAGATATCAGCCTCTCCACAGATCCTGAAATCCTTGACCTTGCCCAAGGAAGAAGCTTCGCCGCCCCCTATGGCGACCTAAATCCAACCCTCAGCATTACGATCAACGGCATTCTCCGAGTCTTCGGCCAGGGCCGGGTCCTCCACCTGCGCCTGGCCAACGGTCGCAGTATTTGGGTAGGTACCTGCCACCAGCTGTCCTATGCCATGTGCTTTGCAGAGTTCGGGGAGAACAGCCGTTCGGTACGGTCCGGAGGAGGGTTGCCCTGGATTCATGTTGACGCGCACAGCGACGCGCTGACCGGCTACGGATCGCGGGATCCCACCCTCCCTCCTTTCAACCTCGCAGACGATTGGAGCAAAGCCGCAACCTGGGCATCCACCACACTCGACCCCCGCACCTGGCTCGTGGCTGCCCTCCGCGACGGACTCGTAGCGCGCCTCACACAGGTCCTGGGAATCAGGCAGGGGGAGCGTCCCCTTCACATTGAACCAATACAGACAACCAAACCTCGGATCATCACAGATCTGGTGAGCGTCACTTACCTGGAACCCTCCATCCTCGACATCGACCTCGATCTCTTCGCAAAACCCAGCCCCTCGTCGCTGTCAGGAGACTGGCCTGCAAGCCGCGACAGGTTGCTGCGATTGGCAGAAGCCTGCCCGGTAATCATGCTCTGTACAAGTTCTGAAACGATAGTGCAAAGTGGGGAAGCGCGCTACCTGGAGCCGGGCCTCGCGCTCGGCATGCTGGGTGAGTTGCTGACAGGACTGGAAGGGTTGCCAAAGGTCGCCGGACAGTGGTCAGACACAGGACCCTAGGCTAATGCGATTCCATTTCTTCCAAGCAGATCAGCGGCGGTTGGGAGACTGGAAGAATTCCCCATCTGAGTCGGGACAGAGGTCGCGCAGGGTCAAGGAAGCGAGATCCAACAGAAAGAGGCTATACCTTGCATCTTCTTCCCATGGGGTACCAAATTGGGAACCCAATACTAGATATCTATCGTCTCTCAGCATTCTAGACTCAACCCAGCTAAAAATTCGCATTTTTTGCCAGCTTTTCAAGGTGGTTATCTTTCCAGACCTGGTATCTATTACACAAAGCCTTCGACGTATCATTTGGGCACCATCACCAGTGGTTAACTTTCCTCCATCAAGGGTTTCTGTTGCCATCAGCACGAACGCATTGCCTCCTAATCCCAATGCAATTGCATCCCAGTAAACTTCAGAGGAGGAATCGCCAGGCAATGCAACTATGTTCTCAACACGTCCTGAAATATCAGACAGTATCAATTCTGTCATGTTTCCGTTCCTGCAAAGCCAATAATAGCTATCCCCATCTGGCAAGAAATAGGGCTCCAACAAGGCCTTCTTCTCCCCTTCACTCCTGTTGGCAAGTTTTTTTTCCTTGAAAGAATACGCATAGTACTCAATCGTGTTCCATCCAACTCCGAAATACAGCCAATTGCCATCTTTTGCCCAACGAAGCCCATCGATGTAGTAAATGCTTGGCCATCCATCGGGACCGAGATTTACTTCCGAGATTGTCAGCCCGGTCGAGACATCAAGAAATACCAAAGGCATGCTATCGAAAAAAATAGCTATCAACCTGCCATCTGGCGACCATGAAATTGCTCTTGGATAAGCCCGGAATGGAGTATCGGATAGTACGCTTGTCCGCTGTTCGCGAATACTCCAGAGCTTTATGTAGTACTCTGTTTTATTGGCTGAATAGCGGGTATGAAGATAGACCAGTCTGCTACTGTCCGGGGACCATGCGAAAGGATCCGAGTTGGGCAAATTCTCAAGCCTGCCAATTTCATTCCCTCGCGCATCGAAAACACATAGACTGCAAGTTGACGTTCCACTTCCATTCTCGACGCCATTTCGATAGCAGGCTATCATTTCTTCATCAGGAGATGGACTGATGTAATCTATCTGGATATTGTCCGAGGTTCCTTTTGGCCGTATTAATCGCAGGTTGCCGCCATCTATGTCCATGGAAGATAGTACTTCTTCGCCATTTTCTTTCACTTTTACAAATGCTATTCGCTCCATTTTCTTCCCGTATGAAGCCTGAGCCGAACTACCACTCACTGCCTTTCCCGCCAATCCCGAATCTTTGCTATTTGGGCTGTTCACCGCACTCTCCGCAAGAACGAAAGACCCAAAGAACTGCGAATACACCGCCGGTATCTGCTGGCTCTTTGTGAGGGCCTGGACTGCCGCGCCGGTCTTGTTGAATATCTCCTTGATTTCGAGACCGGGCTGTCTGAGTTGCTTGAGGAGCTCGCCGGTGAATACGCCGTTGCGGCCGGTGCCGTCCTGGGCGGTGCTGCCCGCACCGGTGGCATAGACAATGATGGAACCGGGAGGCTGGCCGCCGATAACGGAAAGGCCCCTCGTACCGCCCCTCTTCCAGGAAAAGGGATTGTCCCTGCAAGCGTCCAGGACGACAAGATTGAGCCTGGCCTTCGACACCTGCATCGTGTCGAGCACGACCTGTGCTGCCACAGCCCGCGATTTGAGGAAGGTCTCGGCCGGAATGGAAGCAGCGACGGGAATGAGGAAATTGATGCCTTCTGACTGGATGGCGTGGCCGGCGAAATAGAAGAGGCCGACGCAGTCAGAGTTGGAGGCTAACGTGTTTCCGAAGCGCACGATGGCATCTTCCATGCGGTTCTGGTCGGCATTGATGACGAGCTCGACCTTGAAGCCGAGGGCCGAAAGAGCTGCCGTCATGTCGCCGGCGTCGTTGACGGGATTCTTGAGCACACCGAGGGCCGAATACTCGGCGTTCCCAATGACAAGGGCGAAACGCTTTTCTTGGGCGGCCAGTCCGACCACGAAGACAAAACCTAAACCGAACGCCAGGCACCGTCGCCAACTTCCCATTGACCACTCCTTTTCGTGATTTCGCCCCAGTGTAGAACAGGAAGTCAAAAAAGAAAAGCGCTTGCGTTGCCGCATAATTCATGACGAAACTGACACATGCTTCATAAGTAAATCACGACAAGTCCCTCACCCCCTACCAGCGGCTCATGATGGATGAGCGGGGGGCCGAGGCAGAAAGAAGCCCTACGACACTAACACAAAAGCATCGATATCCTTGCGCTGACGGCGGCCTTGGACCAGGCTCTTGAATATTCGGTCGCAGCAGCTGCACACTACCCCTGATGCCCCCTTTCGTGGACGGTCGAGCCGGTTAGGAAAATTGGATGAGGCAACGGCTTCATCGGGCTAGATTTTTAGATGAGGCAATACGGACTATGGCGAATAGGCAGGAAAGCTGTTTGGACATGTTCTGCATCCATGTTTTTTTTAATACTTGTTTCTTTTCCCAACACATTGTAAGGAACCCTGCGGAATGGCAACAAAAAAAGCCGTCCAGCCTAATATTATCCCTATTTCAGCGATGGGAAAAATGCCTTAGCATATCTTAGGATTATTTTACCTTTGAACGAATTGGGTGCGGAGCATATAATGCGGCATGCTACTGGTCACGCGGGCATACCCGCCTGACGCGGAGGAGGAAAGGACATGACATCGAAAGAAAGGGTCAAGGCAAGCCTTGACCATAAGGACAGCGACAAGGTTCCGGTAGATTTTGGCGGAACCGCGGTTACGGGCATGCACGCCAGTTGCGTGGAAGCCCTGCGCAAGCATTACGGCCTGAAGCAGGAGCCGGTAAAGCTCTACGAGCCCTACCAGTGCCTGGGCTGGATCGAGGATGACCTCGCGGAAGCCATCGGCGTGGATGTTTCCGAGGTATCCGGCGAGCGCACCATGTTCGGTACCAAGAAATCTGGTTGGAAGGAATGGAAGACTCCCTGGGGCCAGTTGGTGCTGGTAGGGTCCGACTTCGAGACCATGGTTGACGAAAAGGGAGACACACTCTCGTTTCCCCAGGGCGACAGGAGCGTTGCCCCCAGCGCACGCCTGCCCTCGGGCGGCTATTTCTTCGACGCCATAAACCGCCAGCCTCCCCTGCCCATGGACGAGGCGGACCTGAAACTTGAAGACAACCTGGAAGAATTCGCCCCAATCTCCGACGTGGACATCGCCTACATCAAAACCCGGGCGGAAGCGGTCTTCAGATCGGGCAAGGCATCGGTGGGCAATTTCGGCGGCACCGGACTGGGCGACATCGCCTTGGTACCCGCCATGAACCTGAAAGCACCCAAGGGCATCCGGGACGTCACCGAATGGTATGTCTCCACCGTGGCCCGCAGCGACCTGGTCCACTCCATCTTCCAGAAGGAGGTGGACATCGCACTGGAGAACCTGAAGCGCATCAACGCCTCGTTCGGCGACAAGATCGACGTGATCTTCATCTGCGGTACCGACTTCGGCACCCAGGACAGCACCTTCTGCAGCCCCGACACCTTCAATGAACTGTACCGGCCCTATTACCGCAAGGTGAACGACTGGGTGCACGCGAATACGCCCTGGAAAACCTTCAAGCACAGTTGCGGCTCCATACCCAACTTCATCCCCCTCTTCATCGAGGCCGGCTTCGACATCATCAACCCCGTACAGGCCTCCGCCAAGGGCATGGACCCGGCTTGGCTCAAGAAGGAATTCGGCAAGGACATCGTATTCTGGGGAGGCGGCGTTAACACCCAGGCCACCCTGCCCTTCGGCACCCCCGAGCAGGTACGCGCGGAAGTCCTTGAACGGCTGCGCATATTCTCACCCGGCGGCGGCTTCGTGTTCGACGCCATCCACAACGTCCAGGCCCTTACCCCCACGGCAAACATCGTGGCCATGCTGGACGCCGTTAAGGAATTCAACGGCAAGCGTTAAAGAATTTTTTATGATGCGAAACGTGCCGGCGGCCAGTTTGGCTACCGGCACGTTTTGGCTTAAGGCTATACTTCGACAGGGAGCCCGTCGGGCAGCTTCGTCATAAAGTTCGAACCGTTCATGACTACAGTTCCCCGGTTTTAAATTCGCTGTAGCCCTCATAGTAATAGCTCACATCTATACCTTTCATAAAAAGCGCGCGGTCATGGATCCTGTCGGTAAGGGCTTGTTTGAGAAGGATCTTAAGTTCGATGTCCTTCACGACACTGCGCTCCATGGCAGAAAGATACTCTTCCTTATCCACCAGATTCCAATCCACCACCTGGCTGATTTCTTTTTTGAGAATCAGATCCAACCAGATACGGGTGGCCCGTCCATTACCGTCGCGGAATGGGTGGGCAATATTCATCTCCACATATTTTTCGATAACCTGGTCATACGTGTCCTGCGGCATGTCATCGATATGTTTAAGAGATTGTTCAAGGTACATGAGCGGGGCAAAACGGAAATCGCCTTTGGAAATATTCACCTTACGGATTTTTCCGGCAAAGTCATATATATCCTCAAACAAATAGGTGTGAATAAAAGCGAGGCCTTCGAAGGTACCCACCTCAACCTTGGCAATATCACCTGAGTCAAAAAGCTGTCTGGCTTTCCTCTTGCTGATTTTTTCTTCGGCTTTTGCCAGTTCAACCTGAATGGTGATGTTCAGTTTGTTTTCCAAAATCATGGGGCACCTCTTTCAAGCTCCGCAACAATGGCATCAACTGAGTTCATGGACAAGTGCGACACTATAATTCTGCATGCACGACAGGTTTCGGGACTTTCTTTCCCACGCCGGTAATGTTGGCGCCCCTGCCCTTTTCCAGGCCGTGGACCGTGCGCATGGGCAGGCCGGCGACCACGGTGAGCACGGTGCCGTCGGGTACCTTCGCCCCGCGGCGCAGGTAACAGCGCGCCCCCACGGTGCAGCGCTCGCCGATATCCACCCCCGGCGAAATGAACGCCCCGGTGCCTATCAGACTGTCCCGGCCAACCCGGATGCGGCTGAGTATCAGATTCTCGCGTTCCATGATATGGCAGGTAAGCTCGGAACCGCCACCCAGTATCACGCCGTCCTCCAAGGTCATCAGGTAGGCGTCGCTCAGCAAATTCGTGTTGATATATACGTTCTTGCCAATCTTGGCCCCCATGATCCTGAAGTAGAGGTTGGAAAAATAGCTCACCGGAATGTAGGGCAGGATGGATTTTACGGCGATGGTATGGATGCCGGAATGGATGAGCCAGCGCACGGTCGTGAGCGAGGCCTTTGGGTATACCCCCGGTTTCATCCCCAGCGAGATGAGCCTGATGAGGGTGGCCATCCAGACGGCCCCCCAGATAAAGTAGAAGTACACCGCCGCGCCCAGGGTCAGACCCCACAGGAACAGGACCCGCATTCCAAAGACCGCATCAGCCGCAAAGGAAAGCTCCCGCGCGGCGATTCGTACCAAGGCGATCGAAGGCACCAGGGCCATACCCAGCACGGACGCGTACACGGCGTAGATGATCAATGCAAGAAATATCTGCATAAATTGAGAATCGTAGAGCGCGCTTGCCAGGTTTCGCTTCATGTTGTCTCCCGGCGACCATCCTACGCGACAAGTCGCCGGGAAGCAACCGGAAAATGGGGCACGGACCCTATTTGACTTCCGGATGGATCAGTATTATAGTCTGAATATAAACCCGAATGAAAGGAGAACGTGTGATCCCAATTTCTGTTGCCGAGTATATCGTTCCCATCGCCCAATTCAAGGCCCACGCCTCTGAATGGTTCAGGAA
>Ga0172379_10012116_pt1 | contig 10143 bp, 9 predicted proteins | sample GrowelOW334metaG_FD_119756 | JGI IMG/M metagenome (GOLD analysis project Ga0172379, IMG submission 119756) | Groundwater microbial communities from an aquifer near a municipal landfill in Southern Ontario, Canada - Groundwater well OW334 metaG | ecosystem: Environmental > Aquatic > Deep...
TGCGTAGTGGCACCGAAAATGTGCCGGGGATTATCGGCTTTGCTGAGGCTTTAATTTTAAGTGTCAAAAATAAGAAAAAAGAAAGTGCAAGAATCAAAAAAATGCGCGACACTTTGGAAAAAGGTATTTTCAAATCAATTCCCAAAGTGGTTTTAAATGGCCACCAACAGAAACGTCTGCCAAATTTTTTGAATATTTCTATTTTAGATGTAGAGGGCGAAGCTTTACTTTTATATTTGGACGAGATTGGTATAATGGTCAGCACTGGTTCAGCCTGTAATTCGCAAAGTTTGGAACCATCATATGTTCTTTCGGCCCTAGGCAATCCCTATGAATATGTCCACGGCAGTATTCGTTTTACTTTAGGTAAAAATAATACTATGTCAGATATTAAATATGTTTTGAAACACTTACCAATTATTGCAGAAAGATTAAGAAGTATTTCACCCCTAGAATTAAAAATAGACCAAATTAAAACTATTTCAGACCCGCGAGCTTTTATAGGAAACCAGACCCCACACTTTTTGCGGAAAAAACCCACCTCCACATCTCCTTCCAATCGAGCTGTGGCGGGCAAAGAAAAACAAAATGGAAAATAAAAGAAAAAAAGTAGATGTAGTAAATAAATTCACTGGCGACTCTTGGGCTTACACCAAAGAAGTCAAGGAGCATTTTTTCAAACCCAAAAATATACTTTGGGAGAATCCAAAAGAAGCCAAATATGATGCCGAGGGTATAGTCGGCTCCCCTGCTTGCGGAGATGTGATGCGAGTTTGGCTCAATATAAATTTAAAAAAGGACACCATCACCGATTTTAAATGGCGGACTTTTGGTTGTGCTTCGGCCATCGCTTCCACTTCAATGTTATCAGTGATGGTTACCGAAAAAGGTGGTATGAAAATAGACAAAGCTTTAAAAATAAAACCGCAGGATATAATTAAAAGACTAGGAGGATTGCCTGATAGAAAAATTCACTGCTCCGTTTTGGGCGATAAGGCATTGCGCTCCGCTCTCAATGATTGGTTTAAAAAAACCAAACAATTTTCACGAATTGTAGTGGACGGAAAACAAATTATTGACCCTAACACCAAAACTACCGAAGCTGACATCGAGGAAGCGGTTTTGGAAGGCGCCACTACATTGCTCGCCGTCCAAAAACGAACCAAAGTCGGCGTGGGCTTCCCCGAGTGTCTCCCCAAAGTCGAAGAACTCATTCGCTTTTACCGTGAAAAATATTTTGGAGCTGATGTAAAATCTTAAATAAATTTTTCAGGATATTCTCCGACTATTTCTAATGCTTTAAGATACCTGTCTTTAAAAACTTCTTTTATTTCTGGTAGAACTATTTTTCTGCTCCAATCTTTATTAATTTTATTTCTTATTTCTTCTTCTGTTTCTTTAACACTTTTCTTTGGTTCGTCTCTAAAAAACGATGAGAAGAATTTACCAACAAAATGAGAAGCTCCATCTGCAGTACTTATTATTTGCACTTCAATGGACTCTTTGGATATGTCTATTTCGTTTTTCATTTCCATTCTTAACCATAGTTGAAAAACTTTATTTATAAATTCAATAGACAATCCAATGTTTTTCATTGTTTCTATCCCTTCTTTTTTAGTAACTTCAAATTCGTTTTCTTCATTAATAGGTTTACCAAAGTCGTGGAACCATACCAAAGCAAAAACAATATTCTTATCCGCTTTTTTATATATTTCACAAAGCTCCATTGCAATTTTCTCTACAATCATTAAATGGTCATCTACAAACCATTCTCTATATGCAAAATCCTTATTGTTACAGTTTTCTATAACTATATTTTTAAATTTATTCAGTTTTTCTTGAAGATTTTCCATATCAAAATAATATCATATTTCTCGAGCATGTTAATTATCCTAATAGGGAAATGGCTATCAACATTTCTTGATTTATTATCTAAAAAGAGGTGAGATCTTCCGTAAATCCCCTCTTAAGTTAAGGGGGGTTGGGGAGTTAGGTAATAGTGTATAATAGGCATCATGCAAGAAAAAGTACAAAAAATAATAGATAAAATGCGACCATATATTCAAATGCATGGGGGCGATGTGGAACTTTTGGAGATTGTGGAAAGTAATCCTTCGACAAGCTCAGGGCAAGTTGTTAAAATTAAAGTAAGCGGAGCGTGTGTTGGATGTGGAATGCATAATGAGACTTTCAACGGCATGCTCGGTGGTATGATTAAAGAAGAAGTTCCTGAAATTAAAGAAATTATTATTACAAACTCCGACGTTTCAGTCGGAGAGCCGACTAAAACGTCGGCTTTAAAAATCAAATAGTATGGCAAACATAAAAGAATATGCTCGCAATAAAGAAGGTTCTAATATTAGCAAAATAGTGGTTGATAGGGATTTGTGTATTGGTGCCGCCTCTTGCATTGCGGTTTCAGGAGAGACTTGGGAGCTTGATAATGAGAACAAAGCAATTGTTACAAATGCAGGCGCTGGCGCAAATGCAGTTGATGATGCGACTCTACTTATGTCAGCCGAATCCTGCCCAACCAAGGCCATACTTTTATTTGATAAAGCTGGTGTCCAAGTTTTTCCAAAATAATGGAAGAGTATAAGTATTTAATCATAGGCGGAGGAGTGGCTGGTACTACAACAGCCGAAACTTTGCGTCAAAATGATAAGGATGGGAGTATTGCAATTATTTCTGATGAGTCACATCTTTTTTATTCCCGTATAATGCTTTCCAAACCAAACTTTTTTTTAGAAAAGATTCCTTTTGATAAAATTTGGCTAAAGAAAAAGGAGTGGTATGAGGAAAATAAAATAGAATTTTTGGGTGGTGAAATAGCAACAAAATTAGACGGTCAACAAAAAACTGTTGAATTAAAAAGTGGTAAGATTTTAAAATATCAAAAACTTTTACTTGCCACTGGAGGCGAAGCTAGACCGTGGCCACTTCCCAATGCCGACAAAAAAGGAATTTGCTATGTGCGTGATTTAGATGAGGCTAAAGATTTGATGGAAAATGTTAAAACTGCCAAACAGGCTATCGCCGTCGGTTCAGGTTTTGTCAGTTTTGAAATGTGCGAAATGATGCGTTTGGCCGGATTAGAAGTTACTTTGATAATGCGCGAACCATATTATTGGTATCCTTTACTTGATGAAGAATCTTCAAAAATGATTGAGGAAGCTATGATAAAAGGAGGGGTTAAAATTTTAAGAAATAATGAAGTTTGTGAAATAATCGGCAACGAGAATATAGAGGGTGTTATACTTAAAGACGGCACTAAAATAGACTGCCAGCTGGCTTTGATTGGGATAGGTCTTGTTTGTAATCTTGATTGGCTTAAAGAAGCTGGAGTAGAAATAAATAAAGGTATCGTAGCTAATGAATATTTAGAAACAAATGTTACCGACATTTATACAGCTGGAGATGTAGCTGAATTTAAGGATTTAGTTCTAGGTGAAAGAATTCAGCTTGGCAATTGGGTCAATGCCCAGATGCAGGGCCGAGTCGCTGCCAACAACATGATTGCATCAAATGGTTCGACTTCGCTCACCACAAGAAAGCCCTTTAGATTTGTCTCTTTTTATACTGCTACTGGTTTTGGTTTAAATATAGCTATGTCCGGAGACGTCAGAGTCAAACCTGAATACAAAATTATAAAGCGTGGTAGTCCCGACATTCATTCCAACGATCATCTGGACGTAGTAGGATTTGCCCGCATTATCGTCGATGGAAATGATGAAATTATAGGAGCCACTTTCATAAATCGCACTCAGGATATGTCTGTTATTAATAAACTCATTGAATCCGATTTCAAAGTTTCCGGCCACAAATCAGAATTAGCTGATATAAATTTTGATTTAAAGCAACTTTTACCTAAATAACAAATTCCTCTTAAATATACGATCGTATAAATAAGTGGAATCAAATTATTATACGAGCATCTACAATAGTAGCAGAGGTGTCAGTAGCCATTACCGGGTTAAGATCTATTTCTTTTATTTCCGGATGGTCTATTGATAAGAGAGAAAGTTTGACAATAATATCAGCGAGCAAATCAAAGTTGACGGGTAACTCGCCACGCATACCTTGCAAAATTTTAATGCCTTTTATTTCTTGCATCATTTTTAAGGCTTCGGTTTTTTCTAATGGCGCAATACGAATGGTCGTATCTTTTATAGCTTCAGCCAATATTCCACCCAAGCCAAAAAGAATAGTTGGCCCAAAAGTATTGTCTCGTTTCATACCTATTATCACTTCCCTACCCATTTCCATTTTTTGAACCAATATACTTTCCTCGCCCACCATCTTGTCCGTCATAGCTTTAGCGACGTCGGAAGCTTCATGCGAAGGCCGGACAGATGCTATTACTTGCCACAATTCTTCCCACACCACACTCGCTTCATCCAAATTTTTTATATTTAATTTGACAGCGCTCAAGTCCGTCTTGTGAACAATATTGGGCGATATAGCTTTCATAACATAAGGCCCTTCTCCACATTCGCCAAGAGCATTCTCCAAATCTTCTTTTCTATTCAAAAACTTACCACTTATGAAAATACCGTAGTCTGCCAAAATTTTGGACATATCGTTAAAAGGCATTTGGGAAAGTGAAATTTCTTCAAGGACTCCCCTTTGGGGCAATTTTTCAAGGGAAGTCCTTGGGAACGAAAATTTCGGCGCGCCATTTGCCATATCATCAAGCGCTTCTACTAAATCTTTAGGAAAATTAAAATTAACCAGGCCGGCTTCCACTAAAGCTTTGCGGCCGACATTGATAGAATCCCCGCCCATAAAAACTGGAAATATTTTCTTCTTATCTTTATATTTTCCCAAAACTTTAGCGGTCGCTTCCGCTTCAGTCATCATTTGGGGTGTAAGCATCACAATAATACCATCTGTTTCGGAAATTTCACACAAAATATCAAGAGCCTTTTCATACCGTTCCGCTAATGCGTCGCCTATAATATCAATGGGATTACCGACGGCAGACATAGATGGCAAAACTTTTTTTAATTCTTCTTTTGTATTTTCACTTAATTCAACAAGCGAGAGATAATTTGAATTTTCAACCAAATCAGTAGCCACCACCGAAGGGCCGCCTCCATTGGTTAAAATAACTAAATTTTGAACTGGCTTTTTTATATCAATTCCTAAAGATAAAAGCTTAGCCAAATTAAAAAATTCTCGCAAAGAAGAAACTGTAATGGCACCGGCTTGCCGACAAGCACCAGAAAAAACGGAAGATTCTGGAGCCAGAGAACCTGTATGCGACATCACCGCTTTTAAACCTCGACTAGAAACACCGGCTTTAATAATAACTACTGGTTTAGTTTTTGTTATTTCCGAAACTAAATCCATAAACATTTTACCACCACTCACTTTTTCCAAATAAATCAAAATACTATCTGTATCTTCATCGTCTTTTAAATATTTCAAAAAATCAATTTCTGTAAGTTGTGCCTCATTACCTAAACTTATAAATTTTGAAAAACCAACCCCTTCACTTTTTGCCCAATCGAGCATTGCTGTGCCGAGCGCTCCCGATTGAGAAAGCAAAGCGATTTTGCCAGGTAATGGTTTTTGCACCGCAAAAGAAGCATTGAGATTATTTTTAGTATCTATTACTCCGAGACAATTTGGCCCCAGTAAAGCAATATTTTTTTCTCTGGCAATTTTAGCAACTTCATCTTCCAACCCTTTACCAATTTCACCCGCTTCTTTGAAGCCCGAAGAAATAATAATTACATTTGGAATTTGTTTTTTACCACAATCTGTCAAAACTTGGGGCACTATATCGGCACGAACCGCGATAATAGCCAAATCAACATGTTCAGGCACATCTAAAATGGATGCAAAAGCAGGAATACCAAGTATTGCTTTTTCTTTAAGTGTAATTGGATAAATAATCCTTCCGCCAGCTAGTAGATCGCTTTTTATTAAATTTGAAACCAAAGCAAAACCCACTTTTTGAGGATCAGACGAAGCTCCGATGACCGCCACCGATTTTGGATTAAAAAAATTGTCTAACATAATTATTTATATAATTCTTCTTCAAAAGTCGGCTTCTCTACTTGGTAAAAAATTCCCAGTGGCACTTTGCTTGCCTCGAGCGAAGTCAAGAGGTCTGTGTTGTCCGAAACTTTTTCCATAGCCATTTTCAAATCATTTGTTGGGAAATCTTCCGGAAGCCAATACACTCGCTCTTTAAAATAATCTCGGGTATCAAAAAAGGTAATGCACGGCTGAATGATATCAACAAAAGCAAAGCCTTTGTGAGCGATGGCAGCCTGCATTATTTTTTTAGTCCCCTCGATATCTCCCGCAAAAGTCCTAGCCACAAAAGTAGCGCCGGAAGCAAGCATCAATAATAGAGGGTTGAAAGGCTCTTCAATACTACCAAAAGGAGTAGACTTGCTTTTAAAACCTTTGGCACTCAGAGCGTCAGCTTGACCTGTGGTCAGAGCAAAAACCCGATTGTCATGAATAAAAAGACTCACATCAGAATTCCTTTTGGCGGCATGAACTAAATGTTCAACTCCTTCATCCATTGAATCGCCATCACCAGAAAAACCAACCACAGTGAGATTTGGATTAGCACATTTGGCGCCTGTCATAGCTGGGATAAGCCGACCATGAAGCGAAGTAAAAGAATTTACATTCAAGTAATCTGAAATTTTGCCGTGACAGCCAATACCAGCGAAAGCCACTAAATTTTCTATTTTCAATCCGTCAGCTGATGAACCCTTTTCAACCAACTCTGTCACCGCTTTGCGAAAAGCCACCAAAATCTGTGAGTTCGGGCAACCAGGGCACCAGGTTATTTTTGATTTTGTCCCTAAATTTAATTCCATTTTTTAATTTAATATTAAATTTATTTGTTCTGCTAATTCTATTGGATCAAACGGCATTGAATCATATTTCAAAATATTATTTGTAATTTCAATACCGGTTTTTTCGCGAATCAAAGAAGCTAACTGGCCATTGTGATTACCTTCAACACAAATTATTCGCTGGCCGGTCAATTCTTTTTTCACTCTTTCTGTATCAAACGGCTCCAACCAAACAATCTGCACGAGTTTGACCGGCTTATCAAAATATTTTGAAGCTTCAAGAACTGGGCCTTTAGTAGAACCAAAAAAGACAACTGCATTTTCTTGCCCTGAGCTTGTCGAAGGGTTATTTTCTTTATCACCTGCCTGCGCAGGCAGGCCAAAAACTTTTATGGTTTCTCTATTTTGCATCTCTGCTTCAATATTTTTTTGTTTTTCAAATCTTTTTTCTACTGTTTTTTTAACATCTTCTATTTTATCAACAGTAAAACCATTTTCGTCATGTTCATAACTCGTTACTTTAACTACTTTTTTTGGTGTACCTGGAAAAATAATTGTTTTGTTTTGTTCTATTGATATTGAATTTTCATCAAGAACACTCGTCATTAAGTGCTCAGATAAAATTTTATCTAACAAAACAATAACCGGAGTTTGAAATTGCCAAGCTAAATTTAAAGCTTCTGCTCCCGCTTTAAAACTTTCCTCCGGATCACCAGGAGCCAATACAATTCTTGGAAATTCACCGTGACCGGCATGAATAGCAAAACGCAAATCGGATTGAGAAGAACGAGTCGGCACTCCGGTCGCCGGCGCTTGCCTTTGCGATACGGCCACCACGAGCGGAAGCTCAGCCATACCAGCAAAACTAAAAGCTTCTTGCATAAGAGCAAAACCACCAGTAGCCGAACCCACCGCCACCCTTTTGCCAGCATAAACACACCCAAGTGCCATATTAATTACAGCAATTTCATTTTCTGGTTGTATAACTTTAAGTCCTTCTTTGGTTTGCTTGCTTGCTAAATAATGCAAAATAGAAGTGGCGGGAGTCATCGGATAAGCCAAATAAAAATCAAGTCCAGCTGTCTGCAAACCTTTAGCAAAAGCCGTATTACCATCTATCAAATCCAGTTTATTTTTTTGTTCGTTTTCTTTAAATCCCTTTTCACTTAAAAATTCTTTAATTTTTTCTGTAATTTGGGGAACTGACAAACCAGAAAGCACCCAAGCATCTTCTTTTGTTTCGCCTTTATGTATTTCTTTAGTCTCTTCATTTAAACAAACCAAAACATCTAATTCTTTATAATCACACCACATTCTATTTTTATATTCGTAGCCATTCGTTAACTTATTCGTTGCTTCGTATATACTGAGGCGCACGAAATTGTGTCCACCTCTAATAAGCGACGGATAATCAACAGACAAATAAATTTCAAGACCCATATCACGCAAAAGCATTCCAATATTTATACCAGCCTTCTTGACACCTTCCCCAGCCGCTCCGCCGACGCCGATGGTAAATATATCTTTGTTTGAACTTTCAAGCATAAAATTATTATAACATGTTATAATAAACACAACATGCAAGAAGACACAAACCCAGCTTCCGCGGGCAAAGTAAAAATCGGATGGTTTTCGTTTAGTTGTTGCGAGGATAATAGTATCGTCATGACCGAAGTTTTAAACGACCACTGGCAGGAATGGAAAAAGATTTTTGATTTTCGTCACGTGCGTATTTTTAAATCAAATAATATTTTTGATGAGTTTGATATCGCTTTTATAGAAGGGGCAGTCGCCTCTCTTGAGCAAGAAAACAAAATAAAAGAAATTAGAAAAATATCAAAAAAGGTGGTAGCAGTCGGTTCATGCGCCGTTTCAGGACTACCAGCTAGTCAACGCGATACTTTTACCCCCGAACAAAAAGAAAATATTGATTTTTTAATCAAACGTTTCAACGCTCTACCTGAGGTCAAAAAAGTTTCCGATGTTGTAAAAGTTGATGTAGAAATACCCGGCTGTCCGATGTCGCCAGATGTTTTTTTACAAAAAGTAAACGCATTAGTAGATGAATTACGCCCAACAGTTTAATTTAAATATTATGCACACATTTGATTTATCGTTAGAGCACATCACAAAAATAGAGGGTAATGCTACTCTCAATTTAAAAGTAGTGGATGGAAAAGTGACAGATGTTAAATTTGCTATCACCGAATACAAACGCTTTTTTACTGAAGCTATGAAAGGCAAAGATGTAAATGCCATACCCGCCCATTTGGCGCGCATTTGTGGCACTTGTTCCAACGCTCATATTATGTGCAGTATTGAGGCTTGTGAAAATGCTTTGGGTATTAAATCTTCCCCACAAACAATGCTTTTGAGAACATTGGTTATGCACGGGCTTATGATTCGCGACCACGCTTTGCATTTATATTTATTTTCTATGCCAGATATTTTTGGCAAAGACGCTTTTTTAGATTTTGATGAAAACAATCCGATAGAGCACCAACTTTTGCATGACGGTTTTGATACCAAATCAGCTGGCAATTTTTTGGCCACCCTTATTGCCGGTCGTAGTGTTCACGCTACTTATCCGGTCATTGGTGGCTTTTTGCATTTCCCAGACCAAACTGGTATTGATGAAGCCATCACAAAATTAAAAAACATCAGGCCAGCAGTTTTGCGTTTGATAGATGTTTTTAAAAATGCGCCAAATCATTTTGATCGCCAAACCAAATATATGGCTCTTGTGCCAAGTGATTCTTTTGGCTACATCAACGGCAACATCGTGACTAGTAGTGGTGAAAAATACGAAGAAAAAGATTTTCGAGATCATTTAGAAAAAACCGTTATTCCTTACTCAGAAGCCATGGGCTACACTTACGAAGGTGAAGGTTATATGGTTGGGAGTTTGGCACGTATAAATTTAGCCAAAGAAAAGTTGCATCCAAAAACCTTGGAGTCAGCTGCGGAGGTTTTAAAATTGTTTCCTTCCACTGATATTTTTTATAACAATTTAGCTCAAGCCATTGAAATATTGCACTCGGTAGATGAGTCCATAGATATACTTTCAAATAATAAGTTCGTGCCTGAGCCGTTAGTAAAAAGCCAAACGAAAGAAGACGCAGTGGGCATTGGGGTAGTAGAAGCACCACGCGGCACTCTCTATCACAAAATTGTTTTAGGAGCAGACGGTAAAGTTCTTGATGGCGAAGTGGTGGTGCCCACAGGCCAAAATCAAATAAATATAGAAAGAGATATTGGCATTTTGGTGCAAGGACTTATTGATGAGCCAAAGGAAAAAATTACTTTTGAAATAGAAAAA
>Ga0172379_10012117_pt1 | contig 10143 bp, 9 predicted proteins | sample GrowelOW334metaG_FD_119756 | JGI IMG/M metagenome (GOLD analysis project Ga0172379, IMG submission 119756) | Groundwater microbial communities from an aquifer near a municipal landfill in Southern Ontario, Canada - Groundwater well OW334 metaG | ecosystem: Environmental > Aquatic > Deep...
TCCCCTTCAATTGAACCAAACATCACATTTAAATTCGCCGGCACGCGTTTGGTTAAACTGCCGTTAACTTGAACCTGCGGAATATTCTTTTTTATACTCTGCCATAAATAATCACGCAGACCTTTTACCTTTTTCAAATAGGCAGTCCTCTCTTTATAGGCTAGTTCGAGAGCATACGCGAGACCCATAATACCGGGGATATTATAGGTGCCGGAACGAATACCATTTTCTTGGCCGCCGCCGACAATCAGGGGTTTGATTTTTATTCCTCGACCGATATAAGCAACGCCAACTCCCTTAGGACCATTGAATTTATGGGCCGATAAACTTAATAAATCAATGCCCATTTTTTTAACATCAATTTTCAGATATGGAACGGCTTGAACGGCGTCAGTATGGAAATAAGCGCCATGTTTATGGGCAATTTTCGCTAGGGCAGCAATATCCTGAATGGTCCCAATCTCATTATTGACGGTCATAATCGAAACTAAAATGGTTTCTTTATCAATTATTTTTTCTAAAGCTTCTGGGGTCACAATTCCATCTTTGTTTACAGGCGCGAATTCTATTCTAAAACCAGCCCGCGCTAATTCGTTAGCTGATTCGCGTACGCAGGGGTGCTCGATACTCGAAACAATTATTTTATTTCCCTTATTTTGATTAGCCAGAGCCACTCCTTTAATAATTAAATTATTCGCCTCGCTCGCGCTGGCAGTAAAAATTACACTTTCTGCTTCCCCGCCCAAAATTCCAGCTACTTTTTCTTTGGCCAGTTGCAAATCGAAAAAAGCTTCTTGACCCAAGACGTGAATAGAAGAGGCATTACCATATTTTTTGATAAAATAAGGATTCATTTTGGCGAGCACCCGCGAGTCAAGGGGCGTAGTCGCCGCATTATCTAAATAAACTTTCATATTTTTATTTATCTAATTTTTTATAAGATTTTAACTATAACAAATTCTCTAGCTTATGTCCATTATAACCCACTTTCAGTAATTTTAGAAATATTGACATATAACCATAAATTATGGCAGTATATAGTATAAAAGCTATATATAAGTTTAATAATCTGTTCCTTTATAACATAAATTACTCAAAAAAAACAAAAAATTGAAAAAGATATCATTAGTCTTAGTATTTTTAGGTTTATGCGGCTTAATTAGTTGGGAAATTTTCAGCTCTTATAGCCGCGGAAGCTTTTGGCTTCTAAAAAACCAGGAAGCTGGTGAAGTCGAGGTTGAATGGCTAATGGTTTTTTTTATCAGTTACCAAGTCATTTTTCCCCTCTTAGCCATGCTTTTCTTCTCACACCTAAAAACTGGTGTACCCGCCAATAATTATAAAATTTCCTGGCTCCGCTGGCTAAATAAAATAAACGGATTCTTTACCCTACTTATAATTAGTGTTTTTGGCTCCGCTCTTAGTTTCGGCGCCATAACACTTGATCCGTTCGCGGCTTTATTTTCCCTCTCAATCGGCCTCTTGTTTACTTTTCTAGGCTGGATAATCGGAAGAAAATATTTGAAAAAAGCTTGAAAGATTATAAAAACGTTAAACAAAAAGGCTCGGAAAATCCGAGCCTCTTTTTTTATCATGATTTTGTTATTTATTATTTTATCAGCTCAATGCTACTGATAACCACATCGGTTACCGGCCGATCATTTGTACCCGTTGGTGTTGCTTCAATTTTTTTAACAATATCTAATCCGCTCACTACCTCGCCGAAATTAGTGTGCTTGCCGTCAAGCCAGGGTGTTTCCGGAAGAGTAACAATAAAGAACTGAGAGCCATTAGTTCCTGGTCCAGCATTAGCCATCGCTAAACTTCCTAATACCAATTTATGCGTATTGAATTCGTCCTTAAACTGATAGCCTGGGCCGCCCGTTCCCCAAACCGAGGTATTAGATTCTTTACTTAAAGGATCGCCGCCCTGAATCATGAAATCTTTAATAACTCGGTGAAATTTTGTACCATTATAAAACCCAGCTTGGGCTAGATTTAAAAAATTATTAACGGTCATGGGCGATTCGGCCGCATAAAATTTAACGGTAATATCGCCCAAACTAGTTTTAATAATCGCTTGGGAATATTTTTTTGTTAAGTCTTCTTGCTTGTCTGGAGTGGACATAGTAGTAATATTTTGAACCGGTGTTTCTGAAGCAATATTTTGGTTAATGCTAGAATCCGGTGCGGACATCGGAAGATCGTCCGCTAAGTTAAATTTTTCATAGGACTCGTCGATAACGAGTTCTTCGCTTGTCGGCGCGGTTTTATTAGTACAAGCCGAAACACTAAACGCAATCGCGATAATTGCGAAAACCAACAGAATTTTTTTCATACGCTTTAAACTTTATATTGTTTTTTAATTAATTTATCTTCTTCTAATCTTTTTTCTTCAATTACTTCTCTGGCCTTCAAGCGTAATTCCTCCAATTCGAATTCACTTAATTCTTTAGCACGTTTTTTAAGCCAGGCTAGATTATTTAATTCCGGATCTTCAAGTACTTCACCGAGTAGTACGTCGAGTATCGCGCCAATCTTCGGACCGGGCGTAATATGCAAAATTTTAATAATGTCATTTCCGTTAATCTTTAACATTTTTACAGACACCGGATCATTTTGTACTTTTTCCATCATATACTGCAAATGGCGCAACTTATAGGGCATTGCCTTGGGCGTGCCCGACCCTAAGCGATCGGCAATTCGCAAGTCAATTAAATCTTTCAAATTCTCTCGGCCGACTTTAACAATCAAACGACGAACCGAAGCGGCTGTTACCTCACCGACATTATAATAAAACATGTGATTTTTTACCAGATTAACTACTCTTGCCTGATCAAAAGCAGAAAATTTCAAACGCGACATTATCTTTTCCGCCATCCTCGCTCCTAAATATTCGTGATTATAGAAAGTGGCAATATTATTAATTATTTTTCTAGTTTTTGGTTTGCCCACATCATGAAGTAGAGCGGCAAAACGAACCGCCCACTCTTGGCTCGGACAATATTTCAAAGAGAGAATATTATGTTTAAAAACCGGATAAATATGGTGCCTATCTTGATTAACGCCGATGCCCTGCTCTAATTCCGGCAAGATATACTGTAATAATTTACAATCATGCAGGAGCATAACGCCTTCCGATGGCCTCTCCGACGCTAAAATTTTAATAAATTCATCGCGCACCCTTTCTTTGGAAACAAATTTTAAGCTTCCGGCTAATTTAACAATTGCTCTTTGCGTTTTAGGCTCAAGCTCAAAACCAAGTTGAGAGCTAAAACGTACCGCTCGAAGCATTCTAAGCGCATCTTCTTTAAAGCGATCGCTCGGTTCACCTACCGCCCGGATGATTTTAGCTTTTATATCTTTTTGGCCACCGAACAAATCAATAATTTTATCTTGATTACTTGGGTCAAGGGCAAGCGCGTTAATGGTGAAATCACGGCGCTCCAAATCTTTATCTAGTTCAGTTTCGAAATGAATCGTATCGGGGTGTCGTCTATCTGAGTATCCTTGCTCGCTGCGATAAGTCGTAATTTCAACTACATCTTCTAATTTTCCCTTAACTTCGCCCCCCTTCGCTAAAGCTCTAATCGGCAAAAGAACTGTTCCAAAAGTATTTTCATAGCGTGCCCCAGAAAAGACCTTTAAAACCTGCTCTGGTAAGGCATTAGTAGTTATATCCCAATCCTTTGGCTCTTTACCCATCAAAACGTCACGAACGCAGCCACCGACAATATAGGCCTCGTAGCGCGAGGCCTTCAAATCTTTTATAATTTTTTGGATATATTTAGGAATCATCTTATTCTTGTTCTTTCATTATGCTCATTTTAACAATTAAATGTGGCAAAGCTTTTAATTTTTGCTCTAATTCCGCAATTTTAGGACCGTCGCCCTCAACCGCTAAAATAACTAATCCCAGGCAATGCTCGAAACAGTTCCGTTGTACATTAACACCAAGACGAGACATTATCAAGTGTCCATAATCGGTTAAAACTTTATTCAATTCGGAAGAAATTGCTTGCCGATCAGTTGTTAAAATAGAAATGGTTGCTAAGATTCTAGACATATTTTTTAAAAATAGAAATTCTTAAGAATAAATAGGCGATAAAAGAGCCCGCTAGGGCGGTTAACAATTGCAAATAACCCATCATCTTACCAATTATCGAAACCAGATTAGCTTCAATAAAAAAAGCAGCTAAAAAATTTACAGTAAATAATAAAAAAATAAATTTTAATCCAGACGCACTTAAAAAAATAAGCCAATAGGCATTTCTTTTTGATTGTAATTTTTTATACATTAAATCAATTACTAAAACAAAGATTATATTGCTGGCGATAATAAAGGGTATCGCCGGCGCCAAAACTAAGGGTAATAATCCGCTACCAAGAGCAATTGTGCTAGGCAAAAATGATATCAATAAGGCACTTCTTAAACCAGTTAAAAATAAAGCTAAAATTAAAATGGCGTTAATTATTGTCCCGGTAATCAGTTGCGAGTGAATAAAAAATGGTAAAATAGTCGCAACCGAAACAAGCGCTAAAAATCGTGTCAGCCACTCAGCGCTAACTTGTTCAAAAATATTTTCTCTTAAATAATTCATAAATTAAAATAAAAAATCTAATAAGGAACTATATTTGCTCTTTTTAACAGTTAAAATTGACTCTTTTTTTTGCGAAAATTTTGTATGGAGGACTTGCTTGCTTAAACGATTTTTTTTAGCCCAATCATAATAAACCATCATTGCTTTATTTTCATGCGCGCGCCGTATCGGTCGCTTACCGTCAATCGCATATAAGCCTTCAAGACGTTTTTGACGAATTATTTTATTGGTCGGAATTGGTTGGCCGCCGCCCCCTAGACACCCGCCCGGGCAAGCCATCACTTCAATATAATGATATTTTTTTAATTTTGGTAATACTTTTTCAATATTACCGATCCCGTTTACGACCGCCACTTTAATTTTTTTCCCGTCCAAGGAAACAACTGCTTCTTTTAGGCCAGCAAAACCGCGAACTTCTTTAAATTCCAAATGACTATCGCAAAGCTTATTCTTACTCTCTGCACAAACTAGTGCATTAGCCGATCTAAGCGCCGACTCCATAACTCCGCCCGAGGCACCATAAATAGCCGCGGCGCCAGACCCATTATTAAACAGCTTTTCACTTTGACTATCAGGCAATTTTTTAAAATCAATAACATTCTTCTTAATCATAAACGCCAACTCCCGGGTCGTCAAAACTAAATCAACTAGCGGTTTACCCCTCAGCCCTAACTCGGGACGAGACGCTTCATATTTTTTGGCCGTGCAAGGCATGATAGAGACAACCACAATATTCTTCGGGTTAATATTTTTTTGTTTGGCCCAATAAGTTTTTATCGCTCCGGCCAAATGAAGATGGGGGGAGCGTGCAGTTGTTAAATGCGGCAACAATTCGGGATGATAAAATTCGGCGTAAGCGACCCAAGAGGGGCAACAAGAAGTCATCATCGGGAAAACCGCTTTTTTATCTTTAAGCCTTTCTAAAAGTTCCTCCGCCTCAGTAATGGTCGTTATGTCAGCCCCAAAATTAACATCAAAGACATGATTAAAACCCAATCTTTTTAGAGCTGTACAAACTTTTCCTTCGCAATTAGCGCCATAAGGCAGACCAAATTCTTCACCGAGCGATACCCGAATCGAAGGAGCAAATTGCGCCACCACAATTTTATTTTTATCAAGCAAAAATCTTTCGACTTTATCCCAAGCCATTTGCTCTTGCGCAGAGGCTACTGGGCAATGCAAAGCGCATTGGCCGCAATAAATACAGGCGACCTTCTTATCTTTGACCGGTACTATTTCCTGGTTTATTCCCGCGCCAGTCATTTTTAAATAATTTATCTTTTGAATATCACTACAAGCTTTAAGACAATTTTTACAATCAATGCATTGTGTCCCGTCAATTTCTACGGCACTCGCAAATTGATAGGTTTTTCTTTTTCGTTTGCGGTCTGAAAAACGGTTAATCTTCACTTTATATTTAAGCGCTAACTTTAAAAGATCACAGTTATAGCGCAGAGTGCAATTAGCGCATTTTTCTGAGTGCTCGGCAAAAAGTAATTCTAAATTCATCAAACGCGCCTTCTTTACTCTCGGGCTATTCGTTAAAATTTCCATTCCCTCTTCGACAAAAGTCGAACAAGCGGTCGCCAGCGACTCGCGTCCTTTTATTTCCACAACGCAAATCCGACAATTTGCCTGAACGCTTAAGTCGGGATGATGACAAAGCGTCGGTATTTTAAAACCATTAGCCGCCGCAACATCTAAAATTGTCTGCCCGCTCAGGGTAGTAATTTTTTTATCATTGATTTTGATTGTCATGCCAAAGTAAATTATTTTTTAATTACTGATAATTTTGACTCTCCTTTAATATTTTTTAGGTCACGGAAAATATAGTAAGTATAGATAACAATAATCGGCGCAATTAGAGCCCAAAGTAAATTCATGAAGCTGCTATACATTACATAACCCAAACTGCCCTGATCTAGGGCGGCTAAAGGAGCGGATAAGATGATATTAACAATAACGGCAATAAGACCAATAAAGAGCGTGCGACCGCAAACGGCCCACCAATAACCTTTAACCAGCTCTTTACTTCTCTTTAGCGCCATATATCCCTTGAAGTCTTCAAAGAAGAAAGTATAATTGACGAGCATAAAATAAACGGCAAAAATAATACCGGGAATTATGAGAAGAAGGGTCCACAAACCAATAATAACCGAAGCGACAATCGAGACCCAAACATAACCCCAGAAATATCCTTCACTTTTCGCAAAGTTCTCTTTGGCCGAATTATAATTATTCTTAATTAAGAGTATCATAGCCGCTCTGACTAAAATACCATAATAAACCGCCCAGAGAAGAGCTAAAAAGCCGAAAATAGCTAGAAGCAGGTTGATGAAAGGATTGTTAATACCCAGGGATAGCAACAATAAGAATACAATAATAATAACCAGAAAAGGGATAAGACCAACTAACCCGCGGAGATAAATCTCGATAAATTTTTTAATGTTTTTTGCATAAACCCTACACGACTCTTCAAGCATGCTAAAAACCGGGGTCAATTTTGTTCTTGCTTGAACCCGGGCTGATTTCATACTTGTTTTTTCTTGGTCCATAAAATTAAAATTAATTTAAGCTTCTAATATATTTAAAAAATAACTTTTTATTGGGATCGGGAGTGATCGTCCAAGAGCGCAAAAACTTGATTCTTCAAGCGCCGTGATTAATTCCCAAAATAATTTTTTATCGTATTGTTTTTGATTAACTAATTCTCGCAAGCGATATGTCCCTTCGCGGCAGACCGTGCAATTGCCGCAGCTCTGTTCACAATAAAAATTCAACCAATACTTAAGTAATTTTTGCTTATCGGTTTTCTTAAGATCATAAACCATAATTGAGCCGGCGCCCTCGACCGGCCGATTTAGCTGGTCCGAGCGTAAAACTTCTCCAGCTGCTTCCCCGCCCACTTGGACAAAAAATTTAAATCCGGGAAAATTATTAGTTTTTTTCAAAACCTCTTCTATTGTTAACTCGGCTGAGAGCGAATAAACGCCACGGTGCAAAACGGCGCCGTTAATAGTATAAAAACGTTCGTTTTTAAATTTATTTTTTCCAACTAAACTAACATTATAGAAAGTTTCCGTATTATTAATTAATGTCGGTGCCTTAAATAAACCAGCGCTCGTTGGATACGGCGGCTTGAGGCGCGGCTCTACTTTTTTTCCTTCAATTAAATTTAATAAAGCCGACTCCTCGCCGCTAATATAGGTTAAAACTTCCGGCTTAACAATAAATATAAGTTTTTTTTCTAAACGTGTATATTTTTTTACGCTTAAAACTTTTTTCAGATTCGGAGCATAATTTTTATAATATTCTAAGTTCAGAAAAAAATAGATATGTTTTATTTTTTCCGTACCTAAAAACTGATCAGCTAAATAAACGCCGTTTAAAACTTCTTCGGGACAGTGGCTAACTAAATATCCGTCCTTTTTTACTCCCGGTTCTCCTTCGGCGCCATTAACAATAATATAGCCAATTTTCTTCCCTTTCAAAGCCTCTTTAACTGCCGCCCATTTTTTTGCGACTGAATATGAAGCACCGCCCCGACCAACTAAGCCGGCGGCTTCAATTTTAGTTAAAATATTTTCTAGTTTCGCCATTTTATTTAAGAAATTTCTTTAAATAATCAGCTAGCTCGACAAGACGATTCGAGTATCCCCATTCATTATCATACCAAGAAACAACTTTTAACAAATCACCGCCGACCATCTTGGTTGTTAATAGATCAACAATCGAACTATGGGGGTTGCCAACAATATCAGTCGAAACTAATTCCTCGTTTGAAGCTTCAATAATTCCTTTCATTTTTCCTTTGGCGGCTTGAACAAAGGCCGTATTTACAGCTGCGACCGTTGTTTTCTTATTTAAAACATAAACAGTATCGCATAAAGACGCGACCGGGGTGGGAACGCGAACCGCCAGGCCGTCGAATTTGTCCTTCAAAGACGGGATGGTTTCTGTAACGGCAATCGCCGCGCCCGTCGTCGTTGGAACGATATTTAAAGCGGCCGCGCGCGCCCGTCTCAAGTCCTTGTGCGGACCATCAACTAAATTTTGATCGGCGGTATAAGAATGAATCGTCGTCATTATCGCCTTTTTAATACCAAATTTTTCCTTGATAATGGCGGTTGTCGGAGCTAAACAATTAGTCGTACAAGACGCGCAAGAAATTAAATGATCATTTTTTAAAATCTTATTTTCATTAACTCCTAAAACAATTGTTTTGACGCCGCCCTTCTTAGCCGGGGCGGACAAAATAACTTTTTTGGCGCCGGCTTTAAGGTGAAGGTCTAAATCCTCCTTGTTAGTAAAGCGACCAGTGCATTCTAAGACAATATCAACCTTGAGCTTTCCCCAAGGTAAAAGCGACGGGTCCTTAATCGCTAAAACCGGAATTTTATGACCATCAACTATTAAGGCATCTTTAGCCGCCGTTACCTTTTTGCTATAACGCCCATAGCAGGAATCATACTGCATTAAATGCGCTAGTGTTTCTGGGTCGGTTAAATCATTAATGGCCACAACATTAATATTGGGGAAACGATTAATAACAATTTTCACAGCGGCTCGACCGATACGGCCAAAACCATTAACAGCGAGATTGATTTTTTTCATATTTTGCTAATTATTTTATCTATTGTCTAAGGAATATTATAACATATTTTAGGAAAAATTTAAAAACACGCCTCCAAATTTGGAGACGTGATTCTATTTCTATTTTTTGAGCTAATTTTTTTACTTTTTATTACGGCGATTTATATCAACTTCAATAATTATATCTCTTTCTCCGTCTTTTTCCGGATTAAGTTTGACATCCACTGTCTGTTTCAAAATATGATGCCCAACAATAACGCCGCGCGTGCCGTCAACATTAACTTTTGTGCCTAGGGGCGGCAATTTACCAGCCATTTCTTTATAGCCCTCATACTCATATGAAAGACAACACATTAAACGGCCGCACATGCCTGATATGCGCTCTGAACCACGATGAACTACTTGCTGCGCCTCAGCCATTTCGGAAGTAATCGAAGAAAATTCCGTTAAAAAACCACGGCAACATAATCCGCGACCACAGGGGCCACAGTCGCCGGTTATTTTTGCCTCATCTCTTGTACCGATTTGCGTCAATCGGATATTAACACCAAAATGAGCTGCCAAATCTTTGACTAGCTCGCGAAAATCAACCCGTCCGTCAGAAATAAAGGCGAAGTTAATGCGATTACCCTCAAAGGAAGAGTGCATATCAACCAGCTTCATGGGTAATTCATGCTTTTTGATCATTTCGCGGCAAAATTCTAGTGATTCCTCTTTTTTTTCAGGACTAGGCAGTTTGGCCAGATCGTCATACTCTGCTTTTCGAATTATTGATTTTAATTCACGCTTATCATCTTTGGGATCAATTTCCTCAACTAAAGAAACGAGCCGGCCTAATTCTAAGCCCAGCTCGGTTTCAACAATTACAAAATTGCCGACAATTGCTTCTGATTTGCCCAGAGAAAAATTATAAATTTTATCCCAAGGGGCAAATTGTACTTGTGCGTAA
>Ga0172379_10012118_pt1 | contig 10142 bp, 7 predicted proteins | sample GrowelOW334metaG_FD_119756 | JGI IMG/M metagenome (GOLD analysis project Ga0172379, IMG submission 119756) | Groundwater microbial communities from an aquifer near a municipal landfill in Southern Ontario, Canada - Groundwater well OW334 metaG | ecosystem: Environmental > Aquatic > Deep...
GGGAGTTTGAAGGGCTGGCGGGAAAATAAATAAATTAAAAAGTGAAAATGAAAAAGGAAAAACGACAAGGTAAAATTAAAAATTGTCGCAAAATTCTGTTTTGCGGGACCTTTTTCCTTTTTAATTGTCGTTTTTAATTTTTCATTTTTACTTTTTAATTTTTGTCATTTAACTTTTATCGAATTATAAACTATAATTGTAGAATATCATCATGCGTTCATTCTTTTTATATTTGCATCGAAGCGTACGTCCGTTTTTTTTGGCTTTACAAAAAGAATTGCTGCTATTTTTCGGCATAGCGCTTTTTCTTTCGGGGATCCTTAATTTCAGCAACGGAAAATATTGCGACGGAAATGTTGCCGACTATTACGCTTGCACGAATACTGCGGTATACTATTATTATGGACCGCTATCCATCGGCGCCTGTATTCTCGGAGCGTTTTTTGTGACGGTATGGAAAATGAAGAGAGAACGTTAAAAATTAAAAAGTAAAAATGAAAAAGAGAAAACGACAAGGCAAAATTAAAAATTGCTGCAAAATTCTGTTTTGTGGAGACTTTTTCCTTTTTAATTGTCGTTTTTAGTTTTTCATTTTTACTTTTTAATTTTTGTTGTAACACGAGTTTTTATATAGAATGTTGTTTATAGAAAAAAGAAAAATTTTACTGTTTACCGGCTTCTTCCTCTTTCTCGGGGCGGTCTTTTCTTTTGCCCTCACGGCTTCGCCTAATTTTCTTTTTGCTCAAGGCGATGGCACGGCTCCGCTCATTTCAAATGTTAAAGTGGCGAGTACGACTGAAGACTCTGCTATCATCACATGGACCACCAACAAACCATCAGATTCCCTTATCAACTACGGACTCGATCGCAATTACGGAATGGCGCGCGATCCTGCTTATGATAAAAAAGCGCACACGGTAACGGTCGGCGGATTGGAAAGCGGAACCACATACTATTTCCGCGTTGTCTCTTCTGATGCTGATGGCAACCAGAGCCTTTCGGGCGGCTTTGCTTTTACGACACCAAACACTCTCACGGCAGCTAAAGAACGTATTTTGGAAAAAATACAGGACTCAAAAATGAAAGAGACGACGGCAAAGATCATGAACGAGATCGAAAAGGTCACGTCGACCGCTGCGCTTAAGATCATTCAAGACACAGTAAAGGCTGCGGGAAGCCAGATCGATACGCCCCCGACTATTCTCGGGGTTCCCGATCTGAAGGAGATCGGATATGACTATGTTATCGCTCGATGGGTGACTGACAAAGAGGCCAACACGATGATCACTTTCGCATCGGACGCGGAATATCAAAATTTTCCGGAAGATAAATTTCCTTACACTTATACCCAAGGAGATCCGGATAAATTCGAGACGGTACACGAGATACGTATCATAGGACTCCTTCCCGGGACGAAATATCATCTTCGCGTTTTCTCGGAGGATAAGCTTGGTTTAACGAGCCGTACTGACGATCAGATCTTTACAACAAAATCACAATTGCCGATCATCAACAGCGTAGATATCGTGAAGATCGAAGAAACAGCCGTAACCGTCGCGTGGAATACCAATATTCCCGCGTCCGGAAACATTGAATATACGAATACGGAGACACAGGAAGTGAAGACACAGGGAAGTCCGGAGTTTGCCGTGAATCACAGCGTACGCATTGCGAATCTTACTTTTGGCACGCAATATACCGCGATCGTAAAAGTCGAGAACGAAGCGGGAGACAAAGTGATTTCCGATCAATTTTCCTTTGTCACGGTTAAAGACGTAGCTCCCCCGATCATTTCGAAAGTGACGAACGAATCAACTTTGTATCCGACCTCTGATGCAAAAATTCAGACGATCGTAAATTGGGACACGGATGAACTTTCCATCTGTCAGTTCTATTATCGCCAATCGCTTGCCGAAACCGGCGATGCGATGTCTCTTGATCCCGAGATCAATCCGAATACCGCTCATGTGCAGGTCGTTCTCGAATTTCTTCCTTCGACCGTGTATAAATTCTGGCTTGAATGCAAAGACGAAACGGGGAACAAATCGCGATCAGAAGACTTCGTTCTCTTCACTCCCGACAAGGAAAAAAGCATCATCGATATCATCATGGAGAACTTCCAAGGCACCTTCGGCTGGGTGAAGAATATAGGCAAATAAGTAAAAAGTTTATCAAGTTTATCAAGTTATAAAGTCCGGACGGTTACGGTTGTCGTACTTTATAACTTGATGAACTTTATAACTTGATGAACTCGTTATGTCCAAACCAATCATATTCACGGATAAAATAGATATCACTTACAATCTGGGAAAACAGAATGAGTTTAAGGCGAACAAAGGAACCACTTTGGAACTCTTCGCCGAAGAATATATCATTCTCTTTGGACCTTCCGGCTGTGGAAAATCCACGCTGCTCTATTCGATGTTCGGCGTTTTGCCTCCGTCGGCGGGAAAGATCTACGTGAAAGGGCAGAGCATCTATGACTTCACTCCGGCGGAAATGGTCAACTTCCAGCGAAAAACGATGGGGATCATGTATCAGTCTTTCAACCTCATCAACTCGATCACGGTTTTAGATAATGTGAGTTTGCCGCTCATCTTCGCCGGCATGCCGTCATATGTTCGCGAAAAACGCGCGATGGAACTTCTCAAACGATTCGCTATCGATCACGTGGCGCACAAACGTCCGACGCTCCTCTCCGGCGGTCAGCAGCAAAGAGTCTCTGCGGCGCGTTCTCTTGTCAATGATCCCGAAATTCTCATCGCCGACGAGCCGGTCGGAAACTTGGACAGTATTTCCGCCCAGCAGGTTATGGACACGCTTGAAACGATCAACTCGCGCGACAGAAAAACGGTCCTTCTCGTCACCCATGACGCAAAATATCTACCGTACGCTCACCGCGTCGTACATTTGAAAGACGGAAAACTTATGGGTATTACCGCTAACCCTGAAAAGAAGCAGATCAAAAAGATAGTACCGGGAGAAACGATCATCACGGAGCTTGAACAGATATCAAGGATTTATCCGTACATCAGCCCGGGAGAAGTACGAGTGAAAAGCATAGTCAATTACCTCACGCAAGGGCTCAGTTTTGATCAGCTTTCGCACCTTGAGAAGATCGTCGAAGAAGTCATGGAAGGGAAGATCAGCGATCAGATGATGTTTGATATTATGATCGCAGAGCAAGCCGAGCACGGCCTCGGTTTAACTGAAAATGTGGCGAAAGATATCGCTTCAAAAATGCGAAAAATAGTTTTCCAATCCACGGATATCGCGCGTTTGCGCGCCATGAAACAGCGGGGGACTCCCATCACATCGCAGGATGAGCACATTAAAAGAATCCAGCGGTATATTCTTAACGAGTACGATCTGAACGTCACGGAAGAACAATCAATGGTTTTGGGAGAAGCGATCGAACAGCGAGTGCTTGGTTTTATAAAGAAAGAAGACTTCAAAGAGGTTTTGTCCGCGCCTCTTTCCGAGAAGGGAGTCGGGCTGGATACAAAAACGATGCACATGACGGCGCGTTATCTCGAAAAGCTCCTCGCCCAAGGCGTCGCCGCCGGCAGTATAAAAACGGGAGAATAAAAATAAAGTAAAAAGGAAAAATGAAAAAGTAAAAAGTTACACGAACTCGTTAATTTTTCCTTTTACCTTTTCGTTTTTAATTTTTCAATTTTAATTTTTAATTTTTATAATATGCGTTATTCCGATGTCGCGAAACTTTCAACTCGTATGTTCAAGACGAACCCGGCTCGTACTTGGCTCACCATTCTCGGCATGGGAGTCGGTACCGGTGCTGTTGTCGTTTTGGTCGGACTCGGTTTCGGGTTGCAGCAAATTTTGATGGAACAGATCGTCGGAGGCGATACGCTGCTCAGTTTGAATGTGTCTAATCCGGTGTCAGGCGCAGTCGTGTTAAACAACCGGACGGTGGGGGAGCTGCGAAAATTGGAAAACGTGAAAGATGTCGCACCGCTCGCCAGCTATTCTGCGCTCATCACGTTCGAAGGACTCACCGGAAACGCTTTTGTTCAGGGTGCCAGTCCCTCGTATTTTAAATATACGGGAACGCGCGCGGTCGCCGGAGAACTTTTTAAAGACAAAGAAGAAGTCAAAAACAGCGGGGAAGTCGTGCTTTCCAAAGCCGTACTAAAATTATTCGAAGTGAGCGAACCGGCTACCGTAATCGGAAAAAAAGTCAGCTTCCGCGTTTTTGTTCCGAAAGAAGGGTCGACGGAAAAAGAGGAAGTGATCCTTTCAAAAGAATACAAGATCGTGGGTGTGACCAACGAAGAAAATTACATCGCCGCCATTCTTACATTGTCTGAGCTTTCTTCCCATATCGCGGTCGCGTCATATGATAAAGCGCAAGTTCGCGTCAGCGCCATTGAGTTTTTGGATTCCGCGCAGAAGGATGTTGTGGGAAAGGGTTTTACCGTTACCGCACTTTCCAAAACTGTCGATCAGGCGAATAAAATTTTCACCGCTATCCAAGCTATCCTTGCCGCCTTCGGAGGCATTGCCCTCATCGTGTCGGCGATCGGAATGTTCAACACCATGACCGTCACCCTTCTCGAGAGAACGGGGGAGATCGGTGTTATGAGAACGCTCGGCGCATCTTCGAACGACATTAAAATACTCTTTATTTCCGAAGCGGTCATTGTCGGTATCCTTGGAGGAATCGTAGGAATATTGATCGGCGTCGGAATCGGTTTTTCATTGAACGGAATGATGAATCTCGCCGCGGCAAAATTCGGCGGAAAATCCGTCAGTTTGTTCGTCTATCCGATGCCGTTTCTCGCCTTTATTACGGCGTTTTCCGGCATCGTCGGCTTCCTCACCGGAGTTTTTCCCGCGCGCCGCGCCGCCGCTCTCAATCCGCTCGACGCCATACGATACAAATAAGTATCAGGGATCGGTATCAGTATCGGGGACTTCGAACAACTATCGTTCCTGATACCGATACTTTCTCCTGATACTCCGTTGCTTGTGGATAACTCCTTCTTATAATTGACAATTTTGTTGTATACTATTCATAAAGGAAACAAATATTTATTTTATTATCAAAAAACATGTCTCATAAAAATATAGACTTGAGTGTCGGTAAAGTAACGATCCTCACCGTACTTTTTGGTGTTGCGATCCTTGCTCTCGGATTTATGATGGACTCCCGTCATCTGGGACAGTTTCAAACAGCAATGGCCACATCCACGGTCGCCACTTCCGTTACCGTCCTCAATACGCCTCCGGTGTGGAATGGTTCCACAGCCGAAGAGTCTCCGGAATCTTCCGCCGCCAATCCGACTAATTCTGGCGATACCGTTACTTGGGTCACTACGGCAAAAGACAACAACGGCGAAGATTATTTTCTCCTGATCTGTAAGACTGCCGCAGCACCGACCGCTCATAACGATGGAAAGCCGACCTGTGATTCTCTTGCTAACACATGGGGGGTTTCTGCAACTACCACAAGCGAGGCTCAATCAAGCGTAGCTACGACCACTGCCGAATCATGGACCGCGTCTAACGCATGGTGGGGATGGATCTGCGACTCAAACGCCGGCAATGCGCGATGTAATGCAGTTTCAAGCCAGGGTACTGGCGGGACGGGATCTCCGTTTGTTGTGAACCATCGCCCAGCCTTCACCGCCTTCGCCGATGATACTCCGGCAGATCCGGGCGCAACCATTACCTGGACGACGACCTCATCAGACCCCGAAGGAGCCGAAGCTGATGACACCATAGACCTGTATGTTTGCCAAACAAATAGTTTTGCGACGAGTACGAGAACCTGCAACGGGGGAGAATGGTGCCATACCACTCCGACGGAGACGAGCACTTCCGATGTCGGTTGTTCTTATGAACTGACCGCTCCGAATCCTGACAGAAATTACACAGCATACGGATTCGTTGTCGATCAGCACGAACACGGTGCGCTCTACACCGGAGGAAACCTTCAGGGAACTGATTCAGTTGTGACGATCAGAAATGTAACACCCACCGTAAGCGCGGCGACGGTTTCGCTTACCAACAGCGATGATACTCAGCCGTTGATACTTACGACCGCACACGGAGAAACGGCCGGATTCAAGGTTAAATTTACCGTTACCGATAACAACAGCTGTATCGCGAATGCTTCAACCACGCCGGAAATTACGAACGGAACCATTAATGTCTACCGCTCGTCCGTTTTAATGGCAAACTGCGACAGTTCAGGTGATTGGAACACGAATCAATGTTATACCGATGCGGTAGCAACCGCGATGTGGCAGCCTTCCTGTACTCAGGATGCCAATACTTGTCTCGGTGAAGGGGACAGCACCGCTGCTTGGACATGTACTTTTCCGCTCTGGTACAATGCCGATCCCACAGGGGCTGGAACTTTCTATACCGGCGACAAATGGTATGCTTCGGTACAGGCCTATGATAAATTATATGCCACGAGCACCCCTACAGAGATACAAGACGCGGGCGCGCCGTTGCTACAGAGTCTTTTAGCTTACGATGTCCCGACCGCAGCCATTCCGTATGACGCCCTTGAGCCGGGGACGGATAGCACTACTCTGTCCAAAACCACAGCGCTTGCCGCTTGGGGAAATGTCGGACTTGATGAAATTTTATATGGCGATGATATGTGTACTACCTATGGATCCGACCCTGCGTGCGATGAAGACAACACACACACGGTCTTCTCTGAAAACCAGGAGTTTGGATTATCTGCCCTTGCCTATGGTGCCGGTACGGATCTTCTTGAAAGCTCAGTCGGACAAACGCTTCTTCTTGATGTCAGTAAGACAACAAGTACCTCGACCCCTCAATCAAAGAGTACGTACTGGGGCATTGGCATACCAGGTACCATTACCCTTGCCGGCAGCTACACCGGACAGAACTATTTAGCCGGAAAAGTGAGCGATCCCGCCAATTGGTAAAATACCCATAATGTGATAAAATGTGCCTGAATGCCGGAGAATTATGACTATCTGAGTGTTTGGGAAAAAATAACAATTCCTTAATTTCTGCCTATTTTTCCGTTTCGAAATTGTCGAGAGATAATGCACTGCGTCGTCCGATAGAGAAAACTTGTCTCTGGACGAAAAAATCGTTTACTTCATGAGGAAATCGTTTTTCATCGTCATAGGGATAATAAGTTTTCTTTTTAACGCGCACTATGCGTATGCCGGTTTTGGCATAACACCCCCGTATCTTCGAAGCGATACTTTGACGAAAGGTTCCGTATACACGCAAGAAATTATTATCGTACGAAGCGATCCGGTTGAAGATCTGAATGCAAAAATAACTATAAACGTACCGACTGTTGGCGGATGGATCAGCGTGGATAAAGGAAAGGAGTTCCTTCTCCCGAAGGGAAGGACGCAATTTCCGATAAAACTCACCGTGAAAGTTCCGGAAGATGCCGAATATGGCGCATATACGGGAAACATCAGGATCATGACGACTTCGCTCGAAACGATCGAATCGGGGGTAAGGATCGCTCTTGGCGCTCAGGTTGATGTTGACCTCGAAGTGGTTGATAAGATATATGATTTCGAAGTAACCAGAGTCGAACTTTCCGAGGCAGAGACCGGATACAAATATTGGTGGCTTGATTTTCCGGGAAAGATCAGTTTCTGGATGCATATAAAAAATACGGGAAATGTACCTGCAGCGCCTTCTCGCGTGACTTTTGATATTTACAATAATGCCGGAACGAAACTTCTCGAGTCGGTCGAAAACACCGGAAAGGTAGAAGAAGTTGAGCCATTCGCAACAAAAAAAGTTTCTGCGAACCTTCCCACGTGGCTTCCACCCGGCGGATATTTGGTAAAATTTAAGGTTCATAAACAAGATGAAGTTGCACGAGCCGGTGAGCTCACTTTGAGCGTACTTCCAAAAGGCACAGTGCCGGGATACTCCGGCTATGGTTTTGAAGGATTGCGCATGGAAGATAAATTAAGCATTATCTTGCCGGCCGGAGCACCCATCGCCATCTTCGGCTCTTTCCGTGCTGTTAAAATAGGCAAGAAGAGGAAGAAAAGAAAAAGTTCCGGAGGAGGCAAAGAACCTCCCGCGCAGCAAAGCGCCCCTGCCCGCACAGTAGCAACTTCGCACATCGTGGATCTTTCACGAAGAAAATAAAACGAGGTTTTAGGTTTTAGGTTTTAGCTGTTAGGTTTTAGCTTCACGACGGTGTTCGGTTGAAAGCTGACACCTGAAACCTAACACCTAAAACCTTCGTAGTGTGGTTTCAGATATCAAAGTCGAGAAAAAATGAAGAGTTTTTTTTCAAAAAACAAATTAAAAGTTTCTCTCGCGGCTTTGGCCGCGGTTTTTGGAGTTTGCATATTCCCCTTTACTGTTTTCGGCGCAAGTGCCACGACCACGGTTGTTACCACGGTTCGCATCACCATTTGCGGTGATGCCGTTGTGGGGGATGGTGAAAATTGCGATGCGGGCTATTCAAGAAATCATGGTCAATATTCGACCAGTATTACAGAGTACCAATGTTATGCGGGTTGCTATAGCGGAGCCGCTCCTTACTGCGGCGATGAAATACTCCAAACTCGCTACGGTGAAGAGTGCGACGATGCCAATAACACCGCAGGCGATGCCTGCAGCGCCGTCTGTCAAAATGAAACGGAACCGATAGAAGTGAATCCTCCTGCCGGAGGAGGCGGAGGAGGCGGAGGCAGCGGTGCTGCACGCGGCCCCGGCGCTCGAGAGGGAACAATTCCTATGCAAAACCCGACTCGAGTGATCATAGACGGCAGAGCATATCCCGGTTCGAAAGTTTATATATTACAGGACGGACGACAAGTGGCGGTTGTGCAAACAGGCGCGAACGCAGAATTTCACTATGAAGCGACGGAAGTAACGCCGGGACCGGTTATTTTCGGTTTTTGGGCGGAGGACAGCGCGAAAAGCAGATCGATCGTCATGACCACAACATTCCAAGTCGTTCAAAATGCCGTTACGACCGTTTCCGGATTATATCTTCCCCCTACGATAAGTATTTCTCAAAAGACCATAAAACAAGGCGAGAAACTAGATATCTCCGGTGAAAGCGTGGCGAGTTCGACCGTACTGATCTATTTTGATGCGCAAACCTCACCCGTGCGCAGCATAAACAGTCTTTTAAACGGCAAATGGGACACAACGCTTGATACCGTATCTCTTGAGAATGAAAAATTCCATACAGTTAAATCAAAATCGGAAACGCTCGCCTCGGATGGCTCCATAAAGAGAAGCGGGTTCAGTCAGTCAGTCGGTTTTTATGTTGGCGCCAAAGGATTGGGAGAAGCGGTTTCTACCGACGTCAACAAAGACGGTAAAGTGAGTATTGTCGATTTCTCAGTACTGCTTTTTTATTGGGGGTCTGCCGAAGTAAGCTGCGATTTCAACTTTGATGGAAAAGTAAACCTAACCGACTTTTCCATCATGCTGTATTCCTGGACGGGGTAGCGCGCGCGTAAGCGCACTCCAGTTGAAAGTTCATCAAGTTCATCAAGTTATAAAGTACGACGGATTGTAATCGCCTCACGCAGATAATATAATGAACTTTATAACTTGAAGAACTTGTAAACTTGTAAACTTGTAAACTTGATAAACTTGACGAACTTTATAACTTGATAAACTAAATTCGTATGTCAAAAGGAAAATTCATTGTTTTAGAGGGAGGAGACGGAACAGGGAAGGACACGAACGTCGCCTGCCTCATGAAGGAATTTGGCGGCGGAAAGATCAATTTTACCCGCGAGCCCGGAGGGACGCGCATCGGCAATGAATTGCGAAATTTGCTTTTGAACGCAAAATCGTTTGACATGTGCCCCAAAACGGAACTGTTTCTTTTTTATGCGAATCGCGCACAGCACGTCAAAGAAGTGATCGCACCGTCGCTTGAAGCGGGACGCAACGTGCTTTCGACCCGGTTTTCTCTTTCCACCATTGCGTATCAAATTTATGGAAGACAACAGCTGCAGGAACTCGATCTGTGCTTGATCCTGGATAAGGCGGTCATTGGAGAATACGTGCCGGACCTCACCATATTTTTAGACCTTGATCCTTTTCGCGTCATAGAAAGAATACACGGACGCGTTGATGAAAATAACCGCTTTGACGAAGAAGACATCGCTTTTCACGAA
>Ga0172379_10012119_pt1 | contig 10142 bp, 10 predicted proteins | sample GrowelOW334metaG_FD_119756 | JGI IMG/M metagenome (GOLD analysis project Ga0172379, IMG submission 119756) | Groundwater microbial communities from an aquifer near a municipal landfill in Southern Ontario, Canada - Groundwater well OW334 metaG | ecosystem: Environmental > Aquatic > Deep...
CACAATAATTAATTCAGGCGTATCGGAAGGATTGGGAAAATAATCGCACGAATTAAAAAATTGGATTATGTCGAATCTGATTAATCGTGCACCCGTAGCTTCGAAACTTAGACGAAAGTCTGTAGATCGGGGATACATTAAAATTAGATTTTATGAGTAAAGTTATTAATACAAAGTTTGCAGTTCTCCTCACAGGTGTGGTCATCTTGGCCGCTCTTGTTGCAGGAATGACTATGGCCTTGACAGCTTCGGCAGCAACATACAATTTTGCTACGAACTTAAAGCAAGGAATGACAAGCTCAGATGTGATGAATCTTCAAAAGCTTCTCAACTCTGACGCTGCGACACAAATCGCAACAACAGGCGCAGGTGCACCAGGAAACGAAACTTCCTACTTTGGTTCTTTGACCAAAGCAGCTGTCATCAAATGGCAGAACAAGCACGCTTCCTCTGTTCTTGCACCAGTTGGTCTTTCAGCTGGTACAGGTTACTTCGGCGCTTCATCTCGCGCATTTGCGAATGGAATGACGACAACAGGTGGCACTACTTCAACAGTCGCAGGTTGTACCTCAACAGCAGGTTACAGCCCAGTGACAGGTCAGAAGTGTGACGCTTCAGTAACAACAACACCTACTACTCCGGGAGTAGCTGGTTCAGTTTCTGTATCAGGAGCAACACAGCCAGGTAACAGTCTTTTGGTACAGAGCGCATCACGCGTTGCTTTCACAAAAGTAACTCTTACCGCCGGTGCATCAGATGTTACGGTTAACTCCGTAACAGTTGAGCGCGCAGGTTTGGCAAACGATGCAGTTTTCGCAGGAGTAGTTCTTCTTGACGAAGACGGCACACAAATCGGTATTGCCAAGACGTTGAATTCAAATCATCAGGCATCAGTTGGCGATGCGTTTGTTATTAGAGCAAACACATCAAGAACGATGACAATCGCGGGCAACTCGGCAGCAGCTCTCACGGCCTACGCCGGACAGGTTGTTGCGTTGAACGTTGTTGGTTTGAGCACCAGCGCGACAGTTTCAGGTTCAATGCCTATAACAGGTGCAATGCACACTGTTAACGCATCACTTGCAATTGGAACAGCGAACGGTGTTGCATCTTCTTACAACCCTTCAGCACAGGACAAGGATATTGGTACAACAAACTACAAGTTTAGCGCGATTCGTATTGAGGCTGGTTCAGCCGAAGACGTTCGTCTAAGAGGAGTTCGTTTCTACCAGGCTGGTTCAGCCGCTTCCTCAGACCTTGCCAATGTCAAGATTGCTGTTGATGGCACACTTTATGACACAACAGTTTCTTCAGACGGCAAGTACTACAATGCCAACTTCGGTTCAGGCATCGTTATTGCAAAAGGTCTTGGAAAGGATATCTGGATTCAGGGTGACATCGTTGGTTCTGGTTCATCAGCTCGCACAGTCGACTTTGATATCCAGAAGAATACCGACGTTTATGTTACAGGTGAGACTTACGGATACGGAATCATTGCCGGCGGTACAATCACCACGGCATCACCATCTTTTAACGGTGTAATCACAACGATAAGAGCTGGTACCGTAAACGCAATCTCCAAGTCAAACACGGTAGCCGCCCAGAACATTGGAATCAATGTTTCCGGTCAGGTTCTTGGTGCTTATGAAACTGATATGAAAGGTGAGGCTGTATCAGTACAGTCACATGTCTTCCACTTCACAAATTCAGCAGGCACACAGACTCTTCTAACCAGCGTTTCGCTTTACAATGCGAACGGTACGTTAGTTGCAGGACCACAGGATGCAGTTGCAGAAGCTGGTACAAACCAGAAAGTTACCTTTACCGACACAATCGTTTACCCAGTTGGAAAAGCTGTGTACACGCTTAAAGGTAAGGTTGCTTCAGCAACAGCAAACGGCATGACCTTTACCGCATCAACCACTCCTTCAACGGATTGGTCGAACGTTACCGGTCAGACAACAGGTACAACAATTACTCTTCCGTCAGCTCTCGTAGCGATGAACATTATGACTGCTAAGGCCCCGGCACTTGCAATAAGTGTTTCGACTCAGCCTACAGCACGTACTGTCATTGCGGGAGCGCAAGGATTTGAATTTGCTCGATACAATCTCGATGCAGGTCAGTCTGGCGAAGATGTTAAAATGACGACTTTCAAGGCGCTTCTCGCCTTGTCAACAGTTACGGCAGCCCAACTTTCAAGCTGTAATCTTTATGACGGAACTACAAACGTCACAAGCGACAGCAGCGTGACAGTTGCAGCAGGCGATAATAACTTCACCTTCAATGGAGGAGGTCTCATGATTACCAAGGGTACTCAGAAGATTCTTTCGATGAAGTGTAATGTTTCCGCCGCAGTAACAACCGGTAGTATCACATGGGGATTGACCGACAACGCGTCAACCTTTACTGGTGCAACAGGATTCCCATCAGGCCAGACAGTGGCAGAGACAATGACAGCAGCAGCCGGTCAAGCAATGACAGTTGCTACTTCAGGCTCTTACACAGTTACGTCTGATTCATCTTTGCTTTACAAAGTGGCACAGGCTGGAACAACAGGCGTAACGCTTGGCAGTTTCCGCTTTACCGCAGGTGGTTCAGAAGCCGTAGATTTGAAACAAATTGCTTTCCAGCTTGGAAACACTGCTTCAAACTCACCGGCTGACCTTGTGAACACACAAGTATCAATCTGGAATGGTTCGACACAAGTCGGTACCGCCCAGTTTGGTGGCGCCAACCCTGACAACGCTACTTCTACAGTACTTAGCCCTGCACCACGTATTGCCGCAGGCGAGTCTATAGTTCTAACGGTTAAGGGTGACTTGTCAGCTCAAAACATCAACGAAGGTACCCCAGGTGCATTCTTGGCTGTCACTTATGATGGTGACAACAACGGCATCAACGGTAACTACGCTACTGGTGTTGACTCACAAGTATCAATCTCTGGAACTTCTTCGGACGTTACAACTAACGGCTTAAGAATCTACAGAACAGTTCCTACCTTTGCTGTAACAAGCACAGGTGGCAGTTTGGCTCTTAACTCTGACTTGTACAAAGTCACTGTTACAAACCCGACAACTAGAGATGTTGTTTTGGCTAAAATGAGCTTCAACATTGCTACCACAGGTGGAGCAGCTACAGGATTCACACTTTACGGAGACGGAGTTGCAGCTAAATCAGCTGTAACCGAAGCTCCTACAGGAACATTGGCGATTACCTTTGACAACACGTCACAGGCCAAGATTGTTCCTGCAAACAGCTCAAAGACATATGCTCTAAGAGTTGCTTCAGTAGTGGACACTGCATCTGTTTCTGAGACGCTCAGCATTAACCTTCTTGCCGACACATCATTCCCTTCACAGGCGTATTTGATGAACACGGTATCGGGACTTAGTGCAAGTAACATTATTTGGTCACCGTTCTCAACAACGACTCCGGTCGCTGATGCAGATACGATTACAAATCTTGACTGGGCAAACGGTTATGGCTTACCTGGATTCCCATCCAACGCAAGCTTCTCCGCTCAGACTTGGACACGTGCAAACTAATAACCAACTTGTGATTTCCTGACTTCGGTTAGGGAATGGTTAAGCAAAAACCCCTCTTTATTGAGGGGTTTTTGCGTTTTCCGCTCTCTTCATCAAAGGGCATCCCTTGGATAAACAAAACAAAAAACTCCCGCCAAAAAGCGGGAGTTTTTTGTTTTGTTAAATTTGATACAATGTGGCGTATGCAAATAAACAATAAAAATATTACCCTGTTTGTATTAGTTATTATTTCGGCGGTTGTTGCCGGTTATTACATAAATAAAGATCTTCAAAAAAGTTCCGTTAATACAGGCGGAAACGGGAATATAGAAATAAACAACAAACAAAACGGCGACAACAAAGACCCCGGCTACACGGTCAAAGTTGAACCCGTAAAATCTGCGCCGGCAGTTGCCATTCCGGACCTCAACCGAACAGTTAATTTTGATTCTGCAGATGAAAAAACAAGGGTGAAAATAATGGAGATTTCCAGTGCACTCAAGAAAAACAGCAATGACATAGCATCATGGATTGACCTCGGTTCATGGAGGAAGGCTATAGGTGATTATGAAGGCGCCCGTTTGGCTTGGGAATATGTGACCAAGGTTAGGCCAACCGACAGTGTGGCTAACGGTAATTTGGGAGACCTTTATGCTTATTACCTGAAAGATAATAAAAAAGCTGAAACATATTTCCTGCAGGCCATAAAAAATGAGCCAAGCAGTATCTTTCTGTATTTTAAGATAGCTGAATTTTACCGCGACGTGGTTAAGGATACGCAAAAAGCCAAAGATATTGTCGAACAGGGGATAGCTAAAAATCCTGACTCTCAGGAGCTCAAAGATCTTTTGTCATCTTTATAGAAATTGTCAAAAAGTATGTTCCTTTACTAAAGAGGTGAAAATAATAGAATGTAAGTAAAGGGATATGTTTAATAAAGATTTCTTCACTTCAACCATCGGTTTTGCCGCCATAATCCTAATCGGGGTAGTGGTGATTATTATGACCGGTTTTGCCAAAGAGATGGATATTGACCCGAGTCTCATAATCAGCAACTTCTTCAAAAAGTGATACTCACCCAAGGGATGAGTCTAAATGTAATTAATGGTTGCGTGCCCAGTCTTTAGTAGTAACATATAGATATTATGGATACACAAAATAAGTGGCCTCTTTATATAGCAATTGGTTTGCCGGTTTTGTTCATTGCCGGACTTATTGGCGCTGTTTACATTCCTCAGCTTTTTGCCAAACCGGCTCAGTATGATTTTCTTTACGCAGTGCGTAACTCAAATGAATATTACGGACAGACATATGTAGTGGAGAAAGGTAAGATAGTTAAAAGATATCTGCCTCCGCCGGTTGAATTAAAGCCAACTGATGTAAAAAATTACCAAGCAGTTGTGATTGACTCCATTTACCTATACGAAGTCGCGAACGACAAAAGTCGTGAACTGACTATTGAAGAAGCGCAGGCTTTGATGCTTGACCAAAATCCTAAAGCCCCGGATGGATACATGCTCACGGGTGGTCAGACTGACGGAGGTCTTATTACAGGGTTGTTCGGGGGAAACCGCGATTACAACGCCCGTTATTTGAAGAACGGTTTTTACAGCAAGCAAATTTATCTGACACAGGCGGATTCGCGTTCATATTACTATGGCCCCGGCGGGATTAACTTTCTCGGTTGGGTAATAAAATAAACTATGGATATAGAACCAAAAAAAATTGCCCTACAAAGAATTCGTGAAATCGTCACTTCGAACGGTCTTTCGCGCGAGGAGGTACTTTCGGTTTTGGGTGGAATTTCTGGTCAGACTATCGGTGCTTCTAGTGGTGACAAGACTGAAGGTTTTCATTTCAATATAGTAAAAATATTATATTTTCTCGGTGGTTTCATCGCCCTCTCCGGAGTGGTTGTTTTTGTTTCGCAATTTTGGGACACACTACCTTTCTTTGGTAGGGTAGCAATAACACTTGGGTCTGGAATTATTACGTATGTTATTTCTCTTTTGCTTAGAGATTACCCATCAGCCACTCTTGTCTCAAATCTAGCTTTAGTTTTTTCGGCCCTCCTTTTGCCGACTGGAGTGACCGTCATCTTAAACGAGATGCATATCTCTGATTGGATGCTTGCTAGTTTGTGGATGGCAATTGGTTTCTTTATGGTTTATTTTTCTACAACAAGAATATTGAAGAATGACGTTTCTCGTTTCCTAACGATAGTTTGTGGTACAGCCATTTTTTATACTTCTGTCTTGCTGTTTATTAGAGAGAATCCAGCCATTGTTCAAACGCTAAAAGATTTTTATGCCTACATGTTTATTGTTTATGGTGTTACAGTTCTTGCACTTTCTTCTCTAATGAATCCAATCGCTGGAGCAAAGAGGCCGTTGAATGCAATCCTTGTTTTTGTTGGGACCGTTTCGGTATTGGGAGCAACTTTCGCCCTAGAGGATTTTTGGAGATTTGCCTGCCTTCCTGTTATCGCTCTCTTTTTCTATTTGAGTATCGTAATGCACAAAAGAATTATTCTTGTGCTTTCATCAATCGCTTTGATGGGTTACCTCGGACGACTTACTGCTGAATATTTTAGTAATAGTTTAGGTTGGCCAATTACACTTATGCTTTTGGGGCTTTTGTTAATCGGAGTTGGATATGCTACTTTTTCCTTTGGGAAAAAATACGTTTCAACTACCAGCTAATTGAAGTACTTACTTCCTAGGTGTTAAATAATCCGTATAATCTTTCTATGAACAAAAATATTGAACCACGAAACAATCAGGCTTTTTGGTATTTTGCTTACGTCGTATTTTTCGTTGCGGTAATTATTGTTTCGGCGATTATACTTGTTCGCGTTAACGATGGCCTTCCTTCCGGCATCGGCGGATTTGATTTTATTCTTATTACCTTGGCAACATTTAGGCTTACTCGTCTTTTTGTTTACGACAAGGTTTCAAAGTTTTTCCGTGATTGGTTTTTAGATGAAACTGATTTGATTGATACTGAAAGCGGGGAGGTTCTTGTTGTTAGGACAAAACCAACAGACGGCCCTCGCAGAACTGCGATTGAACTTCTCGAATGCCCATGGTGCGTTGGTGTGTGGTTTGCTGTGCTTGTGGCATTTTTCTATTACCTTACTCCAAACGCTTGGTACTTTATTTTAATTTTGGCAGTTGCCGGGGTTTCTTCCGTTGTTCAAATTTTTGCCAATATGATTGGCTGGCGCGCAGAATATTTCAAAAAAGAAGTGAATCAGGGGTAGTTGCAATTTGAGAGACCTGTGTTAGTATTTGCCTACAAGCCGTAGAAAACAGATAGCCCTAGGGCGTTAATTGCGAAAGCAGTCTGTCGAGGTCGAATACTCATTTCGTTAACAACGGAATGCTTGGACGACTCCACGGGGAGTCGGTTTTGTTTTTAATAAGTTGTTTTTAGTATTTTGGCTTTCCTAAAAGCTAAAAGCTAAAAACTAACAGCAAGTTAATATGGCAATTAGTAAAGAAAAAAAGGTAGAAATATTGAATAAACTTAAGCAATCGATTTCCAATTCGATATCTCTTGTTTTTGTTAACTTCAAAGGTCTTACCGTTTCAGAGGTTTCGAAGATTCGTCGTGACTTGCGCTCAAAGGGTATTGGCTACACTGTGGCTAAAAAAACTCTTGTGAAGAGAGCAATTAACGAAGGAAAGTTTGAGGGAGAAATTCCAGAGCTTGAAGGCGAGCTCGCTCTTGCTTATGGGAACGATCCAATAGAACCATCACGAAGTATTTTTGCTTATCAAAAAGAATACAAAGGACACATCCATATTTTAGGTGGAATGTTTGAAGGTAAACTTCTCGACGCAGTGGCAATGACAGAAATCGCAACGATTCCTTCAATGCAGGTTTTGCGTGGTCAGTTTGTTAATTTGATAAATTCACCAATACAACGTTTTGTTGTTGCTTTGGGTCAGATAGCAGAAAAGCGTCAATAATTTCAGATTAAAAAATCTGGAGTTAAAAATTAAAAATTAAATTTAGAAATAAAATTATGTCAGAAGAAACAACAGTAGTAGCAGAAGAAACAGTTGAGGTTCCATCAAAATTTAAGACTCTCGTTGATTCAGTTGAAAAAATGAGCGTTCTTGAATTGAACGAACTTGTTAAGGTTCTTGAGAAGAAATTTGGAGTATCAGCAGCAGCAGTTGCTATGGCTGCCCCAGGAGCTGCAGCAGGGGAGGCAGCTGAAGAAAAATCTTCTTACTCAGTTCACCTTAAGTCAGCTGGTGATCAGAAGATTGGTGTTATGAAAATAGTTAAGGAAGTTTTGGGTCTTGGTCTTAAAGAAGCTAAAGATCTCGTAGACAACGTTCCTTCTCTTTTGAAAGATGGAATGAAGAAGGAAGAAGCCGACGAATTCAAGAAGAGAATTGAAGAAGTTGGAGGACAAGTTGAATTAAAGTAAACTTGTCGGTCGGAGGCCATGAAGATGGCCGAGACGGGCCGTCTACAGGTGTCTATCATTACCGATAGACGTCGCGCGAATTTTTAGCAAAAAATTACGCGTGACCAGGTTGAGTTGAAGTAATTCGGCTTTAATCACACAATCACAAAAAAATACCCTCTAATACGGGTATTTTTTTGTGATTGTGCGTCTAGGGTCTAGGGTTTAGAATGGTGTAAACCAGCCTTTATTTGTGAAAACATTTAATAAGCAATTAAATAGCTGGATAACAATTGTTAATTTAACTGGCATGGGCGTTAGTGCTCTCAACTTTTAACAGAATGGAAATTTTAGGAAAACTTTTTGGAAATGATGCACGCGTTAAAATAATACGTCTGTTTTTTTTGAACGCAGATACTGGTTTTGATCCTAAAGAAATCGAGCGAAGAACAAAATTAAAAACAATTACCGTTAGGAGAGAGTTGGCGATACTTAAGTCAATCGGTTTTATTAAAAAGAAACTTTTCTCAAAAGATTTACCACCAAAGAAAAAAACTTCAGGGTGGTTTTTAGATAGTGATTTTCCTTATAAAAGAGAACTGAAAGATTTAATACTGAACGCTGATTCAGTTAACAATAGTAAAATTGTCGATCGTTTTAAGAAGGCAGGAACCATTAAGCTTTTAATCGTGTCTGGTATTTTTATTAAGGATAATGATAGTCGCACTGATGTTCTCATTGTGGGAGATAATTTAAAGAAGGGGAAAATAGAAAACGCAATGCGCTTAATCGAGGCAGAAATAGGGAAGGAGTTGGCGTACGCTTTTTTTGATACAAAAGAATTTAAATATCGCCTCGAAATGTACGATAAATTTATTTATGACATTTTGGATTACCCTCACCAGCGCTTAGTAGACAAGCTTCAGCTTCCTGAAAAAAACGCAAGATTTTAGTCTTTTTTGTAGATTACAAAAGAAGCAATACTATCCACAATAAACAGGATTAACCGCGTTTTTTCTGCTATTATTAAGGTAGACTTTAAGCAGTCGAAACTTAGAGTTTTTATGCATAGGAACTTTTAATCATAAGTAAAAGTAAGATATGGTATTGCAAACATGGAGTCAGGTCATTGGCGAATCGTTTCAGTCAATTTGGCTTGGTGTGATGAGCTTCGTTCCTAGTTTAATCATGGCAGTTATTGTGTTCATGATTGGCTGGATTGTTGCTTCGTTATTAGAGAAAGTTATTTCACAAGCAGTTAAGGCACTTATGTTCGATAAGGCACTTCGCGCAGCTGGCGTTGAAGAAGTTTTGTCGAAAGGTGGACTTCACTTAAATGCAGGAGCATTTCTAGGCGGCCTCGTTCGTTGGTTTGTTGTCGTTGTTTTCCTTGTCGCTTCACTTGAAGTGATTGGTTTAACACAGGTGACAGTTTTCCTTCGTGACGTAGTGCTTGGATATCTTCCACAGGTTATCGTAGCAGCACTTGTTCTTTTGGTTGGTGCCGTTTTGGCCGACACAATGGATCGAGTTGTTACAACATCAGCTCGCGCTGCAGATATGCACTCAGCTGGTTTCTTGGGAGGTGTATCACGTTGGTCAATTTGGCTTTTTGCCTTGATCGTCGCGCTATCACACTTGGGAATCGCGCCTCAGTTTATGTACACACTCTTCACTGGAGTCGTGGCTATGCTTGCTCTAGCAGGTGGCCTCGCTTTTGGTTTGGGTGGGAAAGAAGCTGCAGCTCGTTTCATCGAACGTTTACGCGAAGATATTTCAAACAAGAAATAATCTTTTCAATTTTCTCCCGCGGAGAAATAAGAAAGAAAAAAGCACCAATTTGGTGCTTTTTTCTTTGCCTTTTTACATGGCTATTTTAAGGGGTTAAAAGGGTCTCTTTTGCTGGGAAAATAGGCATAGTTTTTGCTGGGGTTGACACCTTTTTGCTATTGGCTATAATGCCACTTACCTTATGTTTATCAACGAAAACACGTACAAAAAGCGGACCTAAATGACCTCGCCTTTTGGCGAGTATCAAGAAGTTCCGCTCTCGAGCGGATTTTTTGTTGGAAAAATTAAGGCAGTTCGTTGACAACTAAATCCCGCCACTTTTCATCCCATGTGTGAGTTAGCCTGTTATTGTTCTGGGGTCAGATGAGAGGGAGGCGGACAGACAGAAAAGAAACAAAAGA
>Ga0172379_10012120_pt1 | contig 10142 bp, 8 predicted proteins | sample GrowelOW334metaG_FD_119756 | JGI IMG/M metagenome (GOLD analysis project Ga0172379, IMG submission 119756) | Groundwater microbial communities from an aquifer near a municipal landfill in Southern Ontario, Canada - Groundwater well OW334 metaG | ecosystem: Environmental > Aquatic > Deep...
CTCCGGCCAGGCGTCGTAGTCTCCATTGAGGTCGCGTCGTCGGCCTCGGGAGAGTGGACCACCGATTCCGCTCTGGCCGCTTTGACGGCGGACCAGAATGGCACGATCAGTGTGGTCGTTCCGATGTCCGAGCCGTCAAAGCTTTTCCGGGTGCGGACTCTCACCGAGGCTCCGACAGGGATGGTTCTTATCCCGGCGGGACAGTTTGAGATGAGCTACGGTTATAGCTCAATAACCGTTTCGGTCAGTGCTTTCAAGATTGACCGGACGGAGGTGACCAAGGCGCGTTGGGATGAGGTTTATGAGTGGGCCACTAATCATGGCTATACCTTTCCCAACTGTGGTTCAGGAAAAGCCCCGAGCCACCCAGTTCACTCAATCAGCCATGCCGATGCCATACTTTTCTGCAACGCGCGGAGTGAGTATGAAGGGCTAACGCCAGTGTATTGCTCTGACGAGGCACTGACCACACCTTGGCGAGGCACGGGGTTCTGGTATGGGGAAAGCACGAATTGGGACGCCGGTTATCGGTTGCCTACGAACGCCGAGTGGCAGAAAGCGGCCAGAGGCGGGGCTGATGTGCGATGGTTGTTCCCATGGGGAAACACAATTTCGCATAGTCAGGCAAATTATTACAGCCGAGCAACCGACGGCTATGGCTACCGACAGGATTTTGACATCAGTCCAACTCGGGGAATTCATCCCCTTTATTCTGTCGGGGAAGAACCCTACACGAGCCCTGTTGGGTCGTTTGCGCCCAACGGCTACGGATTGTACGACATGGTCGGCAACGTGGCTGAAATGTGCTTGAATGGGGACATCTACCATGACAAGGGGGATAACAGATATGACCCCTATATGGTGGAATTTACATCCCATGGTGGAAGTTGGGACGACTGGGCGAATGACTGCCTGGTCAAATGGAACCACCAATACGAAGGGAACGGGGATAACCGGATTGGTTTCCGAACTGTCCTTCTCGTTCAGGAGTAAGGAGGAAACACCCCGAGAAATCGGGGTAAAGTTCATCGCCGGTCGCGCGCGTCGCACGACCGGTATTTTTTATAGAAAAATGGAAAAATTCCACTTTATTTGGTTGACAATAGTTACATAATGCAATAATAATTAATATATTCGCTCTTTCAAATTTAACCTTACCCGTTTTAATAGCGGGCGCTAAAATCCGAGCGTATCGGACAACTCAACAACAGTAAGCATCACCATGAAAACAAATACATTCGGTCGGTTATTCGTTCTGTGCTTGGCTTTGACGTGCGTGTCGGCGTTTGGTCAAGAAAAACCTATCATCAGTTTGTCCAGGGATGGGCAGGATCCGGATGATGATTATTATGCGTTCAAAAGGACGCTTGTATGTAGTGGCCTAAAGGTCGGGGTGCTTGCCGTCATTGAGAAGGCGGCTTCAACTTCTGGGCCTTGGAGTCAAATGGGAATGGTCGTAGGCAGTAGCAACGGCGTAGGTAGCACGTCTATTTTCTTGGACTGGAGAGTAAAGAGTGAGTTTTTCCGGGCGCGGTTCATACCTAAGTCTGATGATCAACCCACTACTGGGATGGTTCTAATTCCGGCGGGTAAATTTGAGATGAGTTGGGGCGGGCATGAAGACTCTTACTTCGATACTAATAGCGGTTGGGTCGCTTATTGGGTTTATGACGTGGTTCCAGTCTATATTAGCGCTTTCCAGATGGATCGCACCGAGGTGACGAAGGCGCACTGGGACGAAGTCTATAATTGGGCCACGAACCACGGTTATCGGTTTTACAACCGTGGCTCGGGAAAAGCTCTGGACCATCCGATTCAGACGGTGAATTGGCTTGATGCCATTATATGGTGCAACGCGCGGAGCGAGATGGAAGGTCTCTCTCGTATATTGCACCAACAAGGAGTTGACTACTCCTTGGCGAGGCGAGCCGGATGGATTCGCCTATGGTGAGTACTTCTACCGAGAGTACGTCAACTGGAAAGCCACAGGTTACCGCTTACCGACTAACGCCGAATGGCAGAAAGCTGCCCAAGGTGGAAACGGTCGGCATAAGTACCCAACCGGAGATACAATTTCGTACGAGGTAGCAAATTATGTTTCCGGCTATTATCCCCACCCAGGCCCCGCGAATCCTGTATACGCCGTTGGTGGGTTTCCTTACACCAGCCCCGTTGGCTCGTTTCTCTCTAATGGCTATGGCCTTTACGATATGGCTGGGAACGTGGCCGAATGGTGCTGGGATCTAGCTACTCCCAGACCATGGAATTACGACCTGGCAGACAACATCTACGATCCGCACGGACCCATAAGTTTGGACACGGAAGATGGTTCTGTGGTGGTCCACGGAGGGAGTTGGGATGACTATCAGAATTGTTGTGAAACAAGCATTTGTCAATGTTACGACCCTGGTAGCAGAGTCGACCATGTTGGTTTCCGCTGTGTCCTCCCCGTTCAGCAGTAGGAGGAAAAGCCCCGAAGAATCGGGGCAAAGTTCATCGCCGGTCGCGCACGTCGCACGACCGGTATTTTTTATAGAAAAAAGACGAATTAAGTTTGATTATTTTTAAGAAGTTAAGATTCGCGGTTTAAGCGAGTTTTTTCGTTGCTATAAAAAGTCTGGGTTCTATGCTTGCCTTTTTACTTTGCTGCTAAAATCGTAATATATGTAGGCTATTTTTAAGATATTTTTTTATACTGATTTTATTTCTGTCCGCTTATCTCTAAAATTTTATGCCAATGCTTATGGCCTTTTTCATCATCATAATAATCAAATATTTTTGAGGTTATATTCTTAAATCCCCCGCGCGTTAATAATTGTTTTAGATAATCAGTCGTTATGTTAGATTCGCTATTTTTGTCAGTCTCATCAAAAGTGTGGAGAAAAAGCCAACCCTCCTTTTTTAAATTATCAAAAATTGTTTGGATGAATTGTTTTTTATTTTTAATTTTATGTATTACATAGTTCGAATAAACTAAATCAAAAGGCAGGTCTTTCGAGATAAAATGATTTTCTAAATTGACGTCTGTAGCTAAATCAACCCCCTCGCATTTCCATCCCGATAGTTTAAGATACGCTATATCGGAAAAATCACCGGCCCCTAAGTCAAGAGCTTTTCCCGGTTTCACAAATTTTTCGTTTATAAATTTTTTTAAATATAGATTCATAATATTATTATATAACAAAAATAGGGATAAAAAAAGGCCGTTTCAGAAGAAAAACGGCCCGATTAACGGAATAACTTCACAGCCAGCAATGCGGGTCCTCCCCGAGGATGTCGCCATTCTGAATCAGGGCGCGGGCGCGGCAGCCGCCGCATTGATATTTGATTTTGCAGGCACCGCATTTGCCCGTAAGATTCATGGCCAACATATCGCGGACGATTTGGCTTCGCCTGTACTGTTCCGCGATCTCGTCCAGGCTTAGGGGAAAGACGTTCATCATCGGCAGGTCAAGCAGGGCGCATGGCGTCATAGTACCGTCAGAGTTGACGTTGAAGGTAATGGCGGCGGCGCCGCAACCGTCAAAGACCAGCTCGCCGGCCTCGCCCAGATCATTTTTTCCGCGCAGCAGGCACTTTAGCGGATCATTCGTCGTAACGTTCAGGTCGGGAAAAACTTGCTTTAGGCGATAGACCTCCTTAATGAAGGCATGCTTTTGCTCCCTGGTCATCCAGAGATCATCGCGTTCAATCGCTTTCCCGGCCGGGTGAATCGCGGAGAAACTGACCCGTTTGCAGCCGAGACTTTTCGCGAAAGCCACCATGGCTTCCATCTGGCCTATTTGCGAAGCTTGGATGGTGGAACGCATTGAAGCGATTACGTTAGGTAAGCCGCACTCGGCCGCCAGTTGTAACGCTTTAACGGCCTTAGGGAACGCTCCTCTATGCGCGCGGAATCGGTCGTGCTCGTCCGGATTAAGGTTGTCCAGGCTGACCGAAAGCACAAAGCGTTGAAACGCAAGTTCCTTGATTAACGCCAAATGCTCTGCGGTAAGCAAAGAGCCGTTAGTGGTTAAGGTGATGAATTCGCCCCCGTTCGCTCTGACCTGCTTTAGGACTTCCGAAAAATCGCGATGGATGAGAGGCTCGCCGCCGGATAAAATGACTTCTTTGTAGTTTGGGCTAAACCGTCTGGCGAACCTGATGATTTTGACGATTTGCTCCACCGGCATGTCTTCTTTGAGCTGGCGGGCCGCCCGGCAATGAAGGCAGTTCATGTTGCAACGACCGGTAATCTCGATTTGGACTTGTCCGAATTCTATTTCATAAATAGCATCTTCGGTTTCAACTTCCAAACGAGGAGTTTCAATTTTACATTCCATTTTGGTCTCCTTCCATTTATAAAGTGAAGAGGGGAGGACGCTTTCCGGCCCTCCCCTCGATTGATGTTTTTCCGCGACTCGGATCGATCAGTCGCAGATGCTGCAACTGCCCTTGCCGATCCGGACCTTCACGCGTTTTTTCTCGTGTTTCATAGCTTTTCCTCCTTTCTTGCCTATTGGCCCATAATTATCCTTATGGTTAAAAATTTTTATGAATTTTTATTTAACGTTATTGACCCTAAGGAATCATTAGAGAAATAGGACTTGAGGATTGATTGAAAAGAACCAATTTAACCTTATCACTACCCCCCCCCCTATCTTGTCAAGGTTGGCGGTTTTGCGGTTTTGTCTTAAGAATCGGGGACAAGTTCATCGCCGGTCGCGCGCGTCGCACGACCGGTTTTTTTAATGCAAAATACTATTTGTGGCAAACTTTAAAATGTTGTATAATAAAAGCGCGAATTAAGAGCTCTGAATCAAGAATAATGATCCGCCAGATGGCGGAATGAAGTATGGGAAGAAATATGGCATTTAAACCATGATTCTTTATTCATGATTCATAATTCATAAGCCAATTATGGCAAATAACATTGACGAAAGGCTATTGGCCGGCAACACGCTCGCTCCGGAAGAAGAAGGCGAAGCGGCCAGGGAGTTGAGAGAAAGAAGGCAAGGCGCGGCCGGAGAAGAGCCTGTTTCCGCCGGGGAAGGCGAGGATGCTGAATCGCCGGCATCACTAAGGGATTGGGCATCGGCGGTGCGGCAGGCCGCGAATATAAGACGGCAAGCCATGGATTTAAAGAAAGCGAAAGGGGAATTGGAGCAAGCGGTGGCGGCGCCGATCAGACAGGCAACAAACAAGTTGCTTCAGCAGGCCTGGTTAAATTTAATTGACAGTTTCGGCTTGACCTTAATTTATATAAATATTCATGTTTTTTTAAGGTTCGTTGTGGGGAAAAAATTGTTTTGCAAGTTAGGCCAGGAATGGCCGACCAAGCAGATTAGCGAAGCGGCCGAACCCGTGAGCAAGGGCCTCGGTTTGTTTGAAGTTATGGTTTTATTAAGTCTGGATTTTATCGCCTTGTCCGTAATTTTTGGCGCCTTGGCTATTATATATATGATCGTAAATTTCCTGGGCGCGAGCTGGTGGGGCAAGCTGACCCAGCTCTGGGACGCGTTCTGGACCCTGGGCTGGGGCGGGATCAGCGCCTTGTCAAGTATATTCGGCAAATAAATAAACAAGTTTGATGATAAAATTTTTAAGAAAAATCAAAGTTTCAAAAAAAATCATTCTAAGCGTTATCGCGCTTGGTTTTATTTCTTTTTTAATCGGCGGTTTTTCTTTAGCCGCCGATTCTGCCGGCGGCACCATCTCGCAGGGCGTGGGTACGGCTATCGCCACGGTGCTTAGCTGGATCGCCTGGGTTTTTGTTAAATTATTCGGCCTGTTATTAACCCTGTTCATTAAAATTTTAGTCAACGTGGCTCAATTTAATAATATCATAGACGTTGATACCGTAATCCAGGGCTGGGTGATTGTCCGCGATTTATGCAACATGATTTTCATCCTGCTTCTCTTAATCATCGCCTTTGCCACGATTTTACGCCAGGAAAATTTCAGCGCCAAAAAATTATTGCCGAAACTTCTCATCATGGCGGTTTTAATAAATTTTTCTCGGATGATCTTCGGCCTGATGATTGATCTTTCCCAGATCGTGATGCTGACTTTCGTCAACGGTTTCGCTGAATTCGGCGCCGGCAATTTTGTCAACATGTTTCAGACTAATAAGGTTCTATCCATGTGGACCGGCACGGCCGACGTTGACTCCTGGGCGATCGTGGCGGCGATATTGGCCGGTGTGATCGCTTTACTTATAACCAACATAGTGGTTTTGGTTATGGTCGCGATTTTAGTCATGAGAATTATCATGCTTTGGATTTATACGATTTTTTCCCCTTTGGTTTTCATGGGTTTCGCTATCCCGGCCATCCAGAAATACACGGGAAAAATTTGGGAGGACTTCACGAAACAGCTGATCGTCGGCCCGGTTCTGGCTTTTTTTCTCTGGCTGGCTTTAGCCACGGTTAACAGCTCGGCCAATAAAATCGGCTTAGTCAGCGGCACGGCCGGAACCACGGAAATTTGCGCCGGCATCGGCGCTTTCTTCTGCGAAGGCACTTTTCAGACTTTCATAATCACGATCGGACTCTTAATGGGCGGTCTGATGGTCGCCCAGGGCATGGGCGGCGCGATCGGCAGTATCGCCGGCAAAGGCATGGCGGCAATACAGAAGGGGCAAGGGTTGGCGGGCAAAGGAGCTTTTAGCGCTTATAATTGGGGCGGTAGGCAGTTTGCCTCGTTTAAAGGTTTTAAGCTTGGCAGACGAGATGAGACAACAGGCGAAAGAGGAAGAATACTAAGAGGATTTGAAATCAGACCGGATAAGGTTTTTGGGGGAATGAAAGAATCATTAGCAAAAAAGGCTGAACGGCAAGAAAGAAATATAAAGATACAAGCAGGAGCACAAATGAAGGAGGGAAGACTCTTGGGCGCTCTGGGGGCTTCAAAGGATTTTGCTGATTCCGCGGCGCAAGGGTTCCTTTGGAATAGAGCTTGGCGTCCGAGTGAAAAGGGAGCCATTTTTTCAACATTTATGGCGGGAAGAGCGAATAAAAAGATAGAAAAATTAGAAAAAGAAAAACGGAAAGCCGAAGCCGATTTTGAAAAAAATGGCAGTCCGGAGAATATGGAAAAGGTAGTAACTATTGAAAATCAAATAAAAGAGCAGGAGAAAGTTTTGGATAAATATAGAGCTCCGGAACCTTTCACTGCGGCGGCGGCGCACGAAGAAGCTATACGCGAAGAAGAGAAAAAGCTTGGCGATAATGACAACGAGGATGATCTGGTGGATAAATTTACGAATGCCTACAGGCAGGGGAACAAGGAGTTGTCCAGCGCCATATTTTTACATGCCGCAAAAGTCGGTCATAGTAATGAAATGTTAGAAATGGTGAAGGTGTTGAAAGATGTCAGAAATGATAAAGGCGAATTATTAAGTAGCGCGGCTAAAGGAGACACATTTACGGCCAATGGCGCCGGTTTGAAGGCTATGGTTAATCAGTATTTTAAGAAAGGATTAGGCATGAGCAATGAAGAAGCGCACGCGCTGCAGAATCAATTTAGCGCTTTGGCTCAGCATGTCAGGCATTATAATGTCGCGCAAAGCATCGGATCAAGAAATGGAATTCTATACCAGCGCGATGATGCGACCCAAAAGAAACGGACGGTCAATGAAATGATGAAGACGGATGTTGAAAAATTATGGAGAGATACTAATAGATTAGGCCATGGCGGGGAAATAACATTTCATGGTATAGGGCCGGATGGAGAAAAACAAGACAAAAGAATAGCGGATTTTGATGAGCAGTCTTTGGAGATTTTATTTAAGACGGCCGCCACCGCGCTTCAAGAACTTAATGAGAGGCAAAGAGCAAACACTAACAACGCGCTCAATGGCTATAATACTTTTAAAACTGAACTAGAAATTGATGGAAAGGAAGAATTAGGGATCGCGCCGAACGAAGAGTTGGGAAAAGCAATCACCAGCCCTTTTATGAGTATATTAAAAAGATTAAAAGCGTCAGACAGCGAGAATGATACATTTTTTGATAAGAACGGTGACAAAGCGACTTATAGAGAATTAGCGCTGGGATTTCTTAAGTACGGCAGAACTAAGTACGAGGCCGCGACCTTTTCTGATTTAACCGGAAAGATATCAAGCGAAAAGGATGAAGGGAAAAAGGAAAAATTGAGGAAGACATTAGAAAGAGAAAAAGAATTAGGAGTAAAAATCGGAGCATGGATTGATAAGGAATTATCGTTAATTCCTAGCTATCAAGAAAAAAAGAGTAAAAAGAGTTCGGGAAGTAAGAAAAAAACCGCGGATGAATTACCGCCAGATTAATCCACGGTAGTATTTTAGTATTATAATTATTCGCTGTATTTAATATTTATGCTATTTGAAGAAACACAATTAAACAATAAGAATTTTCTTAAAGAGATTGAGATGAAATCCCGGGATTTCATAGATTATGATCAATTTCGCGAAGCTTATGATTTGGCAAAAACTTTAGAGCAATCCATTAATAAAGTAAAAGGCTTTAAAGAGAAGAGCTATGAGCTATATCGTTCGTATCAGGAAATAATTATAAAACTTAAGTGGATTGGGCTGCCTATTATGACGGAGGGCATGGCAATAGATTATTTTCAAAATCATTTTACCAAGATATTCAGTATTCCTGATTATGATTTCGATAATTTGTGGCGTAAGCTAGGATCTATTTTATTAATAATCATGAATTTTACCGAGAGAGATAAATTTAAGAAAAAATTAACATGGGCCCTGCTAAACAACCAGGAGAAAATAACTAGCAGAGAGTTGATGATTAATAATCAGAGAAGACCGCCGACAGTAGGCAATTGGCTTTTGGATTATAACAGTAATTTAGGCACGGGTGTAGTGGACAATTTAAAGAGAGTTCAATATTTTTCCGGGAACAATAATATAAAAGTTTTGCCCGAGCAGGAAAAAGCCAGAGTTAAAACGCTCTTGGATTTGTACGAAAGATTAAAATTATCCTCCTTTACTTTAGAGGGGTTGGAAGAAGATATCCCAGTGGATGAAGATGATATGGAAGGCACAATCAGGGGTGGAGTTTTTGAGCCGTATAAAGAGGAAGACTTAAAGCCTTCAATAATTACGGCTAAACCATCGGCGGCAGTAGAGAAAAAATTCGTTCCGCCCAAGCCGCCGGTAAGGAGCCAGCCCGCGCTAAAGCCTCGGCAGGCAAGCCAAGCGGAGAATGATCTAACTGAACTTAGAGAATTGGCGAATAAATATCCGCCCGGGTCGTTTGAGAGAAAAGTGATTGAGGAAGAAATAAATCGCGTAACGCGTAACTCATAGCTCGTAACGCCAATGCGAACAACAAAAATAACGCCTAATTTAGGCGTTATTTTTGTTTTCCAAACCTTCTATAACCCTTGACTTTTTAAATAAATACGCTAAACTCAATAATCCGGCTCTTTTAAAAACAACCTAACTCAAAAGGAGGTCTGCTATAACCGATCCGGATCGCGAGCGCTCGTCCAAAATTTAACAGCAAAGGAAAACCGTGAAAAAGAAAAAAATTGCGAATAAACGGAATCTGCTCTACTTTGAGGCCAAGTCCATGCGAAAGCTCTATAAGCGCATGGAAAAATGGCAAAAAAAACACCGAAAGCGGTTTCTCTCGGTCAGCGTCAAAAACGACGGTGCGGCGTTCTATTGCATCGCGTTGACCAACCCGAGTGAGGTGGTGATCACTGACGAAAACGGTGCATACTATGCCAAAGTTACGCCTGCAGGGTCCCTGCACATAGTTGGTTGAAATAAAGAAATTTCATCCCGGTAAGCCACGATAGTTTACTGGGATTTTTTTATACAAGAAGATGCCCTTTTAAATTAAAATTTTTTTAGCAAGATTCTAACCTACTCACCAGCAGAAGGAGCCCGAAAAATATTTGTGGCAAATCTGAAAATATTGTATAATAATATCATAAATTGGGTTTTCTTTTTTGCAATTATTACCGTCGTTGCTATGGATAATAGTAATACGCAAAATAATCAGATAGCCTTATTCAATGGCAAAAAGATCAGAAAAACTATTTATAATAAAGAATGGTGGTTTTCGGTTATTGATGTGGTAGGGGCGCTGACTGATAGTGTTGATGCCGGGGCATATTGGAGAAAGTTAAAACAGAGATTAACAGAGGAAGGA